>Ga0210059_1011762_pt1 | contig 13338 bp, 6 predicted proteins | sample Ectturendosymbi2_FD_188042 | JGI IMG/M metagenome (GOLD analysis project Ga0210059, IMG submission 188042) | Ecteinascidia turbinata endosymbiont from Florida, USA - Sample 2 (SPAdes) (version 2) | ecosystem: Host-associated > Tunicates > Ascidians > Unclassified | place: Key West, Florida...
CAGCAGCATCTGCCTTTAAGTCTGTTGTTGTAGGGTCAGATCGACTCGTGAAAAAGTTCTTCATTGTTTGGTTTGAACTAATCATTCGAGCGGATTTCTTATGTTTTTGGGTTGCATTGTGAGCAGAAATAGCTGCCTTTCCTATGGCCTCCAGGTTAATGTCACAATTACAGACATCACAGTGTGCGAAGCACTCACCTTTCAAGCTTCGGTTAACTCCGTTGAATTCTCTCTCGTACTCATCACGGAAAACGTTTTTACGTTTGCTCATTTTTAAAATTAGGCTAAAATAAGTTTTTGTCGAGGAGACACACAACCTTCTGTAGTCTACAGAACTAGCCTTCCGATCTAACCAAGACAGCCTGAAGTGCTAACAATGCTTCATGCCTATCCGCTGCCTTGCTTCTTTGTGTCCCAAATAAGATTGTGTTGCTTTTATGATGTCACAAAGCTTTGACGGAAAAGAATTTAGGTCAGAATGAAAATGGTTTTCATAGAATTGCAGCTTTGTTGAAAATAAGACAAAATAAGGACGCAAGTCAAAAATAAGGACATTTCTTAGAAATAAGGACAATGATTTTTTCTAAGATGTAGACTTTCAAAATAAGGACAAATCTTAGAAATAAGGACGGTATGGAAGCCCTGCGTATAGACCAAAATTATTTTGAAATGACCAAAAAAAATTTAGTCAGATAGGCTAATGAACATTGTTACAGCGAGTTATAATACAGCTATGAGACAAATGACCGAGATGTCTCATGACCAAAATGTCTCAGCAAGAAATGACCGAAATGTCTCAGAAAAAAAAACAGAGCACCTGAGCAGTGGTATAATAAGAGGTTTGAACCAAGGGCAAAACTTAGCAAAATGCTGAAACACACGGCCATATTCTCAATTTTAATGGTTATGGCCGTGTGTTTTAGCATTTTGTTGGTTCATCGCTATGTTTGATGCGAGATTTGTTTTTCGCTTTCGTCCAGCTTTTATGCAGCTTGGCGGTCTGCCTTTAGCTAATGGTGCACATCCTCTGGGTTGATGTGCTCTTCGTCTGGAAAGGGCTGTTGGTTGGCACCTAATCTTACGTCCGAAGTTCTTGTACACTGCGGACGTTTTTTGAACTGCAAGCTCACTGTCTGCAACTTCAGTTATATATGATTCTCCCAACCCAAGGATGGAGGTTCGAAAGACACGCATCTCCGTCGGTTGAGCACCACATTTAAAATCCGGTTCTCAAAGTATTTGCTTTGTAGACTTCCACAGTGAACTGAAGCAGCTGGCAAGCGTTGTATGCCTTGCACCTGTCACAAAATCACAGAAAGTGAACAGAAGGAAATCATAAAATATGGTTATTTAGCTTAAACAATATATTCTGTTTTTTGATTAAATGCAATTCGCATAAATGCTGCACTTCAGATGTTACAATTTGAACTCAAAGTTCCGGCTTCGGTTCGTCAGTTGCCATGTATCGAAGATAAAACTTACCGGTTGAAAATTATATCTTTGACAATTCTAATGGTTGCTTCACAACAATTGTTTGTCTGCTGTCCTCTCGTCATCAGATGTCGCCGATAGGCAAGGCGCCATTCTTCTTTACGGAGAAATAAATTTGAAATGTACCTGGAGATCAAGAAATGTTAAGTAGCTAGTGAATTTTCCCAAGTTACGCGTAGAAATTTTTAGTCGGACAAAGAAATTTAGCTATTTGTAGATGCATATGCAGATTGCTAGCCCAATAGACTCTGGCTAAATTTAAACAAACAAATCCAATGTAATCGCATAAAATGAAGTATCAAAAGATTACGGCTAATATGACTTTATGGCACAAATACGGCTTTTTGGAGACTTTTAAATGGCAAAAAGAAGAAAAGGTCAGAAAATTGCTTCAGGCATACCACACAACCAACTAACTGTTGCAACACATGGTCATAATCGATAAGATACAGAAGAGGAAATGTGAGGATTTACCTGGGCAAACAACTAAATAATTGCTTCAACACAAGTGGCTCCAAATAATTGCTTTAACACAAGTATGTTGGCTCCAAATAATGATGTTACTGAAGACAACAACCCAACAATTGCTTATTTATAAATAATTGCAAACAACCAAATAATTGCTTCAAGGCAAGAAGTAAATTACTGAAGCTTCCTTGAAATATAAACAAATATGGAAAAAGCAAAATTTCATCTCTGTGCACCACAAGAGTCTGGAAGTAATGCTGTGCCAGCTAAATTTGACGAATGCATGCATATATCAGGAGTCGGTAACAATTTTTAAAATGCAAAACGTTTGTACCGTTTCATTCATAATGAGACTTCATGGCGGCATTGACTAAATTAACTTGGGTTTTAATCTAATTCATAGAGCCGCTTTACATGGGCTAATTGAAAGAGTCGCATGCTGCTCCAGAGCCGCAGGTTGATTTACCTCCACAGCTCATTCTGCAATCATGAGAACAAGAAATCAAACAGCACTGAGCAAGTTTGTTGAGCACTGATCCTCTCATCGACTTCTTTAGCGGCTCATAAAACTCCACAGTAACTAAGTCGCTTCCTCCAAACTGTCTCGTTCCTTGCACAATGAACAAGCCCACTGCGTGAATAGAGCTTTGAGCCAGGATTGGACGCGTAGCTAATTGGGGCCCATTGGCCACCGTAGGGAGACCACTAGTCAACAATCATAAAAAAGTTGAGAAATGGTAGTGAATCGTGAAAAGTTTGACATGTTACGCTCGAGGGCTGAAGCAAATGCAGCTTGCTACCGACTATCCCTGCACAATCAAACTGTAAGCATTTCAGTGCGGCCCCTTTCTTGAAGACAGACAATGCTCTTTGTTGCATCACTAAATATGTAATGCCTAAGTGTTGGTCTCAGTTTGAAGGAATGCGTGACTTCTGGACTAACGCTCTTACAAAGGTTTTCAGGTTGAACGAGAAATTTAAAAAAGTTCTGAAGTGCAAAATTTCAGTGTCGCCCCGTGGGTAAAATTCGGTGATACTGGGCATGCACCAATCCAGCTTCATACAAGTAACCAGCAGAGCAAAAGCCCTTCTCAAATGGCCTCTGTTGTTTCATACAAGTAACTCGTTGCTAGGTGGGCGTGGCTAGACTGGCTTCATCAATGATCTGGAACGTAATTCCGCGCTATGATTGGCTGAAAACCTCTTAATAAGCGAATAATGTTACATTTTGTAAATATGCTTCCCGGGCAGAGCTGTTAGATGGAATCGCCATTCGCCAAGACTGCAACAGGCAAAGCATGCAACGAGTGCAAAGCTGTGTCTAAATGCTCGGACACATGTAGTTTTCCAGACAGCCGTTTTCCTGATTCCACCCGTAAGAAATAATAAAAGGTCACCACCCGCATTAACAGCAAAACCAGCGGCCATCTTTCCAGAATTTGTTTATATTACCGTTATCTTGAGTTAAGTTTCTGTTCGTAACTGTGCTCTGAATCGTCTGAGACTGTGATGTTGTTTTTTTCGCTGGTTTTCTCATGGTAAGAGCGTTGTTTGCAAAAAAAAACTACCAGGTTAACCTACTGAAATGTGGTATGTTCTTTCGGTTTAATGCCATAGTTGTATTTCATTTTCCAGTCAACTTAAGGCGCACCAAGACAATTGAATATATTACTGTTTAAAAACGAAGAGAAGCAGGATCTGGAGGCAGAGCCATATTATGAAAAAAGAGAGCGCAGGAGCCATGTTAATGAAAAGAAGAGCTCCGGAGCTGGAGCAGTGACGTTTCGACCGCTCCGCAGTCCTGGGCATATTTGTAGAATGGCTTCACTTTGTGGAGGACTTCAATTTTACCAAGCAGGAATTTAGTTTTAACCAACCAAGCCTTATGGCTGTTGCAGCGCAATGTGATGTTAATGCTTATGTTCAGATATGTTTTTGAGAATGGAAAACCTGATGAGTTGTTCTTCCCAAATATTTTGGAGTGGATGGAATGGGAATTCGCTTGTCTCAGGACATTAGTTACTACTATGATTTCATCTGGAAAACCTTTAGATAAAGTTCAGAAGCTATGTCGAGTGTTGAAAGACCTTGATACACTTCTAACTCAAAAAAACTGCATAACTGAGGTGTGTGATGTTTTGGTATTTGGAATTTTTTTGTAAATTGCACATAAAGTGATTTTTGATATATTATCGTCGTCGTAAATGCATTTCTTCGTTGGAACTAGCAGAATGTTACGTGGATTCAGTATTTTACAAATTATTTTGTTGATTACAAAATTAGATGTTGTGTCGGTTACGAAATTGAGCAGCGTCAGGCGGATTTTGTTTCTGTTTTTGACAATCTTGATCTAAAAGTCTTGTTAGTTTGACTTATTTGTGAAGCAGTTAGATGGCCGTTTATTCCGTTGTAGTGAGGTTTAATGAAACTGGCTTCTTGCTTACAAGTGTTGTACCGAGAATGATTTTTAAGTTTTACTCACTTTTCAGAGTCAAATCATTTCTTGCATCTTGTTGTGCACCTTGTCGCCTGTTATCAGAAGCACTAAAGATTTTCAGGCAAAATATCCTCACGTGTTTGCCTGGTTTGAATCGTTTTCAAGTCAATCCAGTTTTAGCCGCGCGTGGAAAACACTTTTCGGTGACAAAGAAGCCTCATTCACAACTGAGGTAACGGGTTTGCTGGTTCTGAAACTCTCCGAGTTTTTAGGAGACGTGTTGCGTTTGATTGCAGGTTGTTCAGCGTCATCGAACACTCAGTCGTTAAAAATAGCCCAACTTGCGAATGGTATTTTGATATTACTATGAACCGAAATACCGGTGAATCAGGCTGGCTAACAGAGGCGTGTTTAGCTTTCAAAATGCTTTCTCTGTTGTAAATGTCGAAGTTGGCCCAAATCCGGCCTCTAGCGTACGATTTTTTAATTTCATCCATCACAAAATAATGGTTTACGCGTTTTTTTTCTTAGAGCTTGTTCAAGTCACACGTGACGAGGTGATTGGTTGAATTTTTAGATATTTTTAGTTGTGAGTTTCCCACTTTAGCAACTTTTTCGGTCAAATTAACAGTGTTAGGATTTTTTGAAATTACTCGTAACCAATAGAAAATGAGCCCACAACGTTTAAGAAATGTGAAGAGTAGTCTCTTCTGCTGATTTGTGGAACATGTCAGAAAATTTCCTAGCACGGTAAAAGCAGGAAATATTCAAATCTTGTTGGAATTGCTTGCCTCGCAGAACCACCTTAAACCCGTCATCATACCTCTTCCTGTTTCTTCGACAGAATCAACAACCACGTCTGACAAAAAGGTATCGGTTGCATGGGTTATTTTTCGTATGCTGTCAAGTGAGGATGTTCAGTTTTCCCCGGGATCTCCTCCCAAACATTGTGTCGGAAAGTTTTGTGTGTTTTCTTTGGGGGGTTCGGGAAGAAGACAAATTTAAGAGTGTTTGTCAACAGTTCAAGTTTATGCACGTAACGATCGATGCGAGTTACTTTATTCTTGTGAAAACTTCGCATTTTTGCAAAAAGCAATCGTTTAATAATAAAAAATTTACCTATTTTAAGCTGCACTTCAGGAACGACAGTTCAGTGGTTTTCAATGAGCCGATATATATCGTCAACATTGTGTGAGACATGAGTAGTTAAATCGGCCGATTAATATCGACATGCCGATGCATCGATCGAGCTCTAGCGGTACGCGGAGCTTTTGTGCCTGATGTTAACAGATATATGTCAGAAGCTTTGCTATTAATCGCCAGGCACTCGGAATAAATGCCATTCCACCAACAAGCCCTGCGTTGCTCTGTAGTACGTCGCTATAAGACTTGAATTGTTCAGACTCGCCATAATTGCCGTGACTTGCTATGCACACTCGCACTGTTCTCGTGCAACACTGGGTGCATGACGTCATGCTGCTTTATTGCAGGACAATGACAAAGTGACTCAAGACGAATTGGACGCTTGCAAAGTGGCATGGAAAGCGTGGGAGTTACCGAAACCGAAAGCACGGACTCATCCAATGTAAGGATGCAATGTAGTGCATTTGAAAAAAAATTTTTTTCAGGGTCGTGTATGAACTTAGCAATGAACAAAACGTTCCGTGTTATGAAGTGTTGGATGAATTAAATTTTTGTCACTAGATTCTGTTTGACTGAACCCATGCTTGGTTTGCATAAACATAGTTCTTGAGGAACCACAATCGTTGAAGTGTGTTTTCTGATCGTGTTGCCGCTGCTTTACCGGTAATTTTAGTTCAAACCGTACTTTATTATTACTTGTTGCAAGTAAATTGATGCAGCGCTGCATTCACAGCGGAGCGTAAAAAAGCACTTGATCTTATATATTGGAAATGGTTTGGCGAACCCATCAGCTGTCGCTTATTATTACGTTTGTAGCATTTTCAAAACATGGATCATTTGATGCTTCCTGCAAGTACTGCTGTACTACCTCAGCACAAGTTTCAATCTTTACTTTTTTTAACTTAATTCGGACGCGTACTTTTGATCTTAGTCGCACCTTTCGTTTTTCTTTCAAAACTTTTTTTTGCAATTAGCCGCCGCCGCGAATTGTAGGAGCTCATTGTTCTGCTACGACTGTGACTGTGGCGCAGTCTGACGTTGGTCGTTGACGTAACCAGGTCGTTAGTGGTTACCAGGTATATGCTGAAGCAGGAAGTTGCGGAAAGACTGAACATGGCCGGAAATAATTGTCACTAATTTAGTCCCAAATCACCAACGGTGGAAGAAGCACCCCTTACACAATAGCCATATGATATGTACATCAACAAAACTACATACGCGCATAAATTCCGTTCTTCTGTTTCTTAGTCGCGTGGTTACCCTGATGTCTCCAGCGTTTTTCGTTGTTCTCTTTTCTTTACTCGACTTGGGCGTTGTTCTTGACGTCATCTTCCGACTCGTAAAGACAGTAGCAAACTTTATGACATGGCTGATGACATCCGTCCGCGGCCAATATTTATAAGCAACCTGTACATTTAGATTGCCAGTCAATGGCGAGAAGAACGTGTTGATCACCAGCGCCCTGCCTTACGTCAACAACGTACCTCACTTGGGAAACATCATCGGTTGCGTGTTGAGCGCTGACGTCTTCTCCAGGTAAGATGCGTCTGCTGGTTTATGTGATCGGGGAAAGTTCTTTGTTTGATCTGTCCAGTTATGCGTTTTATCACCACCGCGCTGTATTGGGAACATTCCAACCTTACGTTTTATGGAAGCAAACTGGATTGGCACGGAACGATAAAATCCGAATTAAGTTGCCGGAGTATCGTCGTAGAATTTGGCGTTTCCGTAACCGTCGTTCTCCAAATCGTTTCGGTTTATTATGAAATTCAAAGTGCCACCGCCCTCTCCCGACTATTCAATGGAGATGCGTTCCACTTCTGCCCGAGACAACCTGACGTCTGTTGCTGCTTTCAGGTATTGCCGACTGAGGCAGTGGAACACTTTGTACGTTTGCGGCACGGATGAGTACGGCACGGCCACTGAGACCAAAGCCGCACAGGAGGGCGTCACTCCCCAGGAGGTGGGGCGATGTTTGAATCTTGAAGCTTATCTTACTCCTGTGTGGTTGTGTTAAAGCAGCAGTAAATTTCAACTTCTTCCTAAATCCCTTTGACCCGCATACTTTTGACCACACCTGCCGCGAACCCTCGTGAGGAGTCGACCTGTAAGTTCGCTGGCTGGGAATCTTGAAATGTAGAATTGACTGAATAGCAACCTAGCTTAGAATAATTAATAGCCCAAGGCTGCGACTTTTCGAGGATTCAGCCGACTTGGCTTTGCTTCCATGACTTGACGATTGTTCGGGCATTCTACATGTTCAAGTAATTAGTTTCCGCAAAAGCGATGAAGTCGAATCTATTTTTCTTGTTAAGAAAAGGCAAGAATTTTTAAAATCGATTTTCATGTAACATTCCCACTGAGTATGAGTACACTATATTTCAATCATGCAACCTGCAAGCAATAACGTACAGGTGAAAAGCTGAAGAGTTAAAACAGGAGCAGTGAAAGCAAGCAAAGTCGAGACTGAAATGTATCAAAACACAAGCTGCGGCAACCAATAACTGGAAAATAAGCTGTTTTCTTAGAAAAGTGGATCATGCAGCGAAATGGCAAAAAATCATGTGAATAATCATGTGAATAATCATGTGAAAAAATCATGTGAACAATCATGTGAAAAAATCATGTGAAAAAATCATGTGAACGAGTGGACGAAAATCATTTCACACGGGCTAGGATCATGTTTCGAAGGTTAATTTGTGCGTTTACAGTAGTTTGGTAAGCTACTTATCTTCATGGGCACTGGCTTGTTGTGAAAAAGTAGCAGTCTAAGCTTCGTAGACAGGTGGTTTATTTCGAAATGACATGAAACTCTGTATTGTTTAACCTCGTCACACGCACACGCAACAGAATAGAGCTTGAGCGCAAATACCACCAAGAAGGAGCGCACAGATACATAAGAGAGCATACATATGTAGTGGTGATGAAAAACAAACGCATTGGATGACGGTGAAGCAGTTGCTATGATGTTTAGCACCGCTGCATATACTGTAGTGTTGTGATGATTTCCAACGAGATTGATTGATAAAAAGCATGAGGGAGTGGGAGGATACAAAACACCAGGGATCATTTAGACTGCAGACCTCCCTAGGGCGAAGCTACGTATAGCGTAACGGTAACAGTTTACAGGAGTAAGTAAAAGTCCGTTGCTCTGAGTATAAGACTTATTACGCACAATGCCTTTCTATGGTTTGTGGAAGCAAAATGAGATGCAACTAGTTTTAAACCCCAACTAAAATGGGTTTAACTTCATCACGTACAATTTTAAGTTTTCGTGTATATTGTAAGTATTGGTGATAGCTCGAGATGGAAACGCGCCACGACAGTTATGGATTGGTGCATCGCTGTGTCGCAAAGTTTAAGCAGGCTGAGAAATGCATATTCAGTCGATGTTGGAGCTCAGGAAATTTGTGTGTGTCTGTTCGGTAAAAACACGATTTGATTGCAATGCATTTGTAGATCAAAAGCATTTCACCATATTATACGATAGTGCAGAAAATACGATCGGTTGGTAGTGAATGCAACAAAACAATTAAGTAACAGACAGCAATACCTCATTGAATTGCTTGCGTAGTAACAGCGGTATAGAATCAGTGCACTTGATTAACGCATACAAACAAAAAAAAATACCAGCAGTGGTCCTCGTACCCGAGTAAAACCTTTTTTTTGTATTCCTCTGCAAAACGTGCCAAACACAGTTGATTTTTTTGCTTCTAAAGAAGATTGTGACCAGATTTCATTGCACCTCAGCATTTTCGAGCCTGAGTTTGAACCGTGCCTTCAGCAACGCAAGTTGTCGAGTTTTCGTTTGTTTCGTATTGTGCGCATGGACGTCGGTTGTGGGCTTGAAATAATTGTTAAATGTAGCCTTTGACCAAATAATACCGTCCTGTGCGCTGTTGCGATCATGGAGTTGCGCATTTGTGCCTTGCTCAATAAATTCTTACATTTTTTAGATTTGCACCAAGTACAACAAGATCCACCAACAGGTTTACTCGTGGTTCCAGATCGACTTCGACTTCTTCGGCAGGACGACAACTCCGAAGCAAACAGAGTAAGTAACGATATCTTGAAGATAGAGCGCTTCGTGCGCCGGGTTGTAACGAACGTTAAACATTGTGGGTAACCAAATTCGCGTTCGGCACGAGGTGATGCAAACATTCTAGTGCTCCAAAAAAATGAATGAAGCCTATGTGAAGTACGTGCATCCCGCTAAAGCAGTGGTTCTCGGCCTTTCAAACGTCGCGTCACCTTACGAAAAATCGCACACTTCGAGTTGAAATATGTTTAAGAATGTTTTGCTTTCAAAGCGGTTGTCAATGCGATGGCTGTGTCTGCTTACGAGAGCACATTAAACTGACGCGAGGCTCCAATGACATCAAACAAACTCGTGTTTCATCGTCGATACTAAGAAGTCTCTTTTTTGCTTCTTTCAGTCAGTGCTGGAATTGCATTTCATGCAATGAAGATGCAAATGTTACGATAATTTTGACAACTTTCGAGTTGGTCATCAGATAAGGTTCAGCAAAAACTCATCTGTGTTCTTTTGGCAATTGCTGATTGATAGAAACTTGTTTTTCTTTGGTGGATATTCTGGTAGCTCCGTTTTTTCTGAAGGGATTAATTTCGCATTTATAGTAATTGGCCGCGTTTCTGAATTAATGGCTTGGTACTTATTTTGTAGTTGTACAGTGTGTCGTTACATCTGTTTGTGTCCACCATCACAGGGTGTCACAAACAAGGCTCCAGCGACCACCGGAGGGTCCGTGACAGCTGCACAGGAGATCTGTGAATATATGATACATTTTTTCAAAATTAATTTTTGTGCAGAAAGAAGCAGCCTTATCTGTACCATTAATGTAGTTTTGTACAACAAAACATTATCATCCGGTGTTATTTATTTTTGAATTTTCGCTTTGTATTATCTTTCCACGCTGCTTGGGTGGAAAAATCGATGCGACAAAAGATTGCGGTTCGAAAGAAAACAGATTTCGCAAATGGGGTCGGTGGTACAAAAAGTTTGGGCAACACTGCACTATCATGTTATTGCCACGACGTTTACTTCCCTCATGTAGTTCACGAGTTTAGCAAATCTTCCGGTACAAAAGTTTGCTTCCTCTGCTCCGTGTGATTGTCCGCGTATTTGTATTGTCAAGTTTTCTCCTAACACTTTTCAGGATATCTCAGGACATCTTCTGGCATCTTTATCGCAACAAGTACTTGATACAGCAAACCATGGAACAGCTGTACTGTGGGAAGTGTGCGAGGTTTCTGGCTGACAGGTTTGTTGCTGCCGGGAGTGGTCCACGAGACAACGCTTGTGTCACATGAATCCGATGAACGGTTGATTTCGTGGCCTACAAGCAACCGAGTGTGAAATGGTGACACGTAAACGCTCGAACGTATTGTTTCATAGAAAATATTTTGGTTTCTGTTCGGTCTCGCGCGAGATGCCTGTCGTAATTTCCCGTAATGTCACACATGATAAGTAACTTTCCAAAACAACTTATTTTCATTAGAAGTGTCACAGTGTGGATTTTGTGATTTGATTGATAGCAATTGACTAAATACCCTGAAAGAAAACATTTTCTGTTGCTATCGCTTCGCAAAGCTGACCCATCGCTTCTTTTCACTGCGCAACACGTCATAAACGCACATATCGCTTAAATGCGTGTCACAATCGCGAAACAATGCCCACTGCAGTTGCTTTCGGTCAAGACACCACTACGTGACTTTGCTATTGCAGCTCCTTAACACAAAAACCATAGATGTTTTTTCGTTCAGGTTCGTCGAAGGAACATGTCCTTCGTGCAACTTCGATGACGCACGCGGCGATCAATGCGATAAGTGCGGGAAGCTGATAAACGCCGTGGAACTCAAGGTGCGGCTTGTCTGGTGGTGTGGTGGTGCGAAAGTGTGGGGGGGGGTTCGATCGATTTGCGGTGGTGCGAAGGAGGAGGGGATTTCGGGCGATCACTTTGGTAGGTTCTTTGCAGATTAAAGAGTTCACGAAAGTTTGTTCAGAGGGAAAACCGAGTAAACTTGTTTGTCGATGTTCGTCTCCAAACATCAGGGCACCAAAGTAAAGGGGGTGGTGGACCCGACAGAGCGTTTGGACGTTATTTAAAGTTCAACGGAACGGTCGACACTTGGCGGTGGCGCGAAAAGAACAGACCGAATTAAAATTATCTTTTCTATTCATTAAAATGCTCTTTACAGTTAAAGGACCGATTGCTGTTTTCAGTCAACGTGGTTGTGTTTGTCGTAAAGTCGTAGATTTGATTTTCGACCTTATTGTGACGTCACAATGATCGTCGCGAACTCCGACCTTCAGCAAAACTTCGAAGCAACCCATGAACCCAATGACGTACCGCCATTACATTCGGAAAGCCCAACCTGCGAAGGTGGAAAACTGAACCCAGTCATTAAACTTGTTTGTCCTGTAGCGTTTGTTTGCGTTACGCATTTGACCGCTCATGTTTCTTGGATTTGCGATGGTGGGTTGTGGGCAACTCCCGGAGTATTTCTCAGCCCAGGGCTGTCGAAAAAGATCTTACACGAACTTGCAGACGGCGTAGCTTCGTGTTACTGCTTTGTTGGGACAACTTGTCAAGTTGCTTTAATAGCGAGACGCAGCAACATCATGTTTGAGCGAAAAATAAAAAAACAGTCATTTTTAACAAAAGTTTAACGTCAATGTCTTGAACCTGCTTTACAATCAGGAAAACTACATCAACGTGGAGGATTGTGAGTGAATAATTGCGCTTGGCAATTTCCGAAGCAACATGACGTCAGGGCCATATTGAGATTGAGGCACAACGCCACGCGAAATAACGATTTGCATAGTTGTGGAATGGAACGGTGTGTTAGAGCAGCTGTTTTGCAAATGAGCTGAAGACAACAGGTTGCTCGTTCACACTGGCTTGAAACGCTGCCAAGCCAAATACCGAAGCACTCCTGAAAATCCCCCTGTACTTCTCCTGTGCGTCAAAGTCAGCATAAAACGGACGCGTGTTTTTCAGAATCCGAAATGCAAGATGTGCTCAACGACGCCCGAAGTTAGGAATTCGGAACATCTGTTCGTCGACCTGTCCTTGGTGAGTGCCAGACGGTTTAATTGTTTTTGTCAAAGTTAAGGCTGTTTCGTGACATTTTTATACATATTTTAACGAATAAACAGGAACATTGTCTATCGAAAAGGAATCCTTTCCCAGCAAAGAATCAGACACTAAGATCCTAACAGAATATACATTTCACTTACTGCTGCGTAGGCATCTCCAGCTCTTATTCTATTTCGAAACAGGAACATGGGCGATTGTTAATGCGGTTAGGAGTAAGTTGGGTCCCGCTGACAGTTGCTGAAATACTTGGCCTTGTTTCATCATATTTTCATAGAGTTTCAGTCGACATCTTCCCACTGTTTTTTCTCAATTTCCCAGCAACTACCACCGTTTTGCTCCCTCGTTTTGCTCCCCCCAGCAACTACCACCGTTTTGCTCCCTCGTAAGACCCAGAGTTATTTCTTTGTCCAGTTAAGTCTCTGTGGTTCTTCATTTGGACTTCACGATACTTGATGACGTTGCAGCGCAGGCGGTCACGCACCGTTGCACACGCCATCAAGCTCGTTCCCGAAGTTCATCAGACCGTAACGTCGCACTGTGTTTGTCGTCATAGTTGGAACCGAAGCTTCGCGAGGCCCTCAAGTCGTCCTACGAGGGCCAAGGCTGGTCATCGAACGCCAAGACCATCACGGAGACCTGGCTCCGTGACGGGATCAAGCCGCGGTGCATCACCAGGGA
>Ga0210059_1011763_pt1 | contig 13338 bp, 7 predicted proteins | sample Ectturendosymbi2_FD_188042 | JGI IMG/M metagenome (GOLD analysis project Ga0210059, IMG submission 188042) | Ecteinascidia turbinata endosymbiont from Florida, USA - Sample 2 (SPAdes) (version 2) | ecosystem: Host-associated > Tunicates > Ascidians > Unclassified | place: Key West, Florida...
CCTAGAAAAATTTTCGTCTCCACAGGAAAATTGTGTTGGACGTATTTTGAAACCATTGGACATATTTTAAAAACTGTCCCCTCTTAGAAAGCTCTTCTCCCCCCCTGGTGTCCCAAACTGGTTACGGGCCTGGAAGTCCAGCAAATGTTTAGTTTTCCTTCTTCCCTGCTGAGACATCAAATGCCTGAATGCTTCTATGTTAACAACTGCTGTTTTTGAACTCACGCAACTGTTTTATCATGCTACAGAAATTGCTGATGTAGCCAATGCGCTTAGCGCTTGCGCTGATCAGCCTCAGCAGACAAAATAAAGTCAACTGTTTCGGATAAAGTGAACTATCGCGGAGCACAATCTTAAACATGCGTAGTGGGCGAAAGGTCTGCAGAAAGTGGTGAGATGGTTTCTGGACGCAGACGATAACGAAGATTCCCCCAGATCTGATTATTACTTTTTGGCCCATTTACAATGTTCCTTGAAATTTGCATGCAAATTCATTCCGTGGTATTTGCATTACGTCGACAAATTAACAAGCAAAAAGTATGCGAAGACAGTTAATCTCATTTGCGCAGGTAACAAAGTTTTCGTAAAATATCAAGCTCAAGGGGGGTTAACCCCAACCCTCCCCTTGCGCACGCCCTTGCTGAATATAAACTATCAGCCATCCAAGCTAGCATATCGGAGGAAAAGACAATCAACGCTACGACACAGCAGTTCATAACTGCAAAAATATCAGGCTGCATATTAAAACAGGGTAGCAAAACACACTCATCACTGCGTCCGAGCAATTCACAGCTGACAAATGATGCTGCGCTGATGTCTTGTCGAATACGAGCCGTCGAGCATAGAAATTGTGTGGCTGAGCCGTCTGGCGCACACCCCGGTTTACAAGATCGAATCTTGCAAAACTACACAAGAATGGAGAATGCGCATGAAGTACGCAAGAAAACTTTCTATTTTATTATGTATAGAAGTCCAGCAAACGTTCAGTTTTCCTTTTCCCTCTTGAGACATTATCAAATTCCTGAATGCTTCTATGTTAAAAAAAGCTGTTTTTGAGCTCGTGCAACAGTTCTGTCATGCTGCAGAAATTGCTAATGTAGCCAATGCGGTCAGCGCTTGTGCTGATCAGCCTTAGCAGACAAAATAAAGACAATTGTTTCGGATAAAGTGGACTATCGCGGAACACAATCTTAAACATGCGTAGTGGATGGAGGGTTTGCAAAAAGTGGTGAGGTGGTTTTTGGACTCAGACGATAGCCCGAATTCCCACTAAAACCTAATTATTACTTTTTGGCCCATTTACAATGTTCCTTGAAATTTGTATGCAAATTTATTCTATGGTATTTGCAATAAGTCGACAAATTAACAAGCAAAAAGAATGCGAAAACATTTAATCTCCTTTGCGCAGGTAATAAAGTTTTCGTAAAATCTCAAGCTCAAGGGGGGGTTTAACCCCAAACCCCCCAACCCCCTTACGTACGCCCTTGTTTGAGACTGAAACTGACTAAACTGGAACCTCGAATCAAACAGATGGGTAACCAGCATCAAGCGCAGAATTCCCGCAATGTTATTGAGTATCGCAATAAATTTGAGTAAACTTTGTGCGTTTATAATTCATATCACGTAGCGAGCAGTACAGTGACGGAGCAAAAACAAACACTTTTGACATGTAGTAGTTCTGGTGCGGCCTGAGATTTTTTTAAAGACAAATGTAGGGCCTAGTTGAAAAAAGGTTGAGAACCACTGGATTAGACTCTATTGGGTAAAAACCGTGAAGAAAAATTAAACAATTTCCTTTTTTCCTATAGTACATAGAGACCAAATCGCCTAAACATATGAACAGATACACAAGCAAACCACATATAACACTACAAAACCATGCACTTGACAACGCCACGTCACCAATAAAAAAATCAAAAGCTGATGCATCAGGTTGGGCTTAACAATATCACAAGTGTAGCATGTAACATTTGCAAATGCTTTCAATACTTGCTCGAATATATGATTAGATAATTAGCACACACTGAATGACACTAAAGGATCTTGCACTTTGTGCGTAATACGCATACATGCGCTTAGCGCAGCACACATTTCTTTGAAACTGAAGAAATTGTAAATTCTAAACTTTAATGAAAAATACTTCAACAATATTACAAAGAAACACAGAGATAGTACAGTTTTTAGACTTAAATTGCTTGTTTATGTCATGAGCAGATTCAGAAAAATAACAACCGATGAATAGAACATTTCCTGCCCCTTTGTCATCGCCAACCCTTTCAAGAGCAAGATTTTCCAAATGGAGGTAAGGCGGTTTCAAGTTCAAGATTCTGAAAAGATGTATGTTCTTTCATACTCTTGTTTTCCTTACAATCTTCGCAAGACACAAACACGGTTGTAATAAGCTTTTGTTAATGACATGTACACCGATATCCACAACAGGTCCGCAGCCAGGTTTTAAAGTTTTGGGAGCAAAATGCATTTTTAGAACAGAATTTTTTTTAATTATATGTTTAAAACAAAATTTTCTGGACACAACAAGATTTGGGGGACACAAATAAAATTGGTGGAACAGACCCTGAATGTCCCCAGTGACTATTGGCCTGATCCACAATCGATCCCACAGGCCGATGGAAAAAAGAAAAGTTATTTAAGATTGCGAAAACATTTTCATGCTTACAGTTTGTTTGCATTTTTTTATTTCAAATGCCACGGGTTGTGTCGGATTTGCGGCTTTGTCTCAACAATGAATTGCGAGAAATTGGTCAACGGCGTCTTTCCACACTTGTAGTTAAGTATTTGTATCTGTAAGTAAAATTTTTGAAACAGTAATAATGCTTTTGTATTTTGAAGCGGTCTGCTACGCTTGAGTAAAACTCAAACGTTGAAGCTGTTTTCAGAAGTCTTACTTCCAATCCGCACCACAAGAAAATGGTGTTTTGATTTTCTGTGTGGCGTCACGACTGTGTGATGTCAAGAGTTTTGATGACGTCATCGAGACTTGACTAAAAATCAAGTGGCGATTAACTTGTTTTTCCTTTTAAAATAAACTAGGCGGAAATCTGCATATTTAAAGTCCTTTATTGGCCTTCTAGACTTAGTGGTTGGCAAGTCATGGCCAAAAAATGACAATCAATCAATTAATAGCCTCATGGCTCACTGGAAATGTACATCGTCACCCTATCAGATCCTAAGTTGGCCAATGCGTCATTTTCATTTGGAAGTACCCAGGAGGACTCTCTTAGACAAAGTTCTTGGTGGTGTTTGGTCACGTGGCCGGAACCATTGCAGCCTGGATTTTTGGGCCAAGTGACTCAACATTTAAAATTTTATGAATTCCAATAAAGCACACTTTGCTGTGAAGCATTAGGTCGTGAGATTTTCGCATGATATTTAAAGTTTTGTTATATGAGCTCGGTATGATCACAACTTCACTTTTGGCAAATTTTTTTACAGACCCTGAATTGCACGAGATCCCATGAATTGAGAGTGGTTTTACGGCACACATACACCTCACGCATAGTTCTTTGAACTACTTCAAATGTTTCTAAATGGGCCGACATTTCACAAAGCGGCTGCAATAAAAAACGTTGTATCTTATAATCCTAAAAAGACTATATGTCTAGTGATTTGAAGTAGTTAGCACAATGTGATTTCTACGGAATAACACATTTGTTGAAAACCAGAAAAAGAAATATAGAAAACCTCGAAAGTGTCTGCAGGGAGATTTACTAAGTTGGCCAGAAGTAATCTAAAATCTTTACTCCACAAAGCAGTTGAAGTTGTTTCAGACCTATGACAAATAAAACTGTAAGAAAATTAGTACAAATAAATATTGAGTTGAGCAATTATGAAAAATTTTTCAAGTTAAGATGAAACAACTGTTGAACAAAAACATTTTATCAAAAATATGCCTAAGCGCTTACGACTGCGACATATATAGATCGCTGAGACAGATTTTGAAAAACAAATCTTTTTTAAAGAACTCAGCAAGTTTCACAGACGCTTTTATTTTCACGACAGTTTCAAAGGAAAACTAAGTTGAGTGGATCAGACGGTGACGTAAAATGAAAATTAAAATGAGCTAACTGAAGATTTTTGCTCAAGAGGTGCGATGTAACTTTGAACACATGTAAGAGAAACAATTGTGCGAGATATTTGCACCTGAACGCATTTCGACTGATGCTATCCAACAGTGCTTTCTTCGCTTTTGTTGTTTAATGTATCGCACCTGATAACAAGCATTACCGTCCCCACGGTCTTGCAGTTTTGTGACCTATTGATTGGTCGTTCTTTACACAAACGTGAAAGAATTACACCTCTTTCATATTTAAGCAATCCTGGCTTTCCGATCTCATTCATTCTAAGCAATGCATGCAATGTCTTTCTTGCATTTTCATTCTGCATGATAAGATACTCTCAGCGAGAAAATTTCAGCTATATTTGTGTTCTTATCTGCAAATCATGAGATGTATAAAACGGCTAAATGTTTCATAAAGCAAAAGATTATAAATGCTAAGTCAAGTACAACTATCAGAGTTTTGAAAACAAAGATTTTTTGAAAACTTTACGTCAGAAAACTAATAGATTAATTCAGACTTTTTAAGGTGTTTTAGGGACCCTGTTCGGGTCCCTAGAATTTCAAATCGGGTCCCTAGAATCAGAGAAAATTATCATCCAGTCCCTAGAATGAGAGAAAATCGGGTCCCAGAATCAGAGAATCGGGTCCCTACAGGTCCACACCGGGTACCTAATATTTTGCTTAAAAAAACCCTGGATTAATTTTTTCATCTTATTTATTAAAAAGACATTGATATAGGATTTATCTACATACAAGTTAATTTACCTCCACGGTGAGCTTCTGGAGAATGAGTTTCTATGTACAAACCCAAGTCAGGTATTTGTTTATCACACCTCGTTCTTCAACAGGATCTGAAAAAATATCATTTGGAAATCAAGCTTGGTTGTTTTTCTACAGCTTGAAAGGATTGGTTTTATCTGGTGTATCTAGTGTCGAAAGCTTATGGAGGGCAATCAATCTTTACTAGCAAGAAATATATATCAAGCAAATGCCAACAACTACGATCAGATTTTTGAACAAGAAGTTTCCCAGTTCTTTGAATGGTCTGCATCACTACGAACGTCATCACTGGAATACTCTCAATCAGGTTGGGTTTCGTTTCATAATTACCAAAACGTTGTGAATTTTCTTTTTTGTAGACGTTAGAATGTTATTGAAATTGTTTGTGAAAACGTTTGCTTTTTATTTAGTTTCACACCTACAAACGTTAATTTGCGTCCACATGCCTTGAGCAGATTTAGAAAAAACAACTACAGGAAACATGTTCTTCCGTCCGCTTGACTATCAGCAACCTCTGGAAGAGTATCCAGATGGAGATTGGAGGGCATACTGGCTGTTTCCAGTGTAAGAAATTTTTTATGTATTGCGTAGGTAAAACTTTGCACAGTTTAGGCAATCAGTTTAAATTTACGTCAAAGCTAAGATGAAGTTAGCCTTGCACAATATTTATGGTATGACAGCTTTTTATGCATGTTTTAATAAAATTTTAGTAATATCTTGCAAAGTTTCTAACCATCTTTCCAAGTAAACCTCCTATAATGATGCAATCTTCATGGATTGTTATGTGTTTTTTTCTGTTGAAAATTTACTTTGCACTTTTTCGTAGATAGTTTACGCTGAAGTTTTCAAAGTGCAGGTGGATATGTTATGCTGTGTTCTTTGCAGACTCGCCGTAAAACCAAACGTTTCAAGTTCAATACTAAGACAATCTGTATATCATATATCATACTGTATTTCAATGAATAAAAACATTTTTGAATAGATTCAATTGACAATTCTCATTTTTATTAACAGGTACACCGACCACCAAAAACATTCTTTATTTATGTTTACCGAAGAAAGTACAAAAAGATATCCAAACGATCATGAATATGATAAAGAATTTATCCTGTCTCAAACAGCGACAGAACAATGTAAGATAATTAGACTTCGTGAAGTAAAATCATCGCCTAAGTACTGCGACGATTATTACACACAAAAAATGGTAGATGTTCTTTCCCGTGTTTAACACAACCCCAAAAACTAAAAAAAATTAATTCAGAAACTACCCACATGAAATATATTGTGAAAAACCTAATGCAGTAACATGACTTCAGTGAAAGAAATAATAACGATAAAATAATCTTTCTATTTTGTGTTGTGTTGCATGTACTCTTAACAAAACATGACTTTCTTAAAGTTTTGTAACTGTTGACATTTGAAAGGATTTTGTAAGAATTAAAAAAGAGGTAAGGTAGTATACTATTATAACAGATATATCCTTCAAACAGATGCAAAGATATTTTTATGATTTTTATAATTGTTTGTCACGGGCGTTTTCCCCTCAACAATGAGATTGCAGAACAATTATGTGTTTTCACACTTTTTCGTGCCTGCAATGCTCTTTAATGTTTGTACACAAGTTTTATTTATAAGTGCAAAAACTGTACAATAATATCCTTTTTTCATTACACGCAACGGCTGGCGAACTTCGAGTTTCAGTCTCGATTAGCAATGTATTAAGAAAGCAATGTCTCGAGCATCAAGTCAACAAATTGACTGTTTAATTGTTTCCAAGTCGGTTAAAAGGCCAGCTTGATAAGTTAAGACCTAAAATTGTCGAGCTTTACCTTCAAAACGTCTTTTTCAGATTATGGGAGATCAGCGTCCAAAGGAAAGTTGAATACAACTCCTTCTTTGAACCAAAAATCCGAGGATGACGGTATACAAGTATTTGGAAGTCCTCCAACCTATCTGCATCTCATTGAAACATTGCTTCGTTTACCATTGTCGACAGTTGCATGTGGCCTAACGTAAGTTTGTTTTTGAGACAGTGAACATTTTTCCTTACAAATATTAATTTGCACCTTGCAATGTGCACACCACACAGTTTACCGTTGCTATCATTTTTAATTTTTTAATCGGTTAAACTTTCCTATCGGTAAAACAAGAATCAACTTTGATATTTTAAATGCCACAATAAATTGTAATAACATGTGTTCCTAAACGATCCGCATTGGTACTTTCAAGAAAATGTTTTATTTAGGCTATTAGAGTCTACACTTAGTGACATCGGAAATTGTATTCACCTGTTCAGTTGCTTTCCAAACAATCCATTTGTAGCGTGCAGTACCACTTGATGATGTTTACGAAATATACTTTTGCTTGCGATTGGACTGAAAGTTGCAATGTCTTAGTTTGTGCAGATAAATACTTCACTTGCAAAATTTCATGGAAAAGAGAGTTGTTTTCACGTTGTATCGGAAAAACAGCGATTTTTGTACATTGTTGTGAAATGTTTACGGACGCAAGTAAAAACAGTTCTCAATTGAAGTTGAAAACATCTTTCAGTGGTAAATTTGCATGTTTCTCACTGCGTTAAAAACATTTTACAGGCAGCAATCTAACAATGAAACACCACGTCCTGCTGCACCATGGCCACCAAAGCCAAGTTTTTCTGCAACGTCATGGTCAGCAAATCCTTATGCAAAGCCATGGTCACCAATTCCAAGTTCTTCTGCAACGTCATGGTCACCAAAGCCAAGTTCTTCTGCAAAGTCATGGTCACCAAATCCTTATGCAAATCCGTGGTCACCAAAGCCAAGTTATTCTGCTTCGTCATTGTCACCAAAGCCAAGTTCTTCTGCAACGTCATGGTCATCAAAGCCAAGTTCTTGTGCCATGTCATGGTCACCAAAGCCAAGTTCTTCTGCAAAGTCATGGTCACCAAATCGGCATGCAAAGCCATGGTCACCAAACCCAAGTTCTTCTGCAGAGTCGTGGTCACCAGATCCAAATTCTTCTGCGTTGTCAGACGATCTTCAGTTTCTTCTCAACATCAATCCTGAACTGGATGATGTGCAAACTCTAAGTTTTGTTTCGTCTGACCCACAACAAACGTCTTTTTAGACTCTAGTTTTGCTTTTACCAATGGAATTAGAAAACTATTCGCTGTGTGTACTAAACAGTTATTAGCAGACCTTGCTCGCCGCAATGGCATTTTTATTTTACATTTAGCAAAGCTCAAGCCACAATGCGATTGTTTCTCACAAGATTTGTCAACAAGATAGCTGCCTGCGCAAAACATTGCATGCGTCCTATAAGCGTCTGCTCATTTTCAATACAACGCAGGGTACGTGCAATGCAAACTTTGCAGAGATTGTAGCATTTTGTATATATTATGTCATGGGCAGGACCGGATTTAGCTGATGCGAGGCGCTAGGCTAATCCACTTGTGACACCCCCTCTCATTATTATTGCGAGAAAAAATGGAAAAGAAAAGTGTTAATCATTTGCGCAAATCTGAAATGACGCTCTGAAATTCAGTCAATAAAAAATTCCAAATCATTACCAGAGTGTCCCACGATTAGTGCACTTGTTGCTGCCTTCGACACGACACAAAAGCATTCAACGACACGGAATTGTTTAAATCCTTTGGCTGGCCGGAACAGGAATATTAATTTCTGCAGGCAAACCAACCGAAAACGCCACGACTGAAATATTTGACAAAACATATAGCCTAACTCTTTTATATGTATCACACCTTTTTTCTTATGTGCTCTCAAAAAAATCCACTGCACCTATGTGTGCTGGCGGCATGAAGACGTTAAAGCACATCGTGAGGACCATGTTGCGACTCGCTTACCAGGCTGTAAAAATATCACACACAAGAGAAAAACACGTCAAGTAAAACACATCCACATGGTTGCAACTGCTAGGATCACGATTCACGTGTTTGTTACTTTTTCAGACTGCAAAGAATCGAACGAAACGAAACTGTGGCACGACAGGATGCGATGCTTAAGAAATGACCACACAGACTCCTGCTACTGTTGAAAATGAAAAGTGACTCCGGTCCGGGTCCTGTTTTTCCCAAATTTTTGACTCCGGGTCCGAAAGAAAAACGCAGAATCCTGCGGAGTCGACTCCGGCAATCCGGATCCGGTCCCACCTTTGCTTTCTGGCGACTGTTTTTAAGTAAAAACACGAGTAAATAACAGTTAGATCGATGACTGCAGCCGGAGACTGAACAGGAGTCGGATTCTCAAATTTGAAAACTTGCCGGACCCGGATTCAAAAATTTTGGAACAGGGGCGGAGTCGGAGTCTGAAAAAGTGACTCCGGCCACCTCTGTCAGAAAGTCTTTAATAGAGGGGATTTACATTTGCGCAGGGGGACTCGACATTATAAAAATTTGATAACATCTTTACTGATTTATAGTGTTTCATATTTAAATTTGAGGGGCTGAGCTCACCAATGCCTCCCGTGGCGAGGGTACCGGTTTAAACTTCCATGCTGTCGTTATTGAAATGCGTGTAAAGCAATAAAAAGCTGCAATCATCGAATCAAGTAAGGCTTAATATAGCAGCACAGTAAACATTTAAAAAAGGATTTGTCCTGACTTCTTCATAACAATATCATCTAGAAATTAATTACAATTTGTTTGCCTAAGTTTGTCACTTTTAATGCACCGAATGCTTGGTGTGGACAACCTCTCCTGGAACACTGCGATCGTTCAATTCATTTTTAATTCATTTGAATCTAGAAAAAGACCTTACTCCTGAGAAGTTTGCGACCATCAAGCTAAGAAATAAGGGTCCGCGTGGTTGGATAAACTAAGTACCACTAATCTAAGGCATCAGACCCAAACGCGCTTTTTTCCCAAGAGGATATCAGCTTTTGTCATTTTCTTACTGTTTCCATTTGCCCTGTCTCTTCGGAGAAGAATTCTGTGGTTGCCACTTGGCAAAGTGACTTTTGCTTGCTATTCGAGCTCATCAAGATCTCTGATTTGCTTAGCATGGGAGCAGTACACACTTGCGCAAGTACTCAACAGCAATCTGATTTCTGAAGAGATTTGCTAAAGATAATTAAAAAGGAAAATCCCATCTAAAAATACCAATCGACTTTGACGTAATAGAAACGCTGACAAAACTACTGTATTGCTCAGTCACAGAAGCAACAACTTTGCTTTCATCGTAAGATACTGCTGCTAGCCCTACACCTAGCTCTTATCTGCACAGCAGTGATGTATCTAGGGTATGGCAGGCACGGCTCGTGCCATGAGCGCCAATTTGACCGGGGCGCAAAATTGCTTGGCAAATATAAAAATTTGTGACTTACAGTTTCTTCAGCCTCTATTTTGCGCCCCATACAATCATTCACTGCAAAGCTGCATCCCCTTATCTAATCATTAGATAAGGGCGATGCAGCTTTGCAGTTAATGATTTTGAAGCTTTGCAGTCAATGCATTAGATTCTAATGCATTAAATCGGCCGTGTTGCACCAGTACCACCAAGCAATATTACAAAACTGTGCTATTGTGACACAACGCAACGGTCAGACATTGTGACAGAACAAGAACGCTCGCTTGCCATGTCAACACGAGCTCGTCCTTCTCACTCTATTAAGAAAGGTTCAGTCACTCCGTGCTACTGAGTTTCAGGCAAGAGGATATTAGTCAGAATCTGGTTGAGATGAGTTAACTCCATGTTATGTAAATAACTCCTGTTAAGCTCCCACAGATTTACAAATTGCTTAAAACTTCTGCGGCATACTTTACTCTGACTTTACGAAACTTCTTCGATGGCCACTAGTGGCGGATAAATAAGCTAAACACAATGTCCCAGTCCAGAGACTAAGGAAAAGAACATTATAGTTAGTCCTCGAAAAATCAACAGTTAGTATTGCTACGGTACCAGTTGAGCAAAAAATGTTAACTCAAAAAAAGAGCTTTGTTAGCCCTATGCAGAGTTAGCTTTTTCTGTCCAGTGGTTTGGCTGTAGCACGTTTAAAGGTCGTTTTCTCTTGGGCGTGTAACTTATTGTAGGCCTACCATCCAAATTAAATGTGATTCATTTTAAAACAAATTTTCGTTTGCAGTTGCAATATGTTGCGTGATATTTTTTGTAAGCTTTACAATTTGGTCAACCAATACTATGTACAAATTAGGATATCGTTATAATTTAAATGTTTTGATATTCTTTATACTGTAATGAGAATAAATCGGTATAGAAGTATGTTCTTGTCCTTGTGGATAATTCACAATTTCATTTGCAAAAACTTTTGAAGGAAAAATACACTTTTCTATTTTGAAACTTTTTTCTTCATGGTCTGTCTTTCGTAAAAGTTGTGCCTATATCTAATATTTAAATTATTGAAAAGGGCGTACATATAAACTTTGCCATGGGCGCCCTTTGACATAGATACACCAATGATCTCAAGTACAGCCTAAACCTTTGATCAGGTGCAGTGGCGTAACTAGAGGTTTGAGCCAGATGGTCTAACTTAGCTGAAGGGAACCCACTGGACAACACTCAGAAAAAAGTTAAGAAACAATAGTGAATCCGGACGTGGATGGCTATACAAAACCCGAAATCACCGGAAAACACTCCGAAAAACGCAAAAAAACAACAACCTACTGAAAATCAAAATAGTAAATACCAAAATACAAGCTAGGTGGGGTCCCGGTTTTTACATTTAGCTTGCCAGGGGCCGGTTTGCACCCCTGTCCCCCATCAATTATGCCATTTATCAGGTGCATTTCAAACACGAACAGCCACAATTTCTTTAGCCTGATTCACACGTAACAATCGGTACGATTCAGCAAACGCAGGACGCAACCAACCTGCTTTGAGTAGATCGACACAATCAGCGGCATGCGGCTTGACCAACCGCATATTGATATTCGTGGAAACTCTTTGGAAGACTCTGGCGTTATCACGACGAAAGTTGAATAAAACTAAATTTCTTGAATAATTAGGACAAATTTTTGACGAAGATTAATCGAAATTTTCATATACCGGCAATTGACTCTTTGCGTACCACAGTTTGTTGGAAGCCCCCTTGGATCTTGACGCCCTAGGTTTACGCCTACATAGCCTATTGGTAAATCCGGCCCTGGTCATGGGTGTAAGAAACGATCCGTGCCTTCACTTTTTCCGATAATTCCCAGTTGTTTCTTCTACAGTCTTAGTCTTGGAAATGCCCTAAGAAAAACATTTAAAATGCACTAATTTCGTAAATCAGTTTTAGAATGGGTAAAATGGGAAATATACCAACAGGGGCGATTCCACCTAGTACGTTTAGGGGGCGATTTCCGTTACATTTGGTAATTAAGTCTCATTATGGGGCACTACTGCAAGAGAGATGAAGTATACTTCCCAACACTGCTGTGAAAAGACAATTAACAGCAAAATGGCCTTATATCGCGAATGCTACGTTTTCCGAATTGTTCAAAATTATGGTGAATAAAGTTATTTTCGTAGGTTTTAGTTGAGGCGATCGTCCCAGTCGTCTACCCCTTGAATCCGCCCCTGTATAGGAACGTACAATTAAGTCATACAAAGTTGGAAAAATTTTGCAAGGATGAAGTCGCTCATGATTTTTCAGCATAATTAAGAAAACACCATCTAGAACAAACTAAGTGACAGCTGCGGCCTAACATGCCAGTTTTAGCCTCCAGATCAGTGGCGTACGCAAAAATTTTCCTGGGGGGTTTCATTCAGTGGCATATGGTGGTCATTTGCATTTGGTGTGTGCTGTTTGTGACGTCATAGTTTGACGTCATATTCATGTCTCCAAACAACGTTTTGGCGAAGTTTGTTGACATAATATGCATATTCTTCTACACCCACTATCCTTATTTTATGTATCATTGCACCGAATATACACTATCAGCGCTCCAAGTTAGGATATTGGAGAAAAATAAACTCAAAGCTACGACACAACAGCACATAACTGCAAAAGTATCAGGCTGCGCGTGCAAACCGGGGAGTAAAACATACTCATCATTGCATCAGAACAATTCACAACTGCAAAATGAAGCTGCGCTAATGTCTTGTCGAATACGAGCAGTCGAGCATAGAAAGGGTGCGGCGGGACATGCTGGCGCACCACGGTTTGCAAGGTCGAATCTTGCTAAACTACACAAGAATTGAGAATGCACACAAAGTACGCAAGTAAACTTTCTATTTTTCGTTATGTATAGAAGCCCAGCAAACTTTTTGTTTTCCTTTTTCCCTACTGAGACATTATCAAATTCCTGAAAGCTTCTACAGTATGTTGAAAAAAGCTGTTTTTGAGCTCGTGCAACAGTTCTATCATGCTACAGAACTTGGTACTGTAGCCATTGCGATCAGCGCTTGCGCTTCTTTCGTCTGAATGAGTTCTTTTATCCACTGCTAGCCAGCCTAGGTATCGGGGCAGGTGTTGAGCAGCCATTCGGTTGTCTCATCGTCCAGAACCGTCAGGCCGTGTAGTCCGTGGGGAGGTCGATGGAT
>Ga0210059_1011764_pt1 | contig 13338 bp, 4 predicted proteins | sample Ectturendosymbi2_FD_188042 | JGI IMG/M metagenome (GOLD analysis project Ga0210059, IMG submission 188042) | Ecteinascidia turbinata endosymbiont from Florida, USA - Sample 2 (SPAdes) (version 2) | ecosystem: Host-associated > Tunicates > Ascidians > Unclassified | place: Key West, Florida...
TTAGGCAAGTTTGAGTTCCTTTCCATGGTAACAAGTGGGGAAAATATTCCGATGCTGTGAAGACGAACGACACAAACTCTTTTGATGGTTTGAGGGGATGAGGGTGACAGCTGGAAGAACAAGCAACTGCAAACACCGTGCATGAGGAAGGGAAAAGAGGCCATCGCGTGCGTAGCAGGAAAGGTCGTCTTAGGGCGAAAAAAGATGATAGCAAACAAGTTTTGCCCTTGGGCGTATATATATGCGAGGGCACATAAAGACGCTATTGTCTGAACGATAATCCGGTTTCCCTTCTTGCTGATGGAACGGAATCACTTCGAATGACTCTAGCATTCAATTGTTACGGAACTGTCGTTTGTTACGAAACTGCCGAGAACGTTTAAAATTTTGTTAATTTCTACTGTATATTCCCGTTAGAACAACTGCGACAAAACAGGCAAGTTAAATGTTAGCGAATTGATTGTGACTTACGGCAGTGTTCAATGCTTGTTAACCTGATTTGTGCGAAAATATTGCTTGTCAAAAATACAGATGATGCAAAGACACGAAACGTAATTGTACTTTTAAAGACACAATGTTACCTTCGTTTGTTGCTGTGGATAAGAACAACACAGAAACGTATGTGCGCCTTTAACATGAGATGGGGAAAGAAAAAATCCACTAGTTCTTAGCTAATTGATCACCATGATAGCTGCGAAAGTTCGCTTCACGACGCAAAAAGCTTGTTCCGTCTCAAGTTAATGTTCACAGCAAAGCACTTTATAGCGTCATGAAGTGAAAGCAGACTAAACTGCGCACGATATTGCGTTGAAGAGTGATCACGACCAAGCCATGTTCGGCTGAAACAAACAGAACACTTCTGCCGCAAACCTTTATCCGTAAAATAAAACCACAAAAAATACATTGAGCAAATCGACACTTTAATATCTAGACGTTTTTGGAAATTTGGAGAGTTATTAGTGAATGAAACAAGCCGCCAAATGCACACAACTTGCAAAAAACATGATCGAGGCAGAAAACGTCAATAATTACACATATAAAATCGAGGCTTTCTCGCTAAGTAACCCAAAATAGCTTCAATTATTGAAGCAACGTGTTGTGACAAAGCTGTTTTCTAAGGTGCTTTGGATCCATATTACGGCTTGACTAATCAAACTGAACGATAATAACTTGCGTTGTTCGTTGAAAAAATGTTACAGACGCTGGTTCAGATTCGTGAAGTAAGAACTTAGAAAATAATTTAGCTTCACTTGGTCAACTCCTGTTTTAGCAATGGTTTGCTGAACGTATGAATCAGAGAGATGGTTCTCATTCGCAAAAAATGATTTTGCAGTAAAGACGTCGAAGAATACAAAATATGTCGTTACGTCTCAAGTGTGTGTGAAAGTACAGTGCAAACGAAACGAAGCGTGATGTTTCAGTAAAAGGTGTGTGGTGGGCGCGGCATCAGCCATGCGTAAACACGAATGCCACCCATTTTAAAATGATTAACATGGACTGAGTAAATTGCGCAAATGCTTTACTTGCATAAAATATAGCCCATACCATTTTCTTATTGTTGACAACTTTTGCGTATTCATACTGGTCGGTCGATTTCAAAAGCAAGGCTTCAATGTGCTGTTTTTGGATCGTAAGTCATTATTGCAAGCTTGTTATTACATTGACAATGCAATTTTCGGAGTTCCTTACATGAAACTAACAACGAAGTGGATTTTGTAAACTATGGTATACGCAAGAAGCAGAATCTTCAACAACTTCGGTCGAACATCTGACCAATATATACAGTTTGTTACACTCAGGTTAACTTTTGTGCCACTTTGAGGTCAAGCACAGATCAAAACCTCAGCTTAACATTTATTTCAAACATCATTTGGTTTGCAATCTCGACGGGTTTGAACTTCGCCTTTGTGAAATCTTTTCAATTTAGAGACCACGCCAGAAGCTTATGGTAAAATCGCCATTACAAAGTCAGTTGAATTCGCTTATGAAATCCAACCGTGTATTAAATCCAATTTACTTTGGAAAGGAATTTTTGCATCAAAAATAACCTGTTAATAAATCCAATATTCTTTTTATAAATCCATTATATAATGATTTTGGTGAAAAAATTAATGTAATCTCAAATGATCCAAAATCAGATTTGTCAATTTTACTAAATCGAAGGTTATCAAACTGGGATTATAGTTTGTTGTGTTATCAGTCTCCTGTTCCGTAGTACGAACAACTGCCTCGCGTAACTGTGCAGTACAGGCCTGTACCCAGGTTTTAAGGTTTGAGGGAAGGATGCATTTTTAAGGGAGAAAGATTTTGTTTTTATTAAATGCTTAAAAGAAATTTTTCGGGACACGATAAAATTTGGGAGCACAAATATTTTGGGGGGAACTGCCCCCGAATGCTTACCGTGGCTAGGGGCCTGGTGCAACATGAACGTTTTTGAAACACGCCATTCTTTCAGTGATATTTCCTACCTAACAAACCTCCTTTGATCATTTTTTTGCATTGCATGATTAATAAATACTGCACAATGTAGCCTACTAACGTATTTGTGCTTCTCTTTGTATAGACTCATATTTACTGTGATGGTTATTAAATCTACCGTTTATTAAATCCAAAATCGCTTACGACCAAGATGGATTTATCAAGCGAATTCTACTGCATTACGAAAAACATTTTGATCATATCACAGAGTCCTGGAGATTTATGAAAAGCGTTTTTCTGTGACTGACATGTTGTGTTGGTTTCTTTGTTATGTCTTCCGTTTATCTGAGTCGGTGGAGACCAACAGTACCAAGCCGTAGTCAATCTACATGATACTTTCAACCTTTGACGTTGAAATGGATATTTTTCTGCTTTTAAGAAGGCGCAATTAACGAAATGTGTTTAACTTTTGTTTATACGCGGGATCGTCATTATGCAAAATCACTTTCCAACCATTTTAAGTTTTTCGTAAATTCTTTAGTGTTTCATTTCAAAATATCCGAACTCCTGCTAGAAGCTGACTGGACTGTGGCAAACATCAGTGTGTCTCCGTGAGCAGTATGCCATCACCTGGGGTGCAGCATCAGAAGTCATAAATTTCTGTTCGTGACGTAGTTGTCAAGTGGTCGCGACCAACGTAGTTCTTGACCTTTCGTTTGGATGTATTAGTTGCAAAAATAGGACAGAACACACAGCGTTTTGTGCAAAACAAAGACCGTCGATATTCGAAACTCAAGTCCTAGCGAGGAAATTGGGTAAAACACTTAACGCCTGTGAATACACCGCAGGGTGCAAATCTTACTGTAGTTTTCATAATCTATCCGCCATGTATGGATCCTTCGCTAGCCTGTGGGATGTATCACGCAGATGAGTTTTGTATTGACATTAATTGTTGGCAACACGTCAACAGTTAAATGAGCTTCGTCTGTAGCTGAAAGTTTGCTGTATATCACTCATCGTAAGCATCAGCCTCGTAATGGCCTCTTCAACAAAGGTGGGAGAGCGTAGAGATATAGAGGTTGCGCATAGATCGGGTACGCGACATTATCAGGCAATCAGAGAACAGCCTGTGTTATAGTTGTGGCAGCCAAAAACTGTGCTATCTCGTTAGGAACAATTCTGATGTAAAGATAAATCGCCTGCTTTTACAAAAAGCAGGTGATACTTCAGCTGCCTACTGATTCGCCAACGATTTTCCGAACTCTTCCAGTGGATTGTGACGGCACAAAAAGATACCATCACCTATGCGTGCGAGCTATACAAAGCTGTCCATGACCTTGCACGCACATCGCACAGAACACGTTAAAGCAATATCCGCCGCTTGTTTGACAAATAGATAACTTCTATTACCGAGTTTGTTTTTATTGGCTGCCATCATTATCCACGCAAAGGTTGCCTTTGCGTGAGAGGATGTCGGTCTTGCATGTCAATCCAGGCTGGTGATGTTTTGATGGTACCAACATAGAGCGAAAATGGGCTACTGCGCTGTCTCAAAAATCCGGTCAGCGCTTGAGAGAAACCGCCGCTTTCTCTCGTTCCATGCCATTTCCACAGCAATGAAGATTTGTTATTGAAGGCAAGTCCGGTTTGCGTTTACTTCGTCCTTGAAAACAGGGTCTAAACGCTACTTACGCTAGTTAATCAGGTTCAGCTGATGGTCATCACTTAGCACAGGTTGTTTCTCCGTTGATGAAAGCTTGACAACGTGCGTCAAAACATGCTCAATGCTGTTTTTTTCTGAATGGTCACGGCGAGTCAGATGAGAGAGATCTCTTAATTAGTCTATTTAAGAGTCTGACATATGATTTCATAGGACATGACGACCGAGCATCACATCATTGCTGAAGTGTACTTCATAGCAAAAAGGAAAGATTGGACAAAGCAATAGGTATCAAACCTATTATAATGAAGGGATGAAAAACCTGTGAATGATCAATGTCAAATGAGTAAAAGTAAAAGCATTTTACGCTGTTAAAAGAAGAAGTATTCGAAACACGTACTGCAAAAACAACTCTGAAATAATCTGAGTGAAGGACGTGGTTAACACCAAACGTTTCAACGAGTCCTCTTGCTATTATCATTGGTAAAAAAACACCAGCAATAGAGTAACCGTTGAATGGTTTAATTTCACTTATGACCTGCAGGTTGGTCATGTGTGGGGTCTTATACGCAATTTTTATATGAAATACTTTTTACACAGTATTGGAAATAAAACAAAAATCGCCAAAAATGACGACCTACAACATTTGCGGCAAATAAACTTTCTATATTTCTTTAATTTTGCCTGTATTTATTGCACTGTTACACACATTTTCGCACAGTTTAAAGCGTACTCCTCCAAGGCTTCGCTCCGGGCGCCATTGATATTGCATTGCCTCTTAAAATGGCTACTGTCAAGCTTACATTTCAAAATAAAAGCCTATACGTAGTTTTGATACACTTATCAAGTCCAAAACCAGTACGCCTCGGATCCATCAATTTGATCAAAGATTTTTAACGATCCATGCGAATTTTTTACTGGTGCATTCAATAGCAACAACGTTCGCAAATGAAGATTATTTAATTATAGGAAGGTCGTCGGCATACGGTGATGTGTCGAAGTTTCTCGGTGTCGTTTGTCAACGATAAGTTCAGAGTTTCAATGTGCGGTCGTTTCAAGGACACGGAAGTGTTTGGTTTTACGTTATTAAAAAGCGAATATCTTGGTAAAGACCTTATTTCAAAAGAAAACATAGTTGCATCCTTTGAACAGTCAAGTCACTGAATAATAAAATTAAAAGTTTTCAAGCACGCGACTTCACAGCTCCTGCTAGTGTGAGTGCAATCGCTCAGTCGCAGAACCAACATTCGCAACCTCTTTTCTTTCTAATATCAGGAAGGATGTGTTTTCTAGCATGTTTTCTTTTATGCTTTTGGCAAGTCTTTTATTCGGTGTAACGCTCATGCCATTATGTAGCTATTAATAGAGGACCAGAACAAAAAACGGTGCATTTTTCGCAGAGAACAACCGAACAAGCAGGTAGTTATGTTTCGCTGAGCGTAAAAAAAAGGGAGCACACTCATAACTTTCGGCAGCAGCATTGCTGTGGTCGGCTGCATGATATCAGCTAAACGTGCTACAAAGGCAACCCCCGAACCACTGCTTACGAGTGTTTATGTTGTGGCAGCATCGCGTGAGAACGGGTGATCACGAAAGGAGAACCACCATTCCTTCCCTGAAATGTAAACACAAGATGCGAGATCCGATTTGCCAAGAGGTTTCATCGCTCGAAGTCCATCGTGGAGACTGATCTTGTTTGGGTTAAAGGAATTAATGGTCCTGGACGACTGACAACTTTCTCGGTGCAGTGGGTCGCATTTGAAGAGCAACAGGTGACATTCGTCGCCTGATCAAAGCACATTTTACACAGGGAAGGGGCAATGTTTATATCTGTGTCACATATTGGTTTGGACGCGCGCTGTAATCTAGCTCAGTTGCTCAATGTTGTGATCCGCGCCCCAAAACTGATTATATCGAACGTCTTTTGCAACGCTTATTTAAAAAATTGAGGATTTAATTAATTTATGAAAGAACGATGACGTTCATTACGCTAAGCAGTTTTTTTTATAAAGATCATTTGAAGTCAACTCATTTTCTTAAGGTTTACTGCTTTTCTTTAAAGTGATCAGCTTGTTTTCCTGTGATGTGTTTTAAGTTTAGATTGATAAAGCACGCGCATGAAGAAAATTAAGATATATCGTTGAGCAAACTCTACTTCCTCACTTCTCTTACTCTACTTTGTGCTGTTAGACCATTTTCATACGCCCAAGGTGCAATATCAAGAATTGTCCTGAATTATTGAAAACGGCATCAGACTTCAAATGTGAAAGGGAAGGTTCACGAAAAATTACCTGAAAGACTTAATTATGCATTTAAAGACTCAGTGATCGTATTGACGCTCTTGCGATGACTGCAGAAGCAGACCCTGTTCCAGCTGTACAAGCGCGCCCTAAAGATTGAAACGGCCTAAAGATCCGAATTGCATTATGCGACCTTCCGCAGAGATTGTGCAGCTAATCTGAGGAACAATTACAAGCTGAAAAACAACCTTTGCCGAACATTCAAGTTTTGTGTTGAATCGACCGCAGAATGATGCGGAATGGAAGAAAGACTCTATTTGTTGTTTGCGACGCTTGTTCTAGCAAATGACGCAATCGCAATCAATCATCCTATTTCTAGAAGCGTCGGATAAACTAATGGTAGCTGACGAGTTCACGGCACATAATCAAACACGCGGTTGGAAAATCTGAGGAGGTGAAGATCTATTAAACTTTCGCTGATTTTTTAAACAGCCCGCGACAAAGTCCTGGTGGCTTGTGGCCATACGCGTGTTTACATCTTCCTGCTTCGTCCGAAACAAGCGGTATGTCATCCAAAAATCTCTTTCTGGTAACATTTTTATCGGATCTCATGCATTCTTCCGAGGATTACTGCTACACTACGAGAGACAAATGATTAGAGATAGAGGGTGTGTCTTTCATTATTATCGGCTTTGTAACCAAGACCGCACAAGCGTGCAATATGAAAAAAAAGCATAAGTAGTGTGAAAAAATTCCGTGCTTAAAAAATGAGGCGTTACAACAACTGTAGTCCACTCGAAACAAGCCGTTTTTATTCAGCAAAGTCTATCAAAATTTGAGGTGTTGTATAAAAAATAAAAAAATATATAATGAACTAAAATAAAAATTGCAACAGCAGACCTTTCGATCAAAACCGTGGGGGTTTGTCATCAACAAAAGGGCAATCTGCCTTATTGAGATCTACTTGGAATAAGGACGTTTGCCAAACACATCAGCGTTTACAAGCGACAGAAAAGCCAACATGATACAAACGAAATATTACTCATTATTTTTATTCTTTAACTTGTTTTTCAACAAAAGGGTAATTAATCCAGTGTTCGAACAACATGGAAAAAACGCCATGTAGGCAGGGTTACGAATAAAACATTTGTAAGTGAATTGCTACCCGGAATGAAAGCTTCCCCTATCGAATGAAAGCCACCGAGTTTGAACAAGTTTTCGAACAAGTAGGCAGAAAACGATGGAGTTTTGTTGTTTGTTGTTGGACGTTACGTTTCAGTACGGTACGGGATAAATCGTCAAATGCTTTGCTCTTGAGTTCTTGACGAATGTTTTCTCTCTTGCAACGTTCGCGTGACCGCTAGCGACCTCACGCGGTACGCTCGGCGGAACAGTCTTGATGAAAGGAGAGCAAAGATATGAAGATTTGTCAGGTAAGAGGAGAATTTAAAACAAATAATGTGTCACACGAGAAGCACTAGGACCCAAAATGGCCTTTCGCAATACATCCGCCGATTTCCTCCTGCTGAGATGGACCTATTTCAAGAAGCCAACAAGGAGGGCTTACCTAATTTTCAAAAATAACTTAATGTTTGTTTTGCCGACAATGGAACGCCTTTCCCATTCGATGTCCTAGCTTGATCGATAACTCGAGATGTATGGAATAGAAAATCGAACGTTGGCAATGGCTAGATGCAAACCGTCTGCTTTCAATTTTCTTCTTCCGAAATTCGAGTGGGCGTTTGACTCGAAAGGCTTTAAACGCTGATTTCCCTTTTTATTATGCCTCTCCTCGAAACAGTAAACAACGCTGCGGAAAAACCAGAAGCTTCGCGGAGATTTTTTTGAAAATAAGTGCATGAGTCATTTAAGCGTCAGGAAGTTCGACTGATGATTTTCGAGGCAGTTATCACTTACGAAAGACTGGACGTTATCCCATTAAAACCGCACTGATCAAATACGGTTTTGTTGGTTTTTTTGCACGGAGCGCCCTTCCAACTTTGTCAGAGTGGCACATTTGTGGCATGACATGATGAAATTGTCTTTCTTTCAGTAATAATGAGATGGGCAGCTTTAAAATTTCTCATGCGCATGTAGTCAGATGAACGAAAGTTCAGCATAAACTCTTAATTCAACTGTCTGGAGAAAAGTTCTTTTACAGAATGCAAGTTGATGACTTTAGCGTCATGCGGCAGCCGCGAGTTTTCCAAGCTAAATGTGCGCTGTGCTGTAGGGGTCTGCTGGGAAACAATGCGATTTTCAATTAATACTCACCAGAAAAGAGACAAAACGCGTCACTGTTTGTGCTCGGTGCAACCCCACAAAGCACATGAATTTAATTGACAAGTTCGTGCAAAAATTTCAACAACCATCATTAATAACTCTGGTTGTCATATCCAACTTGATAAAAGTTGCTGCTAGATGCAACTAAAGTCCTCGCATTTTTTGGATGAGGATGAATACGTACAACACATGTTGCCAAATTAGCAGAAGAATTTCCAAACCACGTTATGGGCATGAAGTTATATCTATTTAAAAAGTGTAGAAGGCTTTACCTAGGTGGAAACACCGAAAATAGAGATCATTCGATTGACTGGTTGGAGCTATTGATTGTCCTTTAACTTCTTCGACGAACTACGATGCCCAACGCCAAACATTTGTGATTGAAGTTACCGTAAACTACCGTTTTTTGATAGCATTTGATCTGGTGGCTTCCAGAACGCTACTAACGCAAACGGTTGTTTTATCTGGAAATTCCTGGTGTTATATGCAATTGCTGGTCACCGACAATGGATCTGCGTGTTTTTCACCTGCTGACAGGTGAAGCCAAAGTATGTTTCAAAATTTGTTTCCGCTAAAAAGTTTAGTAACCATTTTTTGTGCTCTTGTTTTATTCGATTACGCTTGTGATATGGACCATGAGTCTACGGAAAATACATAAATAAATGAAGAAAAAAATACACCGGGGATGAATAACTGTTTTGCAAAGCCCAAATGCAGTTACACTATAAAACCAGCAATAAAAAAGTCCTAAAACGTAGCTCATGATACAGCGTCCAAATCTATCTGTTGTAAGTGTTGTGTGCCGCTCAAGACCAAACAACCCTGCAACTAAGTGCCAGGCCTGTTGTTGGGCATCTTCCCAGGATCAAAATTTCATAAACGGATTGTATTATGTTAAAAAGTTAAATCCGGTGCAGTTGTTCTTTTCAGTATTTAATTTGGTCCCCAAAATATTAGGATTTTCTATTCTTATTTTTGTCTCCTCTCGTGCATCAAACGCTAACGTCTGCTACATTATAACTACTTTCTGTGAGGAAAGCTGATGTAATAGAATTTTATGATGTTTGTCATCAAGTTAAGCGCTGGATACGCCTTGTGGAAATATTCGCTACATTAAGCGAACTGATCAAGGAACTCCAGATCTCCGTCTCAGTATGAAAAGTTAACTGGAATGAAAAAAAATCGCTGGCAAATGCAGTGATGTTCGTGCAATCAGAAATGTGTTTTGTGATTTAACTGTTCTTCGTGAGCATTTTTTAGTATCTAATTCAATCATGTTTTGCACATTGCTGTCCAACGTTTGTTTCTTTCTGCGAATTTGTAAGCAGCTTTACTTGCCCTTGTTTCATAAATATAGCTATGGCTGGTACGGTGAAGCCCGACCTTATGGAAGAACATTTGAAAGAGTGACTAAATTTGCCTAGGGTTTAACAATTGTGTTATAGCTTCTAAAACGTCTTGAACAAACATCGTGTGCCTATGTTCGGGAAGGGTTAATGCTTAAGAAAATATCAAATATAAAGACCGAAGACGACTCTGAGCCGAAATTCTATTTTGAGGCTAAGCAAACAGAAAATGTTGTACAGTATGCAAAAATATAGATTGTTTTTGTTTTGAAAGGCAGCTGAGGAAATCAGTGGCAAGCTATGCAACTTTTTACTTCTGTGCGTATTTAGTTTTCCGGTGCCACTTCAACGGAATCGCCAAGTTGGTGCCAGAGGAATGACAACAGAGGTTTTTTTCGGTTGGTCCAACCAAAGCAAGGTCTTCTGAAGTGGCAGACGTACATTACACGTATTTCATAAACAGTAGCAAAGAGGACATGTCGTAAAGCTTGGTCGATCACCCGAATCCTTGGAAGTTGACATATGGGTTTGGCTGTTTAATTGATGTACAACTTCTAAGCAAGCATTTCACAACAGGGTGCTTTGGCGTTGTTTATCCAAATTAAAGACTCGCTTCAAGCGGCTCGACTTTTTTGTCGGGATGTAATGGCGCAGTTGGTGTATTACGTATATGTGACGTGAAGTTTAATTGGTCATAATACCACCTTTGCCAATTGGCTGTTTTCCCGGAGTTTAACATCCCACATCAGGGCGTAAATGTCATACCAGCAAGATTTCTGCTTTACCATAGCCATGGAACAGAAAAAAGAGATACAGATCTTTCATCTCATTATATTGAAGAAGCTTTCAATTATCAGCTGGAACAGCTTGAGGCCTGGTCGATTAAATGTAGATTAACAGGAAAAACGCCCTACTGCTGTACATACTATTCCTTGCATAATTACTGGTGTTCACTGTGTTCTTACCGACGAATGACGAGACACGAAGCTGGTTATTTCCGAAGAAAATTCTTTGGGGTACTTTATATGGCGAAAAGCGAAAACTCTGAAAAGAAAATACAACAAAAACCAAATCGTTCTTAACGTGGCGTGCGCCAGACCTTCGTATAATTACGATTTCTGGTTCTTAAGCTAATCTTGTTTGTGCAAAGGAAAGTATTTCTAAATTAGTCGCAACGCATCAGGTCAACGTGTAATCAATCGATTTGCACTCAGCAACCGGGGAATTTCAAGCTTAACAACGGCAAAAATGTTGTGCAATCAGTGGCAGAGAAAGAGCAAAGCATTCGGCTCTTACGCTTTCATAGCTAGATAAATCGAGATGCCGAGTAAATACATGTCGAGTTGCTATAAAATCAGTTTGCCGAGCTACTATAAATGGAGTTACTGTGGAAATGATATTAAAAAGACCTCGAATATAATTAATGAACTTATTTTTAAAACAAAAAGGAAAGCAGATACAGAATCCTATATTCTGACTGCAGCAATCAAAACCATTGTGTAGACTCAAATATTCTCTTTTTCAATATTGGCAAAAATTATCCTCCAAAATGTTGCCCCCTACTTTCTCAATGAGTAATTTTCCAACTTTTGTTCATTTCTGCTTGCCGCTGCTGATGAAGAAAGCAAAATAATTTCATATCTAAAATGCAAAATTGCATCAAACTCTTATTACAATCCACCAAAGTTTTAAAACTGTCTACTAAGATTTTATCATCATAGTTATCACAATTTTTTAATAAATGTGTGGCACAGGGTGAATTTTTCACCCCTAAATTTACTCAACTAACAACCAACTCTAAAATAACCATTCCCAAATCTCCAGTTATAATGACTAGACCAGCTGTGTCCAACCCGAGGCCCGCGGGCCGCATGCGGCCCAGTTTAGGTTTTCTCTGTAGTAAAACATCCGATGTACTGACAACCTGTCCTTGTATTTGATAATTTTAAATTTGACAATTTTGATGCTGGTGCTCCTCAGAGCCAATTTATCACGTCTGTTATCATTGCAGTTGCATTCAAACACTTCCAGTGCATTAAGTTAAGCTAAATTTAGCTTGCCAAACTCAAAGTAAGCCATTCAATGTTCGGCCCGCATTAATATGTCTTTCAATGTGAGGCCCTGGCCAAGATAGCGACACACTTTTTGGCTCAGTAAGCCATTTGGGTTGGACATAGCTGGAGTTGACCAATATCCAATTATCAAACCCTCTCCAAAGTATTTGAAAAATTGTTTTACAGCAGATTGTACTCTTTTATATTAAGTAATGGCGTGATAAGCAAACAGCAGTATGGTTTTCGTACTAACCATTCTAAATTGCTATAATTTATGTTGACACAAATTTTAATATTTACAACAAACTTATAACATGGACCTTGTTCCTAGACTGGAGTTAAGCCTTTGATTGTTCTCATCATGATATCCTAGAAACAAAAATTGTTTTACTATTAGTAAGTGGATACTCCTAAAACGTCTAGCTTTCTACTTCGACAACAGGATTCAGTGTACTAAAATAGCAGGTATTAAATATTCTTTCTTACCTGTAACATACGGTGCGTCCGCAGGGATCTGTTCTTAGGCTTTTACTCATTCTTATATATACTATTAATCATATTGTAAATGCTTACAACTTTAATACTATTTTATATGCTGATGATATCAAAGTTCATATTTCAGGAAAAACTATTAAAATCTACAAACTTTATGAGCTTAAAAATATTGACTAAAGAATTCGTGCTAACAAATTATGCATCAATTTGTCTAAAATAAATTTCGTACTCATGAATAACCTTTACAATAACCTTTTTATATTAATAATAAACCAATATCAAAACAAAGTAACTTAAAATATCTTGGCATTATAATTGATGATAAACTTAATTGGAAGCCTCAAATGAAGAATTTGTTACACAGGTTGCTAAATCATGTTATTTGGAATTTTGTCCAAACTGAAACACTGCGCCAACATTTCAGTTGTCATACCTGTTTATTCATCTCTTTTTTAATGCTTCTTAAATTACTCAATACTTAATTGGGGAAGATCCAACAAGACTACTTTACTCTTTACTTCCTCTAATTAAATGGCAGAATAAAGCTGTAAGGTCCCTAATTATACTAAAACTAAAACGGATATTCTCTATTCCAAGTACTGAATTGCTGTCAATGTTACCGTTATTGGAAATTCCCGATTTATATCAGTTGCTAAATTTATGTACTCTTTTTATAATTGTGGACTGCCTGAAACACTTTGGTAATGACTTTTTTATGTAAGATTGCACCTGTTCACAATTGTCAAACTAGACTTTCTTCTTCGCAAAAATACAGTACCTAGAACGAAAACATCCCTGGGTCAGCTGTCTTTGATGTATATCAGTGGTTCCCAAACTTGTTC
>Ga0210059_1011765_pt1 | contig 13337 bp, 4 predicted proteins | sample Ectturendosymbi2_FD_188042 | JGI IMG/M metagenome (GOLD analysis project Ga0210059, IMG submission 188042) | Ecteinascidia turbinata endosymbiont from Florida, USA - Sample 2 (SPAdes) (version 2) | ecosystem: Host-associated > Tunicates > Ascidians > Unclassified | place: Key West, Florida...
TTGTCGCAATCTGTTTTTTGTGTGTTTGGTGAACTGCTGGTCCGAGGGGTTGTAGTCGAGATCGAGCTTTTGAGTGTAGATTTTGGCTGTTAGTTTATTAGTGATCTGAGTGGAATGCTCATATTCCGTTTTGGCAGTTTCCCGAGGATCTGTCAGACCTAGCCCACCATGCCTGAGAGGAAGAGCGAGTATTTGTCTTTCGGCATCACTAACTTCTCGTCCTACAAGAGCAGGAATCAATTCATCTCTGATAGCGTTTTCAAGTGGTTCAAATAATTCACTCGCGTCGGGCACTGTTCTTTGGAAATGGGTCCATCTGGAGGATAAACCTTTGGTGAATGCTGAGTATGCTGCTTGTGGGTCATCTTGTGCGTATTTTGAGAGTGATTGAAGGTCTTTTACCCAACTCTCAACCTTGTTTTTAATGTATTGTTCCCTGAATGATTCTGTCCCAATTACTGATCCAAGGAGGCGTTCACCTTGGTCTGTGATTTTGATTCCATCACCTTTGAAGATTTTTTGCGCGGCTTGCATTAGACTGCTATCTTTTATTAGGAGGATTGTCTTTGCAGGTTTAGGGCAGTACCCAAAGTCTGGTCCATTGTGCTTCAGGTATTCCCACCATTTTTTTACTCCTGCCAGTGATCCGACCGCAGAGCTATCATCTGCGTACCACACCTGTTTCACTTCATCATATGCAGTTTCGTTGTTCAATGCTTGTATCAGTGGTCGTGTTGATAGGGCATACATTGCCATAGCTGCATTGTCTCCTTGCGTCACACCCTCCTGTGACAGTATGTGGTCCCCATTTTCCAGGTATAGCATGGCAGGAGTGTTGTAGCTGTTGTTGAGGTATGTGTAGATGGGGGCAGACAGTCTTTTGATGTTTTCTAGACTGACTTTTCTGTTGAGTTTGTTGAAGGCATTATCTGCGTCCACTAACAACAGGCATTCACTGTTGTCCTCTTCAAAACTTGCACACAGGCCAATACTCTGGCAGTGTTCCCTCTGACCATGGCCAGAGACAGGCGCTGGTGGAGCCACTGTCGCTCCCTGGGGTCGCCTGAAATGTCAACGAGTTTCTTCGCGAGACAGCTCAAGAAGGGGTGGACTTGCCATATACACCAGTGGTTGTGACTGCAACTGGTTGAAAATAGTAATTGTCAAGAACTTTTTTTGCTGTAATTTTAAAAATCCATGGGTCCCTGCCCTCCTTGCTCTGACGCCCATGCTTAATGCTAACCCCGAAACTTAAAGTTTGGAAACTTTTGAAAAAAGTAAAGAAAAACAGGTCCCATGAATTGAAACATGTAAGCACTATTACCAAAGTCACCAAGTTGAAAGCCAAACCGTAAACCACTGGCATAGCAGATGTAAACGCTGCTGCTATGCTACCACGATGGTGGTGCTTGAGTGACAAACTCAGCATTTTATTTAAACTGCGTCATGGGAGGCAGTTCCTTGGCCACTTCCTTTTTTTATCAAAACTGTAGGGAGCCATGTTTCAACTAAATCAAAAAATTGACACAGCACTTTGTACTACACAAAGTCATCAAGTACCTTGTTACTGACTTCGCATGCTGTTCTCGGAGAGTTTACGTGTTTTTGAACTTTTGTTCATCAAACTCTTAGTGACGTATCATGAATATCACTTAGTGACATTCAGGAAATCATTAAATTTATTAAGTTTTTCTCATTTCTGAGCTTTAGTCCATTACATTTTTATGTGATATTCATGATATTGCATAAAAACTTCCGAATTGCCAATGTCCTACTTGCTTGTATACACGACGCAAGTTGCTAGTGACCCATGCAGGTAATTAGTGATTAGCAAAGCACCCATGTGTTTGAGGTTTAACTGAGAATTTGCTGAAATAACTAACATTGTTGTGAAGACAGCCAACAGTGTATAAAGCAAAGTTAAATAAAAACTGCAGATTATTTTTCTAGGTTGCTAAGCTAGACCAGTAGATAAACGATTCACTGAACTTGCTAACTGCCAACAAAGATGGTCCAAGTTCCACTAGGATAAGTTACAAAGATAAGGTGCCCTGTAAAAGACAGATATCCCTCAGTGGTGGATCTTGATGGCGGATATAAAATGACATATCTAGAGTCGTGCAAACTGATATTTTCAAGTTCCGAGCAATGACAGCACAATGGTAGTAAAAATAATATTTGTTGCTAGCCTAGGCCTAATTTTAGCCACCATCGCTGTCACACCAACATTTTTCCATTCTTAATAACATGCTCCAGTGGGGCCCATATTTAAATTTGAACTGTTGTGAAAATATAATGTTAACTTTTAGCATTTCATGTGTGGGGGAAGGTAATAATAAATGGAAATGAAAAAATATTTTTTCCATTGTATTTTTACATTCATTTATTATGAAACGAGTTATTTTTCTACTCTCGTTCCGTCATCACTAAGGCCATTTTTTATGACCTAAAAAGCTTGATAATGTGACCAGGGGATCAAGGGGGGCACAATTCCCTGGGTGCCAATTCACTATGGAAGCACTTAATCACTGCGTCGGTGCCGAATTATTGCAGGAGCTGCCGAAAAGTCCCAACAATCTCAAGTACTTTCTTCAAAACAATAATTTGCTTTCGAAAGGGCTCTGGTTCGACCATGGGGGCGCCAAACTTCGACCATGGAGTCGCCGGGTCGACCACAATGGCGCCAAACTTGTTTTTTGCCCCGGGTGTCATCTAACCTCGTTACGCCCCTGAATATGACTTTATTTTTCAGAAAATATGATTTTATATGACTAAACAAAAATGGCTGAGCTAGAAAGCTTTACACTGTGGCAGTAAGCAACAATAGAGATCACTCAATGAGATTATTCTATTATTCTTAGTGCACACCCCATTCATGGTGTATTCCACATTCAACACTGTGCTGACCAAAAGCTTTCAACAGTATGCATGTATTCCTTTGCATTGCTGACTTACCATATTTATTCAAGTATAGCGTGCAAAATTGTATACCAAAAACACCAACGCAAAGTTTGGTGCGTGTTATAAATGAGGTCTTAGATTTTTATGCCTTTGTGCCAGAGGGCACATGAGTTCAGGTACGCGTAATAAACAAGTCATACGCAAGAGAACGCGCAAGTATGGTATATTCTGTAGAGCCTGTTTCAGCATAGCGCAAGGGTGCAAAAACCCAGTCTCGCACTGCACGACTAAAATTTTGGTTAAAAAAAATAACTTTAAACCTTCGTTACATAATGGCAGCATCACTCCTGCTGTATCTGTGTTGCACAACGTTGGGTAGCTTTGGTAAGCAGCTGCGCTTTTCTTGAATTTGATGAGTCGTTGCACGATGCATGACCTGGATATAGAATGCAGCCCTAGTTCTTTTCGTATACCAGAGCTTCTGTCAAATGGGACAGTGCTTCCTAAAACCGGCGTGTTAGCGTTTTACCGCGTGGTATCTGTGGATACAATGTGTTGTAGATAAATTCCCTGTTTGCAGTTTCAATGCTATTTAGGCTCTATGATGTAATAATTCAAAATGTTGCAAACCGTATGTTGTCAATAAATGTTTTGTCGTAGCCGCACACTTTCAACAGCATTTGTCACTTACAATCTTTGGTCTGAGCTGAGAAAAAGTGAAAAAAAAATTTATACCAATTTTTAATAAAAAAAAATTAAGGGTGCGTGTTATACACGAGTGCGCATCATACTTGACTAAATACAGTAAAGCTTCAAACATATTTGTGCCTGCACCACACAGATCTATGGATTTACTGAAGGCAGCCAAAAATACCAAGCTATGTGGTTCAAAATTTTAATCATGATTGTGAACTTGTTTGTAACTGGTGACTTTGGCTGATTTGATGTGCTTGTGATGACCAATGGCTGTGTTTGTTGTTATTGACAACTTTGCGCAATAGCCATATCTGCGACAACGTGAAGGGTGCCTTTGGCATGTCCACAAATTTCATGACAATTTGAGGCAACTGGGGTAGACCGCTCAATAACTCATCAGCCAGGAATAAGCGGGTTAACTAATCGTAATTCAGCCAACATAAATTGTCATGGTTGACAAGTATTCAAACACAATGTTGCAACAGTACAAGTTTTCAGAATGAACATTATTCTCAACTAGCTACAGCAAGGTCAACTATAAGGTTCTTATTAACAAAGCACAATTCTTCTGCTGTCTCTTTATTGTTAACTGATTCTCTCAATTATCTGGCCTACTGTGCAAAAAGCTGTAAAAAAAAAATTTTCTGTTTGACCACTGCTTGTACTAAAGCAGATTTTGATATGATGATAGCAAGGCCAGCTAAAAAGCCCACTGGTACATCATGTGCTTCTTGTTTCTTCCTCATTATTGTTAAAAAGTCTTTCAGCTATCTGTCTCCTGTCAAAAAAGTTTGATGACCTCTGCCTTTATCTAGTCAGGCTTCAGATTAATGATTTGCCAGATGCAGCTAGAAGGCCCACTGGTACTTCCCATGCTTTTCTTGACTTTTCTTTATCTTTAAAACATTTGGTATAGTCTTACAAGTAACCCTTGCATCATAAAGGAAAAAAGTTATCTCCAATGGAAACTGTGTTCTCAGTCTCAACTGTTTAACTTTAAAATGTTATTAGCATATTTAATGGCTATCCTATCAATATGCAATGGCCCAAAATTGAAGAAATTGATTTGGGTGTGTGTTAGGGGGTTGTAAATCCATTTTTAAGACAGACTTTTCAAGAAAAGCTGCGCACTGTTCGAAAGGCCCAAAGCTAACAAGCTTATCACAAGCAACAAGAAAAAGATTTGTAACCCATTTTCAAAATATTGACCATAGGCAGTGCCTCTGAAGGGTACTGCAAATTATATTGCTAAAAATGTTTGGTGCCACGACTTTTCATAAGTGAACTGCATTTTAAATCAATTGTCATTGTGCCAGGTCGGTGTTGCTGTGTGTACAGTGGCAGGACACTTGTTGAATGGTGAGATGTGGGTTTATTGTGTGATTGACATATATTTTGGTTGCATGCGTTATCTGTTATGCAATGAGTCTTATTATTTCTGCAAATATTGACAGTCTCTACACCTGTACCAGGACTCTTCAAACTTTTTTATGTACACTGCAAATGTGATGCTTAGATGTCATGCACACTTTAGGTTGATGTATCCTATTAATCATGTCAAAACATATATTTTTTACCTGTTTTGCTGGTGTTAACCCTGAGTATGTGCAATGAAAATTTCAAATGTTCTTGCATCCAAAGATGTTGAAATGAGAGTGTACCAGGGGAGAAAGAAAACAAGATGTGAAGTAGCTCTTTTAAGAGGCCAAAAATGAATTGGAATGATTGTTTACTCAGAGGCGGACAACCAGTAATAAAAAATAATCACTCTACTACTGCCATTACTCACTAAAAATTAGCAATGGTAGTGCTAATTCAAATAGGAAGTAGCTCACTACTTTGTATAACTCTTTTCTCAGGTTGGAAGTCACTAAATTTTTTCACAAGAACAACAAATTTTCAGATGCAAGGTAGTGCAAAAAGAAAGGAAGTGCTTTCAAGAATTAGATTTTGTTAAAGTGACACAAAATAGAAAGGCACAAAATCAGGGCACGTCCTCAACTTTAAAATATATAGCAGTGACAATGGACCATGATTGATGAAAAGCATGACAAGTGATCTAGACATACTGTTTGCCATATTTTTTGCGTACTAATACATATCTTGCTTTGGTAGCCTTTATTAAAAATGCTTGTTACTGCCTAGTCATTGTTAAAATTTGACACATTGCTGGCGAAAAGTCAATGCTAGGGTTATATCACATACTTTTACTATGCTAGTAAATAATAACAAGTTACTTCTCGATTTCCAAACAAAAATGGTGCCTCTTGTTTAAATCTGGTGAGGTTGTAGTCCCATTGCTAAAATAAAATTTTATGTGTAGTTGAACAGGGTTATGAAGTAAAAGTAAATATGGTTATCCAATGAACTAGGGCAAGTTTAAAAACATTGCAGCTAAGGTTTATCACAACTCAAATTACTTATTTTGTTCCAATCTTTCATACAATAGTTCATAGTGGGGATATAGTTTCATTTCAAGTGGTCTTTGCATTACACATCGATTTTCTATATTGAGTTTATTTCTTCCATTTTATTTGGTGTAAGTGGAAAAACCTGGTTTTACACGAGTATATTGAGGGTATTTGAGTCAGTAGTGAAATTGTTTTTTTAGGACATCCTTTTATATTTAGGTTTGGGCAGCTTTTTGTATTCCAAATCAACATAAGGAATGCCTTTCAACACAATTTTCTGACATATGTCTGTCCAGAGTAGTTCTTCATTGTCTGTGGAATCATCAATCAAAAGTTGTAAAGCTTGAATCTCATTCATTTAAATGAACTGCAGGCAAAAACAGTTTGATGTTACATTTGGTGCACTGGTGCAGAATGGTCTTGAGCATATTCTCAAGGCAACTGTCAGCGTGTTTGAAAGCAAAATGTGGGTACTAACTGTGATAACCTGGCAGCAGAGACAGCCACAAAGGCAGACATTCAGGCTTTAATTCACTGAAAGTTTACGCTACGTTAAAACACACGGCACCTGCAATAAAATAACTATAAGCTTGGCAATGGCAACATTATTGAGAACCACACAACACTGATGACCAAACTGGTTCAAACACTCTGGGCACGTGAGGTGTAAAGCTGGCTTGCACCAGCAGAACGAGTAGGCCCACTGCAAGAGCAAAGCGTTGATTGTTTAATTTACAATTACAGCAAAATCGTCCCGTGCACGTGGCATAACATTACCCCAGTGGTGCCCAAAATTTTGGATGCTGGGCCATATTCGCAATTTCATCAGCGTACACAGGCCAAACTATTTTGCGTACATCTAAAAAACATAAACAGCAGGCATAAAATTAACCACCTTTGTGTATATTGCTATTTACTTTCCTTGCTCGGTATCATTTTTGCAATGTGACTTATGAAACTTCTTGTTTTATTGCATATTAGTTTTAATACTTGGTTCCATGCTTGATGCTGCAATATGGAGAGTCCCGCGCAAATGTGAAATTGAATTTTTTTTTGCAACTGCCAGATAATGCTTACACTTCAAACTCTAAATGCCTACTGCAATTTACAGATTTCGCAGCACTATATAGGCTAATGTAGAGGCTACACCAGTCGAAGCACAAGAGCTGATATTTTCAGGAGGATGGGGCAAAAATGATTGTAACTTGTACCTAACAACTAAACATGTGTCTGAAAAAGCATTCTTGGTGGGGCAATTGCCCAATTGTCCCTTCCTGGTTGCGGGCCTGCTAGGCGACAAGCACATGTTAAATATTAAAGTGCTAGTGCACACTAATGATCTGCGTGGAGTGGGTTAACCTGGGCAGGTTGCGAGTACCCGCATTTGCAGGACGGGTGCAGGTTGAACTTGGTGCGAGGCGAGTCGGGTGCGGGATATGAAATCCTTTGTGCGGTAACTGAATGTTGACACAATGCATGTGAAAGTGACAAGAGCAAGTAAAGCTACAGGGAACTTGTGGTTATAAAGATGTAGCAACACTCTGCAATGATGGCGAGACCACATATTACAGTTTCCAGCTCTCAGTGATCTTGCAAGAAATAGGTTTTGGGTGATGACAACTAACACTGTTTATGAACGAGTATTTTGTATGGCTGGAAACTTTGGGCATATGGTCAATAGCAGAAGAGCAAATTTAAAGAGTTTGTCAGTGAACAACATACTCTTTTTCAACGGTGCTTTAAAGCTAAGAACGAAACGCTCAAGGCTGACAAAACGGTTTCCCATTTTCACTTTACATTGTTTTGCGCTTGAGCTTCTGTTAGCTCTGAAATGAACCACTGAAGAAATTTTCACAAGTGATGAAACATGTTACATGAGATTTTTTGGTGGTTTTCAGACGCACAATGGCAGGTGTGGGGCCGAAACAGTGTGACTGAAGATGGATTAAGAATAATCCAAAACGGCTAAAAATAAAACATGTATAATTTTCAGTTCAGCTTTTGATTGAAGCAGAAAGGTTAGTTTATTTTTGTTTCTAAAGCTGATATCGAAATAAAATTCTCAATTACAGCAAATGATTTTTGCTCTTTGTGTGATTGTATCTTACATTAATTTATTTACACAAAATTTTTACAATGCTTAACATTCCTACGAAGCCTTGTGGGTCAGATTGGAACCCTTCGCGGGCCGGACTTTGGGGATCACTACATTACACTTACAAGATTTTTAAGTGACCGATTGGTGCTAACTAGTTATTTCCTCTTTCAGACTTTCATTATAAGTGACATGACAGAGAAACTTTGTTGCAAGGTAAGAGTAATATACTTAACATGCTTTGTTGAAGATAGGCTTTTGATATGGCGTTCTTCAGATGAAACAAAAAATGGTAACAAAAATGTTTTCATCACTGCATCCTAATTGCAACCATACTCAATCTCTGTAAACACTTTTATCACCATTAACATATACAGAATTTGTGGTGAACCGTACCCCTTCATACTCATGCACCCTGTTTGAAGAATATTGAGCTGTACTAATGTTTATAAAATTAGGGAGAACCCCATTGAAATCCTAGGTGTGAAATGCACTAACCACCACTGCTTTTCAAGGGTGTCTTTGTAATAATAATTCACCTCCTGTGTGTAAGAAAAGCTGGATAGTTTCCTTTGAGATAGTGTTTTATTTAATTTTTTTCAATGAAGATAAGTGTACCATAAACAATCTTCTCTAAATCTATTTCTTTTCTTATGTTTTTAACTCTATGAGTACCAACAAACAGAAATTTAAAAAATGAGAAATTTCACTTCGGGGTGCATTTTATATGTCAAGCATTTTAAACTGCATGTTGGTTTTTCTTTAAATTTTATATTCATATGTAAAAGAAAACCAACATAACTGCTATAGCATTCTCCAATTCTGATCTTGTCTTTTTGTTAAGCTTTTCTGTGCTTAAGTATTTTGACGTAGCTTTTTCAAAGTTATATCAGATGTTTCTTCAGTTTGTGATTTTTTTCATTGTGAGGTTGTCCACATGTGTGCTTAACACCTTTGCTGCCGGTGTATGAAATACTCGTACTATAAAATCGTGTATTGAGCCACTATTTTTGTGCCACTTTGCAATTCCATAACTTGCTAGCCGATTGTGCTAGAGAGTTGTTCAAACCCTCAAAGATGTGGCAAGTCTTCTAGTTTGCATTTTTAAAAATTGGGAAGTTTTGGATTTTGGGTTTCTTGTGGGAGGTGTCATAAGTAGGGTAGGTTTTAGGCCAGTTTGGCCCTGGATGTTAACTGCTAGAGGAAATTTTTTTACTCAAGCGTTTATTGGAAACTAGGCTATAATTCGAGTCTTTTGAGCCTTTGATTGGCTTTCTAATGTTTCTGGTTCAAAAGTTCTGGCCTAAAACAACAAAAAAACGATAATTAACGATTTGATGATAGGGGATTAATGAATTATTTTCTTGTTTTTAGGCCAGACAAGATAAAAAGGCCTACCCCACATCACCCACAAAAAAACTAAAATCCAAAACTTTCCAATTAAAAAAAATGCACACCAGAAGGCTCGCCACATCTTTTAAGGGTTTGAACAGCTTTCTAGCACAATTGGCTGGCGAGTTATGGAGTTGCAAAGTCACTGTAAATAAGTGGCTTACGCAGGTCTTCAAGATAAAACGAACTCAGCAGCGAAGGTGTTAACTTCCTCTGTTTGTTTTTTGTGAGTTCCTGCTAAAATTTGGTGATACATCATTGATTGAGGTGATGTTTATTGAAGTTCTAGTTGTAAACCTTGCCATTATCTAAACACTTCTTTAGACATGTTTTATTCTAAGTTATGCTCCATGAAATCTAGTAATAAATTTTATTCGCTCATTTGTTCCAGTTTTACATCTTGCATTTTTCAAAAATTTTTACGTTTTTGATAGTTACTTGCTTTTAATATTGTAATTCTTACATTTGTTTAGGTACTTCATACTAGTTTTTCCAAAGTTGCATTATCTTTTTTGTTTAGCACAGTGATATTTTTAATGTATCTTGTTAATGGCACAGAACCTTAAAGTTTGGCTTAATTTACCAATCTTATCAGTTATACATATATAGTCTAGCACTTCACTACCAGTTTCTGTTAATGTGACATACACTTTGTAAATTTTAGTAAAAATTTTTAATTGAATGCCATTGTGATACTTCTAAGCTTTCCAGGTTGTAGTTTGTTTCATTGTGCTGGCAATTTTCTTGTAAGCACATTTCAAATTTAATTCTGGTTGTTTAACAACCTTTCAATGTCTCTGTAAATAAAGGGAAAAAATGATGCTCACATTTTTTAAGCTACAAGGATAATGTCAAAGAATAGGTTGCATATCCAAATTGTGGCAACATTTCTTTTAGCATTGCTTTGAAATATAAATTCATAACCATTGCCACCTTGTCAAAAATAATACAGGAAATCATCGAGTTGTCAATTTGGTAATAGAACGGTCATTATCAAGGTGTCAAATAGCATTGTTTTTAAGGTATCTGGATTGTATATTTACCAAATAAATACTTGGCTCTGGTGTTGTTATTGATAATAAACAATTCAAAATGCTTTAATTCATGGAACACAACATGGTGATTCTGTCATCATATAGTGGATTAATTATTGTTACACAATATCATTGTTGTAAAGTTGTATATGCTGCATAGGTGACATGACTTTAAAATAATTGTCTAAAAGGCAATTCTTTTATTTGCAGGCATACTGTACATATAGCTTTTTTTATATGAAGTATCATAACTTTGAGCTTCTCATAAGAAGCTGTTTTGTCTTATTCTCATGTTCATGGCAGCGTAGAAGATAAACTGCACATTCCGTTTGCATAGAGCACCAGCAGACCATTATTCATCTTTGTAGGATGCTTCATTGACTAATTACTGTAAACTTTGTCATTAGCAAAGTGTATTGAGGGTGTCAAATGACAATTGCATTCAAGTCACGCTTGTTGGAGATTTGCAAAAGTGGTTCAAAATTATCAAATAGAGGCAGCATGTTAATTGTGCTGAATTATGCTTGTGAGGCCAAAATTTTAACACAGTGATGTTGGTTGCAATGCTGAGCTATTTTGAACCCAAATCCCAGTCAAAAAGTTCCTTATTAAAATGCTTATTTATTTAGCAAAATTTTTGTTTGAGGAAAAACTAATTTGCTGATATTGCAAGGAGCATACTGTCACAGTTGCTGCTGATTCAAGCAGTTAAGATTATATAATAATTGAATGTTTTTTAAATTATTGTTGGATTGGTGGGCTCGACAAGAATTTTGTAGTCAATATACCTACTTGCATTAAAAGTTATTGATCGCCATCAAGAGGATGTGCCAATTTCTAGAAACACATCTTTAATAGTAATGTTTGTGCCTCCAAGGTGTAAAGTGTAAGTATATAATTGTTTTAGAGGTATATTTACGATAAAACTTTTTACTTAGTTTTATTTGCAAAATTACTGAAGCTTTGTGTTGCCAAATACTGTTAAATTTGTTTCAACAACTTTGAGTTATTAACATGTGGTCGAAATAAGTCTACAATTTGTTTACTAATTTTGATTTTGTTGAAACTTTATAGTTGGAGGTCATTGTTTACTAATAACTTCACTTCATGGTTTCATTACTGTTGCCATTATTTACCTCATCATATCATGAACTTCAACTCAACAATATACCTTGTGTACTTTACCACCTGTTGCAATAGTTAGAAAATGTGTTTGTAATGCTGCAGTTTTGTATTTTGCTCAGGAGTATTTTTATGTGTTTCTTGACAGTGTGTGCAACAGGCTTACCATTTGTGGCAATCTGCGTTAATATAATATTGCACTGGGGTAACAAATGTGCTTCAGAATTGTAGAGTTTTTCATATAATTTGGCAACAAATGGAAAAGGATCGGAAGAAGTTGGCTGCTGCTGTTAAAGCATGGAATGAAAGTCGCCTTGATCTGTTTGCAATTAGCTCTCCTAATGAAGTGAGTGTGTTTTGGTTTGCAAATGCAAATTGCATTTTGTAGAGTTGAGCAACGTGCATATAGCTCTATATTGTGAACTTTTCACATTGAGTCTAGAAGTAGTTAATAAGCCATGGCCTTTGTCATTTGTTGATGTGCTCCTTTGCCAACGTTCAAGTGTCAGCACTCATCCTAAATTTTATGCTACACTATAAAAATGAAGTAGGGTATTCCAGGAATCTACCTGCTGCCATGTGGTGCTTTCATAACTCTACAAGAATTTGACACACGTAGAAAATGTTCACTTGTTTGTGGTAAGGATGAACGAATTGTGTGCATGGCTTCAGTGATTACCTTTCAACAAATATATTAAAGATCTTATTGGAATCAGCAACATTTAACTGATTGTTAACCAGGGGCGTAACATGTTAGCTATGAAATACTTAGATGTAGAATAGCATAAAATATCAAAATTCTTCAATTTGTAAGTCTTTTGTTTCGACTTTTGGATTAAAAGCTTATCAGTGGCCTGAGTTCAAATGCGTGTGAAACATTTGCCACTGGCTTACCGCATACTTACACAGTTTATTATAATGCTTGTTGCTGGGTTATGTATGGCTTTATTAGGCTTTTATATACCTCTGCAGACAAGAGGTTGTGTTTGCAGCTATTATTTGACTAAAATGGTGGTTTGAATAGCAAAGTAAGCAGTCACATTTGATTGGTTATGCAGTGAGCACACCAGGTAAAATAGCATAGTTTATAGCTTTACATAACAATTGTGATGTAGTTCATACCACAAAATGTTAAATTTGAATTTATGTTGCAGGAGCTTGAATGCCATGGGGTTATTCGGTTTTATCATCAAGATTCATCAAATAATGGGAAATATGCTACTAAATGTGTCCGTGTATCTAGCTCTGCTTACTCTGAAGATGTCATTGATGTCTTAGCTGAAAAGTTTCGCTCTGATATGCGAATGTTGACAAAGCCACGTTATGGGCTCTATGAAGTACATGTAGATGGAGGTATGTGCATAAGATGCTTTGGATTTGTTGAACTTTCATTTGTAGCATATATTTCTGTGTTTGCATTCTTTAAATGTTATGGAAATTCATAAATCAATATTAGAAGATATTATTTTGGCTCCATAATTTTGTAATTATTAACACTTTGAGAACCGGGGTACGATATATTCGTACTTTGATTTCAGCCTAAAACAGCAGTTTTCGGTTGCCTTACCAACGCCCTAGCTCCTCTGTCGATTGCGCTAGAGAGTTGTTCAAGGGCTCAACCGGATCGGCCAGCCTAGTAGATTACACTTGAAAAAAAATTTTTTGGTTGGGGGGTGCGGATTTTTT
>Ga0210059_1011766_pt1 | contig 13335 bp, 9 predicted proteins | sample Ectturendosymbi2_FD_188042 | JGI IMG/M metagenome (GOLD analysis project Ga0210059, IMG submission 188042) | Ecteinascidia turbinata endosymbiont from Florida, USA - Sample 2 (SPAdes) (version 2) | ecosystem: Host-associated > Tunicates > Ascidians > Unclassified | place: Key West, Florida...
CACAAAAGATCTTCTGCTCCATCGACCAAGGCATCATTAGACTATTTTTTGTTTAATATATAGAAAGGTTAACTATTTCCCTATGACAATCTGGAAAGAGAAAAATGAATAAGGTCATCGATAAAGGTTTTAGAAGCTGCCGCTTTGTTTCAACAATTGTGAAACACCCTGTATATATACCAGTTTAAAACATTTGATATATTTACAGTACAAAGTGCTTGGTTTATACATGTTTCGTATATATGCAAAATTTGTTACATATTTGCTATATATTTGTTGGAGGGTTTATTTGAGACTTTGAACTAGTGGCTATCAACCTTTTTGATGCAACGACCAATTTTGCAATCCAGTGTAACTTAACGACCAGTGTTGTCACTGCTGGTTTTATTTCACTAGATGTGGGGTTTTTCTGTTTTATCTGGGGTTCTGGGTTTTTGTTGAAAATCTAATTTTTTTTACTCTCGTCAAATCTTTGAAATGTATGTTGTATTACTGTATTTTCCATTCACCAATACAGTTAGTTTCATAAACCTAATGTGCAGAGTCAGAAGCCAGTAGAGTTGAATAGTGCTTGGCTTAGCCAAATCGTTTGGAATCTAATGTTTTACAGATTAATATGTGAAGGGCTGGTTGTGCATGATTTTGGAACGCTTTTTTTGGTATTGAAGATTCTGTGGTTGAGAATCTGTTCATTGTTGTACAGGTACATTGTGATATATATGAATGCAAAATATTGAATGTTAAATTAGTCGTCAAATATTGCAATGATTAGGGTGAAAAGAAAACTGTAAGACCTTAAATATATTATGTACATGTTTAAATTTGTGAATTTACGTGAAGGTAATAGAAAACATAAAAGTTTTTTAGAAAATATCGAACTAACTTTTGATGTTACTGCATAAAATGCTTTTGATCTGCTGCTACCCTATTTTTAAATTGTCAGTAATACGTTTAAAAATAGGCCGGAACTTGTTAAAACTTTGATGCAAATAATGCCTACTACCTCAATTTTGTGTGTGCAAGTACCGGTAGCGTAAATTTCAAGTGTTATTGACTCTTTAAAAATATTTTGTATGTCTGGGTTTTTTATTATTTTCGGGATTTTTTAAAAGTAAATTCTGGGGTGTTTCTTCATAACAGAGTGGCAACACTGCTAACAACCCCCTGCCGAAAATTTCCAGTCAGGCATTTGTAATGCAGTTGTGTTTGCACAATAGAAAATTACAGTGTCTAAAAATAACTTGCCATATCACTATGTTGAACAAACACTGATTTTAACTACGTGCACATGGCAGCAGCAGTGAGAGAGACCCGTGCCGTGTGCAAATCACTCCACCGGGCAACTCACTGAAAACTACAGTAACTCCCAAGTTGGCTACCGCATCAAATATCTAATTTACAAACACAGCACATTCTTTCATCACAAACTTATTCCTGTGTTGCCAAACGCAACAGTACTGTAATCACGCTTAAAGCAATATTGAATGAAGAAGTTGGCTGTCATGTCTGTCCGGTGGTCCTGTTGTGTTGGCTACGACAAAAAGTGGTTCCATATACGAAATATAAAATATAGAAGAAATTATGAATATATTTATCAGAAGCTCTCGCGACCACAAAAAAAAGGCAAACCACCCTGACGGGGCTCGCGATCCCGGGTTGAAAACCACTGCTTTTTAACCAAAGTGTTGTTATACTGCAAAGTGTATAAACGGAGAAACCACAGTGGTTTTAAACCTATGCAGTATGCAAAACGTTTAGTGATTTTGCTTAACATTGGAGTAAGCGTGCACTTCGGATAAGCGGAGAACGAGAAAAAAAATTGCGTAAGGCCCCGCTTACAATCGAATAAATACGGTATTTGGTTTTTACTCAGCAGCAGAATGTTGAACGAGTAGCAGAAAATGAAGATGATTTTCTTACGGTGCTTCGTTTTGGCAAAGTGTACTTTTTTTGAACGAAAATCGTATAACACAACAGAAAAATTTCGGCGAGAGTAAGGAAAATCATTAATTTCCTACAATGTTACAAGTTACATCTGATGATTAGTATTATGGTTTACAACCGAAACAAAACCAGTGCTGCAAAATGTTTCACGTGAAGAGTACCGAGTAAAAAGGGATATTGGTGAGTGGTTTTAAGGACAATGTTGCAAGATAAATATCAAAATGTACTGCATCATCAGCGAAGATGACTGAAAGGTGGACACAAAACTTGAGAAGTGTGACAGCATGAATAATAGCAAGTAAAGGTTTGCTCTGCTTATTTTTTTCACTGTAAATACTTGATGCTCAAGGATCAATGTTGGACTGATACCGTATGGTCTTCACGTGGCTATGAGATTCGTTAGAAAAACAATGACCGCCACCATGATGGTCAGCAGGGGCTGGCAAAACGGGCATATCCCGCCCCTGGAAATTGGGACTAAGCACCAGAATATTCTAGAAAACATGACGTCAACTGTTCAATTGCTCGATTCGGATTAATTGATTTATTGTTTGCAATGACAGTTTATTTCGCGGTATGACACTCAAACTGCGCAAGTGCCAGGTTCACTGTACTGGTGTCATGTGGTGGTGAGCTTGCAGTTCACTCATGACTGCTTCTTTGCTTGCAGAGGCAGGTTGTCAAACTTGCGAACGTGTTGTTGTAATGTTGGTCTTTATTGAGTAACAATAACATGGCAACAAATCTTCGATTGTTGACTTCAAGTTACGATAGCATACGTTTTGACGCATGTGACTGTTGACCGCAGACCATGGTTGTTAGTTTGGCTTTTTTGAAGCCAAATTTGTAATTTTTGGCCTTTTTTCAACTCCTTTGGCTTTTTTTATTTTTGAAAAAAGGCCAAATCAAATTTGGCTTTTTTTGGCCTTTTTGGCGAATTACATTTTTTATGTCGATTTAGCAGATTGAAAGATGATTTTGGCAGATTTCTGGGCACTGGCAGATTTCTAGACACTGTTTCTGGACACAGAATGATAAAGTTGCATTGGAAATTCTGCACGATAATTTATAATTTTTTGTTTTGCTTATTTCATGCTTTTAGGTTTGCAGTTTCAATTCAGGCTACTCTTCAGCAAAGCCAAAGTTTCGATAAGTTTCTTAAAAGTGAGCTTCAGCTTTCCTCTTTTTATGTATAAAATATGTGTATACTGCCTTTTAAATGCGCGTTTGGGTGTTTCGAAGGTGTTGTTGTGTAATTATGTTGTATTTGGCTTTTTTCTGTGCTGCTTGACTGTTTTTGAAGGTTGATCTGGCCTTTTCTGCTTATGACTACTTGGCAACCCTGCCGCAGACATCTCGGCAGGTAATGCAGCGAGATAGTTACTGCTGATAGCGGTAAGCAGGAACGCTGGATAGCGGCAGAATTGCCCCCCTTCTGAGATTTCAAAAGGGGGGAAACGGGAGTGACAGTGTCTTTTTCGTAACAGCATCATAGGCGATTTCATGGTTTATCAAGATCGAATTGAAACAAATTTTTTCAATATTTTTCTTTATTATTTAAGGGGTCAACGTGGTTGTTGAACAGAAGCAAGCGTAATTCTCGCGCTTCTCCACAGCAAAAACACCTAGTTCCTAGCCCCACGGGTGTCTCTATTGCGTACCACCCTGCCTCAGAAAACTGCTGGGCACAACTTATACTTGCGTGCATGCCCAGGTCCGTAAACGTGGTGACTCGCGATGTCACATATTTACGTTCTGTATTATATAGAGGAAATTCACTATCGAGCAATCGCGTTATTTTCGTTCGTATCTCAATATCCCAAATGTGGGCAAACTATGCATTATTTTTCCCCATTGTCGTTCCGAAAAATCGCGTTCACTTAAGAACGCCATGCATCTGGGTTCTAGTAGCGCATGCACCAATGTGGGTGTGCTAAAGTCAGGCAACTCTACTACACCGCCACAACCCACACACAATAACTTCTTATATGGCAATGATACAAAACCGTCTCCTTCATAACCCGGATACTCGGCTTGCTGGCAGACAGGATTTAGGAAATGGGTGGCTTCTCGGCCTTCCCATGTACACCAGTTTTGCCTTAACACATCAAAAAACTGAGCAGGTGACAGGCCTGCCATTAGGACCGTATTCACTATTGCTGTACTGGTCCGTTCCTTATGCATGAGCATGGGCAAGATGCGGAGCAACTCCTTGGCTTCCGCATCCTGGTCTTGTGTGTACACACGGCTTGCAAGGGTAGGCAATTACTTGTGCAGCCTCCGTGAAAGTGGTCTTACATTTGCGTGCTTCGCTTATGGCGTCTTTGTCCTTATTCCGTCTCTGCGCCAGGCTGCAGCTGCACCACGGGTACTGTGTTAAATGCTATAGCAGGGGGTCATCCCCATCTGCCATTCTCTTGCTACGCCACCACATGAAATACATTGCACACGATCGGCATTTCCCAAATAGAACCAGCCTGCTCGCGAAACTTCACCAGCGTCCCAGCCTGTTCTATAGCGTAAGGTTAGCTCGCGATTACTGCGGTTATGTAAGTTCAGCGATTCCAACCACGATTTGTATGTGTCACTCTCTACTTTAGCTTGGCGCACTGTTGTTTTAGACATTTCGTTCATTATACACTTCAATTGTCAGGTGTCTTGGCGATCCACGGGCAAAGATGTGTATTTCTTTTTGCCCTGCCTTTACCGTCCACACAATTGTTCGGTGCGATTTCGGGTGGCCTTGTATAGAGTATGTAGAGCCAATGACGTCAATTCTTCAGCACTCAATTCACTTTTGGGTCTGGCCAACGTTTCGTCGGACCACTTTGCGTTTGCAAATACTGGCAGCAAGTTTTATCCCTCTCGCCAAGCTTCTTTTACTTCAGCAAGGGTTACTAAACTCATTATTCCCTATTCTGTAACATATATACATGATTATACATTCATGCACGAATATTTACAGGCCGGTTGGCTACCTTTTTGACAAAGTGTGATCCACATGCCTTCCGGCGTTGTGCGGACGTTTATCTTAAAGCGATGGTTGCAGCAACAAGCCAAATAGAAATGTGTTTTGCTTTTTCTTAAGCCATGCTTCCGTAATATTCGCATACTTCGTACAATAATAAGCCCATGGCTCACCATCGTCATCATATTCACGACGCACTCTATCCTGAATAAAGCACTCCATTACCAGTGATTGAATGTTTTCGCCAGATTTCACATATTCATTTACTGTCAATATGTCAATTAGCGACATTATTGCTGCAACAACAAAAAATCGGTGATTTCGCTGTCAACAACGTGTCCTCCTATTTAATAATTTGTCAATGCTGGACAACGTATTGTGCCATTCGAAAACGATGTCGTCCAGGATAGTTTTCATCAACGTACACCTGCAATGTCTCGCTTGGTACACCCAAATATTTTGCTAGCGTGTTTATTTCAACCCGCAGCGTTAGTGATGACTTCGCAATCATACGATGAATATTTATCTGCAGCGCTGCTGATTGATCCAATAATTGTTTATAATCCACGTTTTTTCCGCCTGAGTAGCGCCTTGGTGGCAGCGTGCCGTCATTTTCCAATTGCTGAATCATCTCTTCTAGCTTTCGTGCCGCTCGATGTACGCGCAATAAACGTTCACTGCTGCTACCACTTGCATCAGGTTTCTCTGGGTTATATTCTGGAGGTGTTGGTTCAGCATTTTCGGCCACACCTGGCCTAGCCAAGTTTAATGTCAATCCTTCCTTAACGAAGTTCCTGCCTTCGTCCGGCTTCCTTGGGTCTTGTGTTGCAGGCCTTTTAGTCATTCTTCTTCTAGGGTTTTGCGTCTTCAGATCTTCTTATTTTTAACTACAACTTTTATGTTAACGATGCCCTAGAGTCCTGAAATGACAAGGGTATGCTTAATTTGCCATCCTGTCATTAGTTTCCTTAACCCTACGACTCCCTTCCGACTTACGCTTTTCAAAATTTCTATCGTCATTCGGTCGTTTTTGTAATTAAAGTTGTTTACATGCAGTCATTGAACGGCGCGTATGCTCTCGCCAAGCTCTAGCGCTTCCACGGGTCAGGTAACTGTCGCGGTGCTCAGTGAATGAAGCTCAGGTCGTAGTGCAAAACACACGGCCTCGTCAGCCTCACGCCTCTGTGCATCTCGACATCATGTCGCCAAAACGGGTTAGGGTAGGATGAATCTCTTGGTTGCCGTTCATTCTTGGTGCTCTCAACTGCGGGCTGTGCTAAGCGCAATAGTGTGCACTTGGCCCGTGTGTGCCGTAATGCGTGCTTTTTCCTAGCTCTGTTATGTTATAGTTGTATTCTCTTGTTGATTTAGGAATAACCCAACACGTGCACTCCTGTCAATTATTATTCCAGCAAGGTTCCCGCAGCTTGTCCCGGCTCGCGACTGTGAGCCAGCGCTGTGCTAGTCAATTCGGGTTCTCAACCTTGCAATCCCTAGAGCAGATTTCAATCGTAAATCTCACTACCTATCCGCCCGAAATTCTATTGTTGAATAGCGCCTAAGCCGCACTCAACTCCCAATATTGCCCTTGGGGCTAATGGCTTTGGTTTAATCGATAATCTCTTAACAAAATTTGGGATGACTAACTTTTTACCGTTAGTACGGCGCAAATGAATCGAAAATCGTCGTTATGCTGGTGTTGTGACCTCTCCATTTGAGAGCAGTGCGGCATTCAGTCAACTATGCCCTAAGCATAACCTTTAAGATGGAGGTGTCATATATGTGGTTTGCGTTGCCCTGTCGTGCGACTGACATGATTTTTCCGTCAGCGCTATGCAAGTCACCTTTTTTTCGTGCGCGCAGCTTGTGCTGCTGACGTAGGCGCGTTTTACCACTGCTTTCTCCGAAATTTCCGTTTTAAGTGTGAGGGTCAAAATGCAATTTGTTTCTAGGGCGTATTTTCGCGTTGCATCTCGTCGTGACACCACCAGCTCACTATTCACGCCATGCACATGCTTATTTAAATTGCTACACACATTACTTCACAACACACGGTTTTTGCAATTTTTCTACGCCGGACTGAACTTACCGTCCCGCGAATGCACTCGAATTCTGCCGTGCTGCCGCCTTCTCATACTGGGGCGGCGCTGAAGTTTTTTACTCACTACACAACACATTCACAGTTCGCAGACCTTTAAAAGAAAAGTCGCGAACGTCCCATTGAGCCAGCATGCTGCTCGAGCGTAAAGCGTGGGCCCTAAAGGGGTCCTATGTGGGTGTTTTGCACTGCTGAAAACTCCATACCACACCACGCACACGCCCCAACTCAGACCAAGGCATGCATATCTACCCACGAGCGTGCCATTCGTTTGTGGCCACCCGTGTCCCAGCGCAGCTTGTTTCAATCGCCTCCTGCGAGCAGGCGACGATCGAAACTACCCATCACATCTGCCGGCCCTGCCGTGACCCTTGCCTTACCTTAGCTTCATCCAAAATCCCTCGCCGTGATTTCCCCGACCGGTGACCGGGCCCTCGACATCTTTTGTTAAAAATATAAAAATACCATGTTTTGAGTTCTTGTATGGGCTAACAATACCCATGTTTTAAAGCGAGCACTTACAAGCCCGTGTGTCTTCTGGACACATTCGTCAATTCTTAATTTCTGTAACAACTTCAAAGCACCATTAATTATAACAACAAATTTCAAAACCCACTTAAGTATATCTCACCTTATTTTGCTATTTCTTCGCGGCGTCGTCTCAGCAGGCTCGTTCGTGCTTTTTCTAGAGGACCAGCGGGCAGACAGATTATTTTCAAATAACACTACTCGTTGGCTTGCTCACTGAATCCTCACCTTAATTTTTCGGGTTACATTCCTAGTTGCTGGCCATACACAAATTCCATGGTTCTCGTCGTTTAACATCGCGGCTGCCGACTTGTGAGGACCACTCGCCAAACAGAGTAAAATCGCAGTACACCACCTCGGCATGATGAGCAGTCCCTCACCTGTTCGGTTAAACTTTTTGCCGCCGTCAGGTTTCATTTCAAAGTTCTGTATCAAAGTTCTGTAAGCACGAAGCCATTGAGTTTAACAATAAAGATCGCCAAAAATGAGAATGAACGGCATTTTACTTACGATTTTCTTCGCCATGTTTTCGCGTCATGAACGCTCGTAATAAATTTCAGATCTGTAAGGCAACGTGGTACTAGTCTTATTTTCGCTTTTTACCAGAGGCAAACACCATCGTGTCCTTACCTTTATTTACATTCACAGCCAAATACCGCGCTCATGATGTTTCTGCCCATTTTATCTAGAAGTAGAACGCACGATTGTTAGTTTTTTATGGCTACAGCCCTGTCAACGATCGTCCGGGTACTTCACCTTATTTTGTAAGTCATTACCACTTCTCGTTGATCGCTGCTTTCTGCAAAAGGCGGTTAGTTCTACCGCTATTCCTAAACAATTTTCCTTAAAGTTCAATACTTATAACGTTTTGGTGCGATGCAATATTCTAAACAAGGCCATCATTCCTTTCATTTAGCACAGACAACAGCAGAGTCAGCATCGCAATCAGCAATCCCTGCAGTAATTCTACAAGTACTGGGATCACTCATACTAATTTAAACAGAGCAATTTTATTCTTATTTCTGCCAACGGTATATACACACTCACAATAACAGCGTTTACTAGTCAAACTGCGCTGTTATGCAACATTATTTAACCGCATTCACTAGTCTCACTATGCCGTTTGTCAAACAAAACATTTTCAGAAGTTGTCTCGCTACATCAGTCTGCCCATTGCTTCTAGTTTTGGAAACATTTGAAAGAATGACGAATTTCACCCTTTGAATGTCTATTTGAAAAGGAAGAGTTTTTCTACAGCTTTCCATCCTTTTTCTTATGGAAACGCTGCCACTTTGGTCATACACGATTCTGATTGGTTCGCATCCCTTCTTTTCCACGGCCACTTCTTACGTAAATTCTGACTTTCGCAGTGTCTGGCAGGTGCATGCAATTTCGTATACACAAATTTGGAAATGCCACCAGCGATTCTGTTTTGTCGCTGAGCGCTAATTTAGGTTTCACTGCCTTGCATAATTCCATTATTGCTTCCGTACTTAAGACAATCTCTGCACAGATACAATCAGGTTACAGTCTGTAATTTAATTCTGCCCAGGGGAACTTGTTTTACCAAGCACCTCCCCTGTATCGCATAACAAAACATCTCCAACCGCCCCCTCTGCTTCACCAAGGTTCAGGAGCATAGATCAGTACAACAGATGTCGTGTCAATACAACAGAGCAGTTGCACTTCTCCATGGATCCACTTCGGGTAGTTCCATCGAGTGAGAGCTCCAAATGAACTCTGAGCTCACTTCGAAAATTCGCTAGCTTATAAAGGGGCATTTGTTACTCCGCAAAATAATTGCGCCGCGGCAAATGTTTATCCCGTTACAAAACTTTTCTGTTACTGCAAATATTTGCCCTGTTACAAAACATTTCTGTTACTGCAAATATTTTATTCTACCGCAAATGCATTATGTTGCTGCAAACAATTTTACCACTAAAATAAGCCACATTCACAGTCATGCGTAACCACACTTCATAGTTTAGTAACAGCACAATGCATTATTATACTGTACATCATTTTGTAGGACAACGCAACATTCATAGGACGTTATTCAGCCCATGATTTTACTGGTCAGGTCGAGTTCATGGCTTTCACGTACTTCCGTAGAATTTGTTTTCCCAGCATCGTTTATGCTTGACACGTTCTATTTCTCTTCTTGAGAGCCTTCTGGCTGCCTTCTCATGACATTGGCAACATAATCTTTTAGGATACTACTATCTTCTTGAAGACGATTTGTTATATCATCACGTTGAGCATTTCTTATAATTTCCTCTGAAGTAAGCGTTTGGTAATTGACATTGGGATCCCATTGATGCACTTTACCGATCAACCCTGACGCAACTTATACTTGTCGAACATTAATGGTATTGTCCTTCAGTTGTAATCTGCTTTCGTAAACTATTTGTTCTTCTGGCACCGGTATATGTAATTCAATCTCGTATCCGTCCTTTGCATTTAAGGTCAGCCAGTTCAATACTATCCTTATAGCTTTACCAGGGTGCTTTCTGCCATGGTTGCGTAAACTCGGCATCGTCATTAATCCCGTATCTTCGTAACATTTTTCTTCCGCCACGTCTCGTACGGCGACTTTCTTTTAAAATACTTGTTAGTTCCATTTTATTTATTAGTTGATTTTCTATAAAACATAAATTCATAAGATTATACAGATCTCACGTTCATTTTCCTTGTTGCCATTCCCATTCATAAATGTAACATTCTAAATGCTTTGTTTTAGCTTTAATTCCAACTGCATCATTCTCAGTTTTTCTCCTTAACATGGAAGTAATTTTATTTTGGTAAGCAAAGTTACTCAAGTCTACCGTGTCTCTCAGCCGTTCCATTACTGCTTGAAAATTTCGTGAGTGGGGTTCTTGTTTTTGAAATCCTTTGACTTCCTGAAATATGTTGCGTTTTCCCTAGTACGCCAAATGCAAATCATACAAGTTTTCCATCCTAATATTCACACTATATTTCTATCTGTAAACATCAATACAATACATGATTAACATACGCGTACAATACATTTTGTCATTGTCTATTTCATCCTTCAATCCACTTCTTCTATTTCTTCGGCATCTCGTATCAAATCAGCAAATCGAACAGTCTGTCTTGTCACGGTTACTTCACTGGTGTTTTCATCATTTTCCGTATCAGTCATGTTATGGTCACTTATGTCCATAACAATGGTTTGACCTGTTAGTTGGAATCGCCAACACTGTAACAGGCAAAGCATGCAACGAGTGCAAAAAACTTAGTCAATTTGGGCTGGTCTGCTTTTAAATGCTCTGACACAAATGTTTTCCAAACAGCCATGTTTAGATTCTGGTCGTACGAAAAAACAAAAGGTCCCCACTCCCCAGGCATTGACGGCAAAACCAGCGATATGCTTTCCAGAAATTGTTTATATTACCGTTGTCTTAAGTTGCGTTTCTGCCAGTGACTGTTCTCTGAATCGTCTGAATCTGTGATTATTTTTTCGCTGATTTCCTCATGGTAACAGCGCTGCTTGTAAAAAACTACCAGATTGAATTACTCAAAAATGTTTGGTGTATTCTCTTAGTTTTGTGCACTTGATTTAATTCGTTTTCTATTCAACTTGAGGCAAACCAAGTAAACAAAATACTAATGTCTGAAAACGACCAGAAGCCGGAGCTGGAGCCTGAGTCATGAAAAAAAGAGCTCCGGAGCCGGAGCCACACTCATGACAACCAACAGCTACGGAGGCGGAGCTGTGTCATTTTTACGACGGCTCCGCAGCCATGAATAATCCACGCTGCAGCCGGGCAAGTAGACGATCCAGAGTAAAAATTTAACAGATAAATTACTGTAGCAACAACCTCCAACGATTATATAATAGTAAAACAAAATTTGTATGAAGCTAACAAGTCATAATATTAGGCAACGGAAGTTAACTTAGTGATCGATTGGTGGTTGAGCATTTTCGCCCCATTTATGTTGTTTCGCCCCCCTGTCGCCCCTTTGTTTTTTTCGCTCCCTTGCCATTCAAAATAGCCCCCAAGGTGGAGAATCCGCCCACTTTGAGAAACACTGCTCTAAGCTTACGCTAAACTCAATGACTCATTCGCGTTTCGACTTTAGTAATTCTTAAGATGTGCTTTCAGTTAAGAATTTCGTTGAGTGCCATTTTCTATTTTAAGTACCGTAGAAAAATAAAAACAATTCAGTACTATTACGTCTTATGACTGAACGTAAAACCATAGCCTATGTAATAAGTGAAAGTGAGTTTCACAGTAGTTTTTCATAAGTGAGTGCATCCTCCTGTTCTTACTAATAGTCTTACTAATTTGCCCTTGCTTGTGAACAGAAGTATAAAATACGGAATTGCAATTTTTTGAGTGCAATTATTATTTTTACCATATCAATTTAGGACATATCAAACTGGGCTATTGTGGTAGGTAAGGTTAGGTTACGTTAAATTTTGGTTAGGTTAGTTCTAAGGTTAGGTTGGTGTTATTTTTGTCAGGAATCTGGTATAGCGGTATGGAAAGCTGATTTTTCTGAAAATAATCAAAAAAAATTTTATCTACCTCAAAATGTCATTTGGAGAGAGATATTTATATACAGTGGAAATCCGCTAGCACGGCCCCCCACTGTACCGCACTCAATTGGTCGTGTTAACGGGGCAAGCGTGGTGGCTTCACACTTGCATTCCTAAAGGTTTCATGTATTATCGTGACTACTCCATTTCTAGAATTCTTTCCTTAATTTAAAGGTTTTTAGCTTTGTCTTACGTGCTTCCATAGCCTATCGTTTCTGAACTATAAAATCACACAACGGAAAAATCGATGTCGGCAGTAAAAATTCCAGAAGAGTTTTCGGCATGGGTTTGGTACGTCACATTTGCCACTTACTGCGATTGCACTCACGCCTGCATCCATGTATCGTACCCACGCTGCTTCCAGACGTGATGCAGCTGAGAAAATTGCTGCTGACAGGTTACCAGTTTTCCAGCGTAAGGATACCGACAGAATATGTGGTCGTGTTACGCGGTGTTCGATTAACAGTTTTGTAAAAGCTGGACTGTGGTAGCGGTCTGGAAACCGGGTTGGTCGCCATGGGCGTCCTCAGGGGGGGGGGGCAAAACGGGCATTTGCCCCCTTGGAAATTGGGACTAAAATGCGAAAATTTCTGGAAAACGTGAAATCAGCTGTTTAGTTCTGATTAGTTCGGTTAATTCTTGCAGTGACAATTTGTTTGCCGATACGACACACACTGCACAAGAGTCAGGTTCACTCTTTTCGTAACATACAGTTATGAGCGTTGCAGTTCACTAAATCCGCTTCTTCGCCTGCAGAGGCAGATGGCGAAACTCGGGAGCGAACTGTTCTACTATTGGTCTTTGTTGCGTGAAAATAACATTGCAACAAATTTTCGAAGATGCGCTGCAAGTCACGGTGGTTGTCCTTTTTGTCGCATGTAGATGTAGCTATTAAACGCAGGCATCTTCGCAGGTAATGCAGCGAGACAGTGACTGCTGATAGCGGTAAGGCACGTAGGTTTATACCAGCTATGTCCAACCCGCGGACCGTGAGCCGGATGCAGCCCAGCCGAGGGTTTTTGCGTCCCAGTTTAGGTTTTCGGTGTAATGAAAGTAGCCTACATACATACCGTATTTACTCGATTGTAAGCCGCGGCTTATAAAGTTTTTTTTTCATCATGTTTGCGGCTTAAATTCAAGGGCGGCTTACATTCAAGGGCGGCTTACATTTTTCTTTGCGATGCTGATATTGAAAGTTGAAAGTTAAAATAAACCTGTAAACAGTTTCAGCTT
>Ga0210059_1011767_pt1 | contig 13335 bp, 4 predicted proteins | sample Ectturendosymbi2_FD_188042 | JGI IMG/M metagenome (GOLD analysis project Ga0210059, IMG submission 188042) | Ecteinascidia turbinata endosymbiont from Florida, USA - Sample 2 (SPAdes) (version 2) | ecosystem: Host-associated > Tunicates > Ascidians > Unclassified | place: Key West, Florida...
ACAGTTGCAGATTATAAAATGTTATCTTTTCACCTTTCAATAAATGTAATCATCATTGTGGTATCATTTAAAATCCTGGATTTGTGCCCAATCGCTTTGTTTCAACAATTGTGAAACACCCTGTATTAACTGCAAAATACACCATGTTGGAAAGTTACTTTAAGTATTTATGCACATCACTTATTTGGCCTGCTGGTATGATCGACCGCCGTCTGTCAACTACTTGGTATTTCGACCTGGAAGCTTCAACTGCAACGAATACGAAATAATGAGTATAATAGGGAACTGTAACGATAAGAATATCGGTTGCGCTTTGTTAGAATTTCAGCTGATAAGTATTCACAGCAGGACAGATGTTTACGAGGGTGACGTAATCTCAGCATCAATACTTTTACTTTTACTGACGTATTTCTACGATAAAGTCGATCGAAATTGTATAGTAGATACCGGATGGGAAACATAAACGAAGATCACGTGAACTTCACAAAAATATATCCATGTTTCGGTTTTACTGATGTAACAAAATGTTGACATGCGTAGTTCTGAAAATTCGAGCCTTCTGCAAACTATTGAGGCTGTTGTTCACGACCCCACAGCCACTCCTCTGCGACCCACCGGCTGGGAACCATTGATCTAGGGCGTGTATACTTCAGGGACGCCACCTCTGGCAAGCAGGTGGGGTAAACGGTTTGCGTTGATACCCAAAAAGTGTGAAAAACGTCAGATTGCTCTTAATTTCCATCTCTTTTTACGACTTTAATTGTCCACTTCCTCGCTTAGCAGTTGCCAACTGTACACCCATCATGCGGCGTATAAACTGTGTCTGTAGGAATTGCAGAGCGTCGTCACAGTGCATGTAAGCGACGTTCTGTCGTTCAGTGACGCTGATTTGTCAAGAGGTCAGTATGTTTCTTCAATTTTTGTAGTTCGAAGCATGTTGGTGGGTGATGGCGTCAGACTTGCACCATCGTTGGTGGTGTCAGACTTCACGATCAAGTCTACCAATCGACTGCTTAGAAAATGTCATTTACGGCCCAAAGGAATATGACCAAAAAATGCAAGCAAATACAAATTTACTTCTAAAGCACGGATATTTTCTACACGAGACCAAGTGCGATTCCTGCGCCATCCTTAAGCAACTTGGCTTTTGCCCTTAAAGGTTCAAAACTTTCTAATGACAAATAAATTAATTGGCAAACTTGTGGGGCGAATGAAACACGTGCTACTGCTCGCAGAAAAGTTGTAAGCATTGATGGATGCGGCTAAGGAAAGGGTTCTTCAACCTAGATTTTGCGTGAAAATTTGCGTGGTTTGCAAATTAACATGATTTTGGCCCCGTGAAATCTGTTTTTTAGAAAAACTAATGGGTTTTACATTTCTTAGTTACAAATGATGGAAATCAAAGAAATTGTTGTTGATAGCCATAAAAAGAGTTCTGTAGTGTTGTTTCGGTAAATTTGAAATCACTTATATTAATGTTTTGCAAGCATTTTGATTTGCTGAACGTGTTAGCAATGGCTGAAGGGTTGAGGTTAATGTAAAAAAAATTGAAACAGACATGTGGTTATTTTCAACTGCTGACGAGACACAAAACGCGCTGCCTAGCAATACTATGTTTTGGATGAATATTGATGAATATTGTACGTGTCAGCCACATGCGTTGCCAATGCCTGTAAAATTGTGCCAACTGAACGTAATGGTTTGAAACGTAACAAGGCGGTATGTTCGAAACATGAGTCAGCCAGACTTAAACAACAACACAAAAATAGCGAAGTAGACTAGACTAAGGCGCTGCAAAGTCTTAGATAAGTTGCTTGCAATGCGTCAGTTCAGCGGCACCTGGCGAGGGTCATGGTGAAACGAAAACTTGATTACCGATTTTTGTTTTGTGGAATATACTTAAACTTCCAGGAACATACAACCACACTTTACGGCAAGACATGCAAAACAACTTTAAGGGAGCGACTTTGTTTCAGAGCCATTTTCATTTTCGTCAACGTATGGTGCATTGCGGTACCCAATATTTGCAGTGATTGCGTTGACTGTACTTGCCGTAAGTCAAGATTAACAGTTTGACCTCGTTACATTCACCGCAAGGTTTTTCTGGTGTCACCTAGAAATTTTCAGCCTGTTCAACAGTAAAAAAAGCGCTCGTTGACTTTGGCCTTTAAAAGAACACTCGGTAGAAAATACGGGAACTCTTGCGTTCAACTTCGTTCGCCAAAGCATGCGTTGAAATGGTGTCAGTACCCGCGCAAATCCTCCTTCCTTGTAAGCAAGGCCGCAAAAAAATTTACCCCCCCATACATAAAACTTTTTCGGCGAAATGCTGCAATCCATGGCGTATTGTATATAAGGTGAATGTGAAAACATTGCCCCGAATAAGCCTATCTGAGCGGGTGGGCGCAACATCGGCAAATCAACGAAATGAAAGCCATTGCCAGAAGAAAAGATTCAATTCATTTGCTTGAAATTGAAAAACCGGGCGGAAACAGTTACGAAAAATATGAGTAACAGAAAGAACAACAAAATCGAACACTTTTAACCACGGCATAAAGACAGATGTGTAATTGTGAAGGTCGAGCTTTTGTACGGACTGACCTTGTAAATGTCAATTTCAAAACAGGCTTAACATACATGGCACTCGTCTGACGGCTGTTTTGTGCGTAGCGTGACGTCTTTCACTGCGTTCGGTTACGACTCTGACCGGCGAAACGTCGCAGTCGCCTGGAACCGTCTTCGTTAGCCACGTCAGAGTTCATCTTCTTGGACGTTATTTTTTCAGCTCCCAAACCCTACTCTTCCCTGCCAAGCTACTATCGGAAGTTTCTGGGTGCAAACGCCTTCGCTGCGCAAAAGTCAAAGTAAAAACGGAAGGTACGCCGTCTCGTTCAACGGAGATACCGCCAGGTCGTGCTGCAGCCTTGGACAGCGACATTGTTTTTCCTCGCATTGTTACGTTTCAGCTTTTAGCAGCTGTTTTCTTTCAAATATAGCAGTTTTTGCTTTTTTTCAATTTCGCTGTTCGCTCCGTTAAATGTTGTCCAGCCGTGGGTTGAGGCCAAACAGTACCAGGGCTCAAATCAAGACCTCTATTTTCCCATTTTTGTTAAGTTTGAGTTTCAAATTTGTTTTCTTTTACTTTCTGTTTAATTACGGAAGATTGTATTATGTTAAGTTCGACCCGGCCGATCTAGCCGCTGTGCAAATCCCATCTACGATGACCATTGACCAAGAAGCGCGTAGCTCATCAAAATCATTGTGTATTAAAACCTTATCTGCTTGATTTGTGCCTTGGTCAGTTATTTGTCGAAGATTGTGTTTGTCTTAACGCTGAGAAACCAAAGGTGTGTATTTTGATTGCGCGTCTGCTTTATCGACTTTTTTCAAGAACGGATCAATTTCGATCGCGTTTACTCGATGACGCAGTCAGTAACAAAGAGTTGTACTTGGTGCTTTTATGCGTGTTGCGAAGTAGCGCTGTCTACACTTTTTGCGATCAACTTTTCGTTTGAATATCAACGCTTACCGTTGCTTGGGCTCCCGCAAATTAAGCGCGTTGTGAAATTTGCACGCAGCAAACACGTGATCGCTGTCTTATGTACATACGCACTTGCAATAACGCTTGTTCCTTATTTATTGTTTGTTCCAACCCGGGAGCGCCACACGTTGGTGCCGGGTTGTCTTGGAATGGTTGCACAGCTGCGTACGATGTACGTTGTTCAAAAAAGCATCTAGTTAGGCCTCGCAGTCGCCATACTTGGAGTTTGGCAATGTGCTGGTTGTTCGCAGAGCTTCACGCTGTCCTGAACACTCCGCACGAGAACTTATCCGACGTTTTTGTTTCTGTGAAAGATAAACGCCTGCGTTTTTTTCGCAAAACGGTCAAGCGGATTTTTTCGGATTTCCAATCCAGTGTTCAAAACCACATGATATGCTCGATACTGTATCGTCTGACCTTGCACAACATTTTGACCATTCCGCATTTGAAAGCTATTTTCTGGTCTGTGCAAATGTTGCCAAGGTTCGGAGAGCATTTGAATGTAAAAGACCAAGAGCTGGACGTGGTCCTTTTTTTTAATTCAAACATGACGTGCTTGATTTTCTCTGTTAAACCATTTTGCTTTTTTTGTTACGTACATGAAACATTTACGAACGTTTCTTACGAGCAATTACTGTAGAAATTAGACAAGGTCAGGTGTGTCGCCATCCTGAGAAGTTCTTGTCGGCGAGAACACCTGGAAGGTTCATGTTAATGGCGTTACTAAACATCCTGCAACTTATTTTCCCGAAGTAGCTGTTTTTATTTGGAGTTATAGCACTTTAAAACATGCGAGTTTCAAGTAATTCCCTACACCGGATTCGTAAAGCAGCGGTACTTAACCGCGGGCATGCCTTGGGGCGTCAACAAATTTCCAGGGGGCGCGAGCCCTTTCGCGCTCTATAACATGATAAGTTTGATCAATAAATTTGCCAATAAGGGCTTGGAACCGAAGAACAATTACAAGGGAGACGTAGGTTAAGAACCAGTGTTCTGAAGGATCCTACGTTTGCTTTGGTTCGTTGTAGAGACTCGGCTTCTGCACATGCCAGTGCCGGTTTTACGATGACGTCGTAATGCGACTGCTTCTTTCAAACCTTCAGCTCTTGCACAATGCAGTGTTCTTAACGAGGTTAAATCTCGCACGACATCCTGCCTGTGCGTCACGCCAACGCATTCCCGAACGACGAGACGGAATTAGTCTTGCCGCTTCGAAGCCTCGCACTGTCCTGTACCTCTTCGAAAGCCCGCTTTCACAAACTCGCCCGCACGTTCATTGTTATCCGCTTGCAGCGGTGCTCCTTCTCTTGGTCGTGCCAAAAAAACTTGCTGCCGCCGGACCTTTGTTGACGCATGATGGCGGCTGGCCGTCGGTACCTGCTGGCAACGGCGCACGTAACGCTTGTGTGTTAAATGGACGACGTTAATAGTGTCGCACAGTGTGGAAAACGTTAGATTTCCGGCGCTAGATGTACCGACGAGCCTATGGGCTGTATGAGCAAACACACTAACGGCTGCTTCAGTCCTTGGAAAACTTCTTACTTGCTGTAATTGTCTTCACTGAAATGTACAGGCCCCGCCCTGGAGGCAAAATGTAAAAACCATGCGGCTTCCTTGCGGCAAAACACTTTGATGTGCACATTGCGCGAAATGAAACCTTTCCGAGCCGCTCCACGTGATCTCCTGACTGGTACTTCCTCGGTCGTTTCGCCACGGTTCGTTTTTCTTCCTAGTGTTCACAACGATTAGCGACTGCACATTTCGTCATATGTCTGTACAAATTACCGTGTTGCGCAATTCCAGTATTGCTTTTTGGCCTCCTATGATATGTAGTCGCAGACGTGCTGTCCGCCGAGGTGGGACGATTCATCGCAGTAGTACATTGGTGACTGTGTTGCCGGAGCCGAAGTATTTTCTTTCCTTTTCACTCGCTTGTTACAGCTCGATCGTCACTGACGTACTAACTATCCCACGGTCGAATAACTATGACGTACGTACTGTTTTGCTTTTGATTGTGACAGGGCAGTTTGTTCGGACGACCCCGTGATCAAGAATCTGCGCGACCAATAAAATTGACTGGCGACTTTTATTGTGTGCGTCCAAGTTGGTTCAAACACTTTTTAGTTATTGTTTAATTTCTTACGAAAGCAACGGCATGGTCTAGTGGTCATCTAAGAAACGTGTCAAACTGTCTTTTTTTATCATCTATTGCCTTAACGGCTACTTTTTACTCTTGATTTGCTGTTTACTTGTCCATACATCAATTAGGTACAATGATGCCCATCTGATCGGCCCGCTTCCCGAACAAATAATACAAATAAGATGTAATCTTGAGAGCGGTCTGAGCTTTTCAAGGTAAACACGTGACTGCGAAGGCCTGGAAAGTTCTCGGAACGGGTCTTTGGACAGTCGGCGAAAATTGCAGTGCTACCAATCAGCTACAACCTTAGCACCTTCGGCACGATCTTGCATAATTGGTCAGAAACTATCACAAAAAGTTTCATTTTTTTCTTAAGTTTGTAGTAAAGTGGACCAAGCTACCTGTATAACAATAATTTTAAAAGATTCTGATCTGCTGCAGGTCTCATTGTTTTTGACGAAACGAAAGCGATAACGTTTTATGATCTATCGCTAGTTGGCGAAAGAGCGCAATGAAAGTGCTCAGTGACAGCTATTAGAATCCTGCGCGGGTTGAAATTTTATGTCCGCTCCGCACCAGCAGAAATTTGAGAAATCTTGCCCGCCCTGAACTGTTTCCATCCCAATCCTGCACCTGTCAGTGTGTCTGAAAACCACTAAAAAACTCATGCAGTGTGTTTCTTCTCTGCTGGCAATTCTCAGTTGTTCATTTCAAAGGTAACAGAAACTCTTTAAAAACACTGAAGTAAAACTGTGAAATTTAGTCAAACTTAAGAGCACTTTTGCAAGAATATCTTGTTCACTGACGAACTCTTCAAAATTTGCTCTTCCGCTGTATTTACGATATGACCATCGATACTAAGCAGTAAGCACTTGTTTATTAACAGTGCTAGCTGCCATCACGCAAAGCCCATTGCTTGCAAGATCACTGAGGTCTGGAAACTCCAATCAATGGTCTCGCCACCAATAAAAAATGATGCTACACCCTTGCACTGCAAGCTCTCTGTAGCATTTAATTTCTTGCTCGTGTCACTTTCACATGCACTGGGTCATCATTCAGTTATCCGCACAAAGAATTTCTTAGCCCGCACGCAAGCTCTGCCCGTTCCCGCATCCGCTCCGCAAATGCGGGTATCCGCAACCCACGCGGGTTAACCTGTTCCGTGCAGGACTCAACTAACTATTGCCTGAATAGGCTGAGAGTTTTTTGTGCCTTCGATTTCAGGGGTGGATATTAGATTTTAAAGGCCCGAAGCAAACTCTCAGAAAGGGACCCAAAAACTACACGTTAATGTTGTTGATGGCCCGATTTGGCACATTTGCACATAACTTTTGCTTCATTTTGAAAAACATGACTTGCTTCAGAGCCAATGAAATGTGGTTCATGAGCTTTTTAACAAAACAATGCAAAAACAAAGTGCGAAACTCTCAAAGGGGGCCGCACGGCATCTCTGAAAAAGGGGGCACAAGCCGACCGTAGATCCAACAAAATTTTATGTAGGAAAAATCTGACGTAGCCCACATTAAGTGGTCACGCGGGTCGTAGGTTCGCTGCCCCTGTGGCCACTAACAAGATCGGCTACTTACGGATATCCGTCTTTTACAGGGCGAGAGGAACCCTGCTGCAGTGTTTTGCTGCTAAGTTTTATTGCACGCTGACTTGGGTGTTTAGAAAGACAAATTCCTGTCTTTCCAGTGCTACTATTCATTCCAGCTTGATCGTACGCAACTACAAACTGATCAAGCGCATGAAGATCCTGCTCAGAGGATTCAAGCAGCACCAAATTATCCGCAAAGTGCAAACCAATGATCTTGCCATTTCCAACAGTGACACAATCGTTGACCCGGCTTTAGCCGTCTGTCCAATTGATATACTCCTGCTTTATAAAGAAGAGTGGCGATAGTAGACACCCTTGATGAAGTCCAACACCCACGGCGAATGCATTTCACGTAATACTGTTATAACACAAAGACAACCTTAGGAGGAATGCAACGACTTGATAGCCAGTAGCCCGTGGCTTTCAACGCCATACTTTTGCAACCTATGCCTTGCATAATTTTGTAAAATATTACAGCTTACCTCTTTCGCCGGGAAATGCCACGCTGTGCTTCATATTGCAACCAAAATAAAATCATCAAGGTTTGCAATTTCTGCTGACAGGCCTGCAAGATACTGTATACCAACCAAAGCATTCTAAGCGGAGACCTTATTGCGCCAGTTCAACCCTAAATAATTTGTAGATGACTTTTTGTACTCGGCCTTATAGTCTCAGAAGCATTCAGGGCCAAAAGTTCAAAATATAATCGCACCAACGAAATTTTTAGCAGGGAGCGAAAACGATTACTGCCGGTAACCGCGACAGAGGGGAGTATAAAGGTCTTCAGCGGAGCAGGCATGATTTTGCTAAGGCAGAGGTAGAACTTAGCAGCTGGCAAAGATGACATGTTTGCTGAACACATTTTCATGCTGATTCAAGTTGTGTGCAATTACCTCAATAGTCTCTTCAATGTGTGTTTAATGCATGGAAACATTCCACAGGAATGCAAATAAATTGTCATTGTACCATTTGTAAAAATATAACTGGGGATATAAGTTATGCTGGGAACCATAGACCAGTTTCTCTTGTAAGTATCATATCCAAATTGTTTGAATATTACACTTTGTCCTGCATCTCACCATTTGTGTCCACAACAGGCAACCAATTTGTTTTCAAGCCACAACATAGCATTGACAAGTGCATATTTTTACTCAGACTGTGTAATATCATGTAAACAAGGATACCCAAGTGTTTTCAGCACTCTTAGATACGTCTAAAGCATTTGACAGAACTAACCTCAACCTGCTGCTCGCTAAACTAATGCACCGATGTGCATAGTAAATGTACCGATGTTCATAGTAAGACTATTGCTGAGTTGGTATAGGCACCAGACCATGCAGGTGAAATGGGGCACAAGTCATTTCATCCCCCTTTACTGTAACCACCGGGGTAAGGCAAGGGGGAGTTCTGAGTCCATTTTATTCGCTGTTTACATTGATGAACTCTCAAACCAGCTGGGTTCAGCCAGAGTCCATGGGGTGCACTGTGGGAAATATGGGTGCGAATTATCTGATATATACTGATGATATATGTGTGTTTGGCCCTAAACCAGTGGTTCTTAAACTATACAAACACACCGAACGCTTACGTAGTTTTCCAAGCTTTTGTCGAACCCCATTTTGGCCCAATTTAACAGAAAGTAAAAATGGGTTACATGTTTCAGATGACCTTTTTCGAATCCCTGAAATGGCTCCGTCGAACCTTGTGGGCTCAATCGAACCCAGTTTAACAACCGCTGCCCCAGACCATTAGTGGACTCCAGTATTTTCTGAATCATTTGTGGTGACTATGCGGTTGAACACGAAATTGCTTTTAATTGCAACAAAATAATTGGTGTTCTTTTTTGTCCCAAAAAGTATTAATAACCTGCTCCATCGAATGTTTTTCTGAATGGTGAACGCAGTGGTGTAGTGGGGTGGGAACGGCGTTCCCACATCTTTTTGCACTGTGGTAACGTTACTTGAAGATTTAGATTTTGCATTTCAATTTCTACGTGTAGCGGATTGCGAGAATTAAAGGCGCTTCTTGCGTGTGAAGGCATCTGAGCGATATTTGGTATTAGACTTCGGCTTTAACTTAATCGGGGTGTAGTGGGGTGGGCAAGGCCTATGAGAGGGAGGTCCCGCAGGTACATTGTTCCGGGGCCCGACAGCTACGGAGGGGCCCGATACTGAAGGAACATTTGAGTGTTTTTTACTAAAAAACTCGGAATAATGTAGCGAAATTAATCCCGTTGATAAAACTGGTTTGCCCTAAAGGATTTGATAAGCTATATGCGATGTATTTTTATGTGAATTGCTGGCAGTGCATTTTCCTGATATGGTGCACTGATGATTATTAACAGTAGTTATTTTTGTTTAACTTGAATGTTTGCCTACTTTGTCGAATTTAAGACATTCACGTATTACTGTCCTAGTCTGTCCACTGAACTGAATTTTCCTTTACGACTTCCATTTTCAAACAAATCTTTAATAGAACTCTCTCCAATAAAACAAGAGTTTCAAACTGAGAGGTACTTCAAGCGAAATTTGAATGGAATCATGCCAATTCACAATAAAATCTAATCTAACAACAGTAGCCCTCGAATATTGCGCATATGTGTAAGAGAACTAAAAAGTTTAAAATTAACAAGTAACTGTAGTGCAGGACGCAAGCGCTTGTAGTGCACCGCGGCAGCGTGCTGTGCATTTTGTTGATTGTTAAACTTGCGCCGCAGGCAGATACAGACTCTAATCGATGTGAGTTTAGGATCAGTGGACATATCCAGAAATCTGAAAATTTCGAAACTATACGATACAAAAAAAAAGAAAATGAAAATGTATAACTAGTAAAACACCAAACACCAAATCTTGCTTTAAATTCAGTGTTGGCAGACTCAAGCTAAATGTCTCGCAAGAACATCTGAAAAACAAATGGTTGGCAGACTCAAGCTAAATGTCTCGCATGAACATCTGAACCCTTGATCAAATCAATTTGCATACTGTACATGCTTTTGTGCGCCGCTGAGCACACCCATCCGATTTTTGTTAGCCATTTACTTCAAAACCTGATGTTAGAATGTCTTCATTTCTCTTCTACTGCCGGATCCCTGTGTGACGATGAGTGAGTGCAGTCACAGTTGGGGCGCTGTTCCAGCGTTTTGCTCCTTTCTCAGTGTTGACTGTGTTCGTCAACTAACACCTACTCTGCAATGCGCTATGACTAACCATGGTTATGCTCTTGTGTTTTTCGATTACCCCTGCGATATGAACCATGAATCTGCGGAAAATACGTAAATAAAAAATAAGCATAAGTCAAAAAAGGGAAAGAGAATTGCTTGTTGTTAGAAGAGCCAAAGACGTGCACTTTTTTAACTGCATAAATAATTGCCTGTATCCTCGCCACGAAAACTAGACCTTCTTCCAAATAAGCTACCCTCTTTCTTGGGTATGCTTTCACACTAGTTGGCTAAGGCAAGTGAAAATTAACTGAAAACCTGCCCCACAACGATCTCCTGGAAAGGTCATGAACACGAAAAAGTTTACTGCAAACAAACAGTGCTTTTTTCAAAATATGATTGAAAACATTGTCTGGATCAAGTCTTTCCTGCTGCAGTAGTGAAAACACTTCTAGAAGTTCATTTTCTTTAAAAATGTCCAGTTTTTTTCTGTAAAAATTTCAAAATAAAATTGCAGAAATGTGTTCAATGACATGCAGAGAAATATACAAGGATGAGTTGCAAATGGAATTTTGATCGGCTGCGACGCTTTGGCTGTCACTTTGGCTTGCACAATTCGACTAATTTGAAGTTTGTCCAAAGTTTTGTACAGTTCTGGCAACAATCCGCAAACTTGATAATAAAATCGTGTCTTTTTGCCCAGAGGCTGTCACACAGAAGTACACGTTTATCACACTTTCAATTAGATGTTGGTGTTACCGTTTGGAGGAAGTTTCCAATAGCTGCATGCTGCACAGACCCCGAAATAGAAACACAAATGCTTAGTATCAGCAGGCGCGGATTCACCATTAGGCTAAAAACGCCTAAGCCTAGGGATTTACCATTAGGTTAAAAAGGCCTAAATCCCCAAAATTTCGGGAGTAAGGACGATTTCCAGCATTTTTGTAAGCAATTGTATTTGTATTTTTGTTTTGGCTGGACGCACGTTTTTTCACTATGCCGCTAACAAAAGATCCGCATAGAACAAGAGTTTCCAAACTTTTTCATTCGAGGGCCACATAAGTTATTACACAACAGTGCGAGGGTCAGACATTTTACGTAATGTGACTGTTTCGGGATATGTTACATTCCACCAAATCAAAAAGTTTTTCGTCAATTCATTTTTCATTATTTACAAAATGTATTCGTGGGCCGGATTTGGCCCGTGGTCCGTAGTTTGGAGTCCCCTGATATAGAAGAGTGAGCGCAAAGGATTGAAGTGAATGACGACGAGCATTCTCTTTTTATGGCATTGAGACTTGGTGATTGTTACGTATAACGTGTGGAACAAAATGCCTGAATGCTTTTTCGAATACACGAGGCCAGTGAGGCATTTTCGTTCAGCCCGGATCTATCTCTTGTTGCTTTTTATGGGTAAGATACCGGGTAAAGACAAGACTAGCCTGCACTGTAGCTAAGGCTGCAGATATTCAATGGCGCATACTCCAGTGGCGTATCTGTGCGAAACGACGCCAATGGCAAAGATGAAACGTGCGCCCTTTCTAATAATTTATGTATTATATACAGGCACAATTTTTACGAAAGTTAAAACATTAAGAAAATAAATGTTTTAAAAAGGAAAATATTTGTATTTATTTTTGCTTCGAATTTTCAGCAAATAAAATATAAATTATCCCTAAGGCAGTGTTTTTTAAAGGTTTTTAAAAGGGTGTCGTGGTGGAGCTATAGGGTGTCAACACCATTTTCCTTCTATGTCTGATACTTTTAACTGATCTTCACAAAAACGCAGGTTTCCGTCCAAATACGCTTAATTATTTGAATACGACATTCTCTTTAGGCAAGCAAACTAAAGACAATTTCACAAATAGAAAGTTTTCGTGTAGGCCCTTTTTTCGTTCATTTTCATTTCTTTTCGTGCCTGGTTTTCCTTTGGGGTGAATTTCGGGGGTAGCAGCCCTAGGAGGACGCGAAATACCTCACAATCAACAGCAATGTCAGATAGTTCTGCTGGCTCCACAGCAAGACGGGACCATGCAAGGATGGAGATGTGGTCACGCCATCTGGTCCTTGGACGACCTCTGGGCCGCTTTCCCGTGGGTGTAGACTGTAGCCCAAACGACTTACTTTGCCAATCTTTCCAGGGAGATTCTGTACACATGGCCGAACTAACATAGCAGGGATCTCTCGATTCAGAGAAGTAACTTGACATCCCGGGCTTTACCGATTTCAGACCTGTGCCCTTTGTCATGAAGTGTCACACTGAGAACACATAGCAAATATCCCATCTCTGCCGTTTATTCTTTTGACAGCATTCTTTTAGTCGTCCTCTAAGATTCATGACCACAGGTGATCTTCTTCTTTAGTTTGAGCGAGTTCTTCTTTTATCCACTGCTAGCCCGCCTAGATATCGGGGCAGTTGTTGAGCAGCCATCCAATTGTCTCATCGTCCAGAACCGTCAGGCCGTGTAGTCCGTGGGGAGGTCGATGGATTGGACAAAGGAGAACGACATGGTCGACGGTTTGTTCTTTTGCGCCACACTCACAGGCCGCAGAGGAGGCCATACCCCGTTTGTACAGGCAGAGCGGAAACGTCCGACACCGGTGCGGGGTGCGGAGGCGGTTGAGCCGGAGCCAGGTTCTTCTTGGGAGGGCCATTCCGTGGGGGGGATGTACCGGTGTCTGGAATTAAAATGCAGAGTCTTGTGGGGTTGTACGCCCACTCCGCGTTGCATTGATGATCCGCCAACTGCGCCTCACGTATTTTTTGTTGTTAGAAAAACTGATGAGCTGTTGTGCGGGGGGTACAAATGGGCGTCTCGATTTGAGGCGTCGTGCAGCTGCACCCGATGGACGGGTCGTCGCTGAGTGGAGCAGGTTTCCCGGCTCCATGGCACGGCGTC
>Ga0210059_1011768_pt1 | contig 13334 bp, 13 predicted proteins | sample Ectturendosymbi2_FD_188042 | JGI IMG/M metagenome (GOLD analysis project Ga0210059, IMG submission 188042) | Ecteinascidia turbinata endosymbiont from Florida, USA - Sample 2 (SPAdes) (version 2) | ecosystem: Host-associated > Tunicates > Ascidians > Unclassified | place: Key West, Florida...
CACCAAAATTAACAAAAAAAAAAGAATAAAGTTACTTGCTCTTCCTTGTAGACAGGGCTGTAGTGAGGTGGGAACGCGTGGGAACGGCGATCCCACGCCTTTTTTGGTGTAGGAACGTTTTTGCACTAGTAACGTTACGTGAAGATTTAGATTTTCATTTCAATTTCTACGTGTTGCGCCTGGAGCAGCCCTACATTCCTGCGTATAGATATTGGTTCCAAATTCCTGTCTAAAACTTACTAATGTTTATCGATACGAAATACGCATGAGATAGAAGAGCAATATAGAAAACTGTTCTTTGTTGATTGGGTAAATGAAGTATTTTCAGAGAGTATATATCAAGCCAGACATACAGGAACAGAATTATAGGTCGGTGTGAGAAAATACAAAAATGCTGCAGGAGAAAGCAAGTTTGATAAGGTTGCAATGCAAGCAGTGTCTTGCTTAGGATTGCCATTTTCAAAGTAGATGGAACAAATTTTCTAAAGTGTAACTTTAATAAAAATACCGTTAAGGAATCGAATAAAGCTTAGGATGTTAGATGCATTGTTATGCACCAAAACGAATCTCAGTTTTTAAAAAAATATTGCAAAGATTTTAATGTTAGTCTAAAAGTGCTCGATTTATTTAATAAGAATCAAACGTATGGCGATGTAATCACGGGAGAAGAAAATGCTTTTGAAGATTTGGAATTGTATGTTGAAAGCAATATTAATCTCTTAACTGCTATGTGGCTTTTTTATGACCAGGTCTGTCTTTTCTTGGTGGAGACATCTTGGCAACCCTGGAAGTAGGCGTTTTGTTGCATGTGACTTTTGAACGCAGACATCTTTGGCAGGTAATGCAGCGAGACAGATCCTGCTGAGAGCGGTAAGCTCGTAGTTTCATACTGCGTGAAAAGAAGCATGAGTGAAGAGAAGTCATTGCTGCCAACGAAGAGCATTTTTGTGACTTTTTCTGTGACACGGGACATTTTCTTTGGGGTGTAGAAAGGGCAGGACCGGAATCAGAGACGGTAACCGGAAAACTAACTAATGTCCCACAATTTTGAAAAACAATGTTTAGTTGTTAGGTACAGTATGATGTTACTATCATTTTGCCACCCCCCAACTAATATCAGCTGGTTGCGACCCTGAGAAAGGAAAGGGGTTTTGTGAATGTCCATTGGCATTACGTCATCAGCAACTTAAAAAAGATAAGCAAATGCCGACGTTGACCCCAGAAAAAATTTCTGCGGACGCCCATGCCAGTGACGGTCATGACTTCTAGAACCGTTGAATAAAGATGAATCCCACAAAATCCATTTTAACAAAATCAACCTCCACAGTATATCAAAACACGTCTTATGATCACGGACCCCGACAGGCTGGGTAAACTGGGAATGCGCCTCCTCCGCCTAGAAAGAATATTGGGCACTCTTGTTTACACCCAAACGATTTGAAACAGACCGCAGAAAATGATACTGCCCATTATAATTTGTGCTACTGCGGCTTTCTTCAATCTTCTTTCGAAAAGTTCAATCTTTGGCACATTTTGCAAAATGTTTTGGGAATGTTTAATATTGATTGTGGGTGGCTTTTCTTTTGAATGGCTAATTTCTTTATTTGTGTTTACGTTTAAGTGTGTTGATCTATTATATGTCCAGTATTGCCAGTTTAGACGCTTATTTATTGATTATCTTCATTTTGTCCATGTTTCCCACGAGTTCGTTTAGCGTCTGAGAATTTACGTTTTGTCTATTTGTTTGTATCTAATTACTGCTTTTTATCACAACGCTAGCGCACCAAAATTAGTTAAAACACGCATTGCAAAGGTCACGTCTCGCTTGATAAGACACAGGAGGCATACGTACGAGCAAATAGGTCAACGCTCTGACCAATAATGGGATGTATAGGGCACCAACAGAGGTTTTGTTGTGCGAAGCCGCATAGTATGAAATTGATGTATATGAGATTGGTAGTGAGATGTGAATATACTTAAAGCTTGGATTTGTGAGCGCGACTTATGCAGCCACCAAAAGAGTGACACTTCCGCTAAACTCGTGCAGATTCACTATTTGTGGCTAGCTTTTTACAGATGCAAACAGCTTAGTATAGATGACAACGCTACAATATGACACAGGTTTTGACACTTAAAGTCGTTAGAAATCCAGACAAAATTCCAACAATGATGAAATTAAATTTACAACCTCGGCAGACTTTTCCTGAGCAAGTGCATTGCGCCCACCCAAAACGTAAAGCAACAAGGATAAAAAAGCAAGGCGGTGCTTCATCTTTTGTCCTGCAAGCTTTTGCCAATGATCAGACGAACAACAGTACTTCATGTAGTATTTTAACAAAAACGAAATTTTCGGCAAATCTGGAAAACATCAACAAGCGCTGAAACGGTTTTTGGGTCCAAAGTTAATGTAGATGATTTGACACATCTTGGAAAAGCTCGCCCTTAGAAATCCTTTTCGTGCCAAACGACTGGTGTTCCGACATGAAATCTATATTTTGCACGGATGCGCATTTCTTGCTGTTCGTTCGAAATCGCCAACAGTAAGAGCACATTCGTCATTTGAATACAGCGCATATTTTCTTCATTCAGGTGAGTGCGCATGCCAAGGGAAACAGTCATGTTTTTGTGCGAATACACAAGCAGGGGCGCACACAATAACTTTTTAAGGGGGTGGGGGCTGAAATTTTGAGAAAAATATTTTGCTTTCACTAAAGTACAGGCTACTTTATTTACTATAACATTTATGTCATATATGCTATTTCAATTTTAACACATCAACACTTTTCTTGACCAGGTCCAGCCGCGACGTCTGTTTTTCTTTGTCTGTTTTCGCCCGTTACCGTGATTTTGTTAATCTGTCAAATTGCGATGCGATGTAGTGTGGCACTTCTCTGCAAAATTTTGACGTTGATTATGGAAGTTTGCAACATGCTCAGTATATTGTTTTTGAAAGCACTCTTATGTTATATAGTAGCATTACTTCATACCACTTCCAGCAAATTCTGGTGTCTCAGTCGGCTAGTATTTGTCACGAAATGTTATCAACAGCACGTTTTTCAACATCGCAGACAAGCAAAATGCACTGCAGTACCACTACAGATCGTAGAATTATCTCACAGCCACGCTGTATGGTTGTTGGTCGATACCAAAAGCAAAATACCTTTGTTAAATCACCAAAACAGAATTGAAACAACACTTTTTACACAATCTCGTAAAAGGCAGCACATGCGTTTGCGAATTGCTGGTGGTTCATCTAACATATTGGAGGCAGTGGTAGCAAAAAAAGCTTAGCCGACATATTACAAACTTTATAGATAATTGCGCAAGGTACAGACAGATGCCGCTGTAGAAATTTTGAAATGAGAGAATGGGCAGGGGCAGATGCTCTTCAGGAGGCTCTTGGAACAACCCATGCATGCTCATTTGGCCAACTAAGCACGTGACATCTCTCACTCTCTCTTACAAGCAAACCGTCACGTCAAACGGAATCGTAGCGATAGCACGAATACACCGACGGACAATTAATGCGTATGGTTTCTTAAGTGTTAGTCCTACTTCTAGGGCCATGGGCAAAGTAGTTGCTTCCCGTAAAATATTCGTTTCAAATCTTTCGCTTTAGTAAAATAATCCCTTTCACAAATTTTATATATGCTAAAGCACGAAATCAGATCTGCGATTACTGCTGGCAACAAAGTCATTCATAATTTTTTTCTCTGTCGATCTAGCGGTCTTTGTGTATGGAAAGCAGTGCAAGTCCTGTCATTCGCTCATTTCCAATCGACGATCTTAGATAGGTTTTAAGACGTCTCATGGTGCTGAAACTGCGCTCACTTGTAGCAGATGATACAGGAAGAGTGCCTAAAATGGTGAGCCATATGCAGACATTCGGATAAATGTCAGCATGGCAAGCACAGAGTGACTCGACGGCACTCGAAGAAACAGTGCTAACATCTTCCTTCCTCAACTTATTTACCCAACGCTGCACTTCAGCGACAACCGCTGCTCTGGGACCAATATCTTCCTGATATATTTCCAGTAACCTTTCTAAATATTGAGCAGTGTTTGGTGAAGCATCGCAATACTTAAGTATCAAGCTCCAAAGACTTCGGCACTTTTGCTTCTGATCAAAGAATCTATCCTCCATTTCCACTATTACTGTAAATGATCCACATACGGCACAAATATGACTTCCCGAAAAAAGTGCTCAGGGTCATCAGAAGGATAATTTTCTCTGAAAATTTGACTTTTGCATCTTCTGGGAATCAATAGTGCAGCATCATATTTTCAACATTCATTCTTAGCTTGGTCAAACATTTTATGAAAAACGTTTTGGCAATTTCTTCTGTTTTGTCGGAGAATATCCAGCACACTATCAATGAGCTCAATCACTGCAAATACATCCAATTCTTTTTTTGCAGCAGTTTTGAAACAGGCAGGATTATACCAGAAGTGTGCTGCACAACTAAAGCCGCGATTAACAACGTGCATTTCTGTACAGAACTGAACAAAGTTGCTGCTTTGGTTGCAACCTCCACTTGCTTGTTTTCCTGCTGCAATTCCTCAAGTGTAGAAACAACTGCTGGCAATAGTATCACGAAAATGATGATCACGTCATGTCTTTCTACCCAGCGTGTGGCGCAAATTGGTTTCAGCTTCTGTCGCGAAGAAGCTGAGCCTGAAACTTCTCTTTCAACATTGTCTTGAAATATCGATACGCGCTGTGCAGAACGCGACAGAAAAACGCATATGTCCGATATAGTTGCCATAGCATTTCTAATATCTGACAACTGCGATGAAGTACTAATGACCAAGTTAAGAACATGGTTGCAGCAATGAGTGTACATGGCCAAAGGATACAATTCTTTTACTCTAGCCTGGACACCACGATCTGTTCCGCTCATATTACTTGCGCCAACATAACCTTGGCCACGCATATGTTCCAGAAAGCCCAAGTTGAGATAGTTGGGTGAGAATCGTAGATGCAAGATCTTTGCCTGTTGTTGAAGAAACTGAAACGAAGCACAAAAATTCTTCGTGCACTTTGGTATCTTTGATAAACCGAACGGATAAACTAAGTTGGTCTGTTTGTCTTACATCAGTCGTTTCATCCGCTAGTATCGAAAGGTATTTGCATTGGGAAATATGGGAAAGTATTTACTTCTGTATGGCATCACCCATCAAAGATATAATTTTACCTCGCCATAACACCTTGGACCGCTTAACCTCGCCATAACACCTTGGATTTGCTTATTATAGTAACTCGTTTGTTATTTCGCGATCAATTCTCCATTTCACTTTTTTTTCCTCGTTGTATAATATGTTATAATGTATGCTTGTAGCTTAGCAATCCGTGTCTACTCGTGGCTGCAATCTTTTGTTAATTGCTTGTCGACTGTTTGCAATCTCTCGTTAACTGTTCGTCTTGAACTGATTCGCTCGACATGACGCGACGAAGAGTACGTTCAGGCTCCGGCCTGCCGCTCGTCGTCGTTAAATGAAATAAATACATAAAAAAAGATATAATTTGATTTTGCACTCTCCAGCTTAAATACGAAGCGTTACAGGGAGTCTTTAAAAAGAGGTCAGATGTTTGCTTGTCAGCAGCCTCCAGTCGCAGTGTCAAAGCAGCTTTGAAAACTCCGTCATTGCAATCAGTTTCGTTCAGTGAAAATGCACCAGCGTCTCTGTGACCCCTAAATGGTATTTCTTGGCGACCGCAAAATTCAATTGTTCGCATATGGGAAAGACGATTTCGATTTTTCTCGACAGCCGTCTGTCGACTGCTGTTTAAAGCATTTCGTACATCTCTGGATTTGTCGGCATTTGTCTGCACAAAGTTATCGAACATGGCTACACGTAATTTATGATAGTGACAGTTTTGGTGATTACTGTAATGTTCCTTTGCCTTTTTATAATTGCAGTGTGGTCCCGAAACTAATGAGCTGGGAGGTTTTGCGCTACGACTGACAGTCTGAGGAGCAAACGCAACGCACCATTCGCAAAAAACTCCGTTGTAAAAATTACTGCACGCTAACCATGTAAATTCGTTCAACCATTGCTTCTGGAAACTTAGATTTTGAGCACCAACTGTTACATATGGAAACGAAAAACCTGAAGGAGGGGACCAGCAATTAAACAATACCTTTCGTCGATCAGCATCAGTCAGGTAACTCCAACGAAGCTACCAATATCATTTTCACTACGGAATACTTGACTGGCAGACTCTGAGCACGAGCTAGTGTCATTTCTATCTCTTTTGCAAAAGTCTTTTTCTCTTGACGAACTCCTTTTCCGCTTGCGTTGTACAACTACAAACTTATTCATTTTTCCTCGCACTCTTCTGACTATCACGGTACCCGAAATTCGAACTACAGGAGGAAGGAACCACTCCAATTGTAACGCATTGGGCATCACGTGCAGAGTTCGTATGTCATAGCTTGTATGAAGCGGTGTCTCTCAATGCCATTATGACTCTTGAGTCGTAACGTCTTTATCAAAAAGCGAGATTCAGCGAGGGTTTCCTACAGTCTTAGCACGATTTGCTTATTGCAATTGTTACAGGCAAGTTGCCTGCAACAATATATTTTTCAATAAAACAAAGGAACTTATATAAAATGTCAAACAAGAATGGAAATAGCAGAATAAAGTAAAATCGGGAACAAACAATCAGCAACGGAACCAACTGTAAATAAAAACAAGCCCAGCAAAAACGTGCTGGAAGGCTGCTGACTGTAAGACCCGTGTAAGACAAGCAGACTCACATCAGTCACGACTAGGAAAAAGAGCTCCTCGGAGGAGAGCGAAGACTACTCCAGACATGAACACACCAGAAGGGTCACAAGATCTGACCACGGTTTTATGACGGTCAACTACGCAGCAGAAGAGCGTGGACAAGTATTGACCAATCAAGAAACCCAAATTAAAGAGGCGATGCTTGTTGCTAGGGGCAGTGCCTAACAATGACCAATTACAGCCACAAAGACAAGAAAGCTTGAACAAGTCTTGCGACTGAGAACCATGGGAAATCACAAAACATAACCACAGCCTTACCACGACCAATTGCACACTAGAAATACGTGGACAATTATTAAAATCACTAAAAATAGCATCATGAGGACATCAGAAATCCGAAAATCTTGTGACTGAGAATTATATGACGGGAAATCACAAGACAGATAGATAGATAGGTAGATAGATAGATAGATAGATAGATAGATAGATAGATAGATAGATAGATAGATAGATAGATAGATAGATAGATAGATTTATTTGGCGGTACTGAATTAATTGCGATAAATGTACTCGCTAAAACAGAAAAAAACGCCGGGACACCGAAAAACACAAAGGTTATCTAGTCAGGTGCCCCAAAAATTACGTCAGAGTGATGTTTCCATGGTGAAGGTTGTGTCGACCGCTAGACGCGCTGTCGCAGTCCGATGTATAGGTTGCGGGAGTAATGGCCAATTGTGAAGAGGTTACTCTTGTCGGGCACAAATGGCCATGACGTTTAATTGTCATGGACCGCAAGGTTCCAGACAAGAGGAAAAGAAAAACCCGACAAAAAAGAAATCCTCTTCGGGTTGCCATAACCCTTTCTTGATCCACGCACACCCATTATAAAGATACTGGTAGTGTGATTTGATTATGACCGCGAAGCAAATTCCATTGAGATTGAGTTCATTTTTGGAGATAATCGTTGTAAGAGAATTTTCTGCTTCTTCTACAGGTGTTCTTGATATTCTGTAACAAAAACTGGACCGCGGCAGCAACGTATTCACGAAGTAATGAGCTATATATTAAAACACACAAAAATAGTATACTACAAATACACACATTTTGTACTGTAGTAGTTTACTACAAATATACGCATATACACACACACGAGTATTTAACTGCGAACAAGCAATGACAGACAGTCGTATTATATTACATATACTATAGTAATTTAGGCTAAGAAGATAGATGTTAACTTCGAGGTGATTCTTTGGTTACAAACAAGAAGATATGTGGGAAGCATTATTCGTGATTCTTATAACTTTCTATAATCGAGTTTTTATATCGTTTTTTGAAGATGACTGCTGGTAATTCTTTTATAGAGGAATCTATTTGCTGCCAGATTCTTGGGCCTTTGAATTTGATTGATCTTTTTCCATATTGGGAGAAGACTGGGTGACAGAAGTATTGGCCTGAGGTAGAACTTCTAGTTTCATGGGTGTGGACACAATTAACAGCAGTAAATAGATGGTCAAACGTGTTGGGCATTCTGTTGCTGTGGAAGTTGTGCATAAGCTTAGCAATTTCTAGTTGATGTATGTCTTCCAGTTTCAATAAATTTAATTGGCTGAAAAGGGGTGTTACATGGCATCGGTAAGAGCTCCAACTGATGGTCTTAATGATTTTGTTATGGAGGGTGTTTAGTCTGTGTAGGCTGGTTTTTGTTGCTGACCCCCAAGCACCAATGGCATGGCTATAATTTCGAATCATTAAATGGCAATAATTTCGAATTATCAAACCAATGACATGAGCCATTTGATAATTCGAATAATTTTAATGTTCAGTACTTGTACTACTTGTATGCATTGCACTGCTTTTTGTTGCTGAATGAAAAATGATATGCAGCAATAATGGTGCGAAAATTGTCGAAGTTACAAAGGGGCGACTAATCATTTAATTGAAATACGTATTTAAACCAATAAATTATAGACTATGTTCTTCAAGGTTTATCAGCGGGTCGTAGCTGTCTTTATAGATTAACTGCCCCAAGTAAAAGTTTTTGCTCCTTCTCAACCCATTTAACTGTTTGCAAACACTCGCTGCTGTGTAAAGCGTTACCCTGTGGGCGCAGCAGAGTATCAGTTGGTGACAATGGTCTTAATAGTTTTTGTAGACGCAAAATACTTAAATGCACCACTACATACAAGTACACAAGGTAGGCAGTAATCCAGAATTGCAGTGCGTCGCAATATTAAGCTTACACAGTAAAGAAAATCATATTAATTTACGCCGCATACCAACTTGGTTCACTTTAAATCCAACGGCCGCCATAGAGAGACGTTGAGTTGCTGTAGAAGAAAATGTGTATCAAGTTTCCATTGAGGGACTCCTTCTTGTTAAAACGTCTGCTGATGTTTTTAATCAGTGGTGCAGGAGCTGAGGGTTTGGGGAGTGCAACTCCACCCCCAAAAATTTTGATTTGTCATAAATTTGGGCAAATTCCAAAAATAGGCAAAGGTCACTTGTCGCTCATTTCTCAAAAACACCCACAGTTTTTGTAAAACACTCACCTGTCCACAATTTTCCGGAAACTGAGTGTTACCTTTTCGATTGCGGTTTTTTCCATATGCCACTCCTTGCATTTCTAGATACTTTTTTCAAAAATCACATCATGTGGTTTTGTCTCATGCTTTTTTTTGCTCTCATTCTATAACTGCTGATGCTACCAAAGGTTTACGTTGATGGTTTCACATTTCGCATGATTGGTTTTCTTGTGTCCACATTGGCTTCTTTGTTTCAATTGTGTTTGCAATTTGTTTGTCTATGTGGTTTTGCTCCGTTTGATTCGCTTAACTTGTTTTTTTTCTGTAGTGTTGGGAGGTGGCCAGTCTAGTTATAAATATTCTTTACTCAGACTCTGATGGAATAGCAATGAAAACATGTGTAGGATTGACGGCCGCATTTACCATGGAATGAAACGGATAGTGGGTTGACAGACAATAACGAACAAGAAGGCTTGCGCGCAAGCAAAAGCGCAATAAAGGGTGACCGGGGACAAAGAAAAGCGGTACCAACCTCGACTCCTGTGAATAGGATCGCACAGATAGAATGCAGTGCATAAAATGTAGCCACTAACGCCTGTTTGCCATAGATAGGTACCAGCACAGAATTAAAGCTAAAGCGGACAAGAGTTTTTTTTGTGGCATTTGCAAAGTCAAATCCTAACGTCATGGATTAGTCAGTTCGAAAAACAATAGGAAAGGGCCATAGTGAAAGAGTGAAGGATGAATGTTTATCCTGAAAGATTTGAACGTACACTCGAAAGACCATGTTCCAATGATATGATACTTTATTGAGAAAAAGGGGCAGAAGCCTAGATACACAAGTCCGTAGGAGAGTTTACAGAATGGACATGACTAGGAAGGCCAGGAGTCAGCAGTGTGAAAACAAAAGTTGTATATTCAGGCGTAGGTTGAAAATCGTTAGCAAACTACTATTTGTTAGGATCGCAGAGGGTGGAAGGCATGGCGAACTACTGGGTTTTGACGGGAGCGCAGGATGATTTTAAAGATTCGATCCACACGTTACGCTGCTTTTACAATTCCGATCAGCGACCATCATAAAGTGAGGTTGAATGCTAAAAAAACTAATATATACGTTTGAGTGGAATGTACTACAATTGCCCTTTATGCTCCTTTCACATAAGCCCATGCCCTATACTTGCAGAAACCGCGACAAAAAAGGCATGGCTTTCCGTAGTGGCAAGGCATTCAATACGACATCCTCAGGTTCAACACAAAAATGATCAATTTGCACTGCATACAACTAAACCGATAAGGTGAAACATGAAACGTGGTAGATGTCTCACCATCAAGAGGACGTGTGGCTTTACCTTAATGCAGGGACCTGGAGTAAAGGTCAGAAGACCGCATAAAATGCGTTTGATTTTTTAAATGCATCTGATTACATTAGAATTCGCCTGTGATGGCTTCTGAAATAACGCCATTTTTTAAAAAAACACGTTTTCTTCGGTACTGGCAGAATTCATATCTGTTACGTGTATTCCAGTGCAGCTACAACAACTTCAATTATACCGCCACGTCGTCTGCAGCGACTCTTTCTTTCGGTCTCATCAGAAACGTTTTTTCGTTTTTAACGACAGTTAAACATTTTCTTTGCATTTTGAAGTGTAAGCGGTTCTGTGGAGTCACAACTTCATTTTTTGTACCCATTTGAAACACAGCTACATGAAGCGGACAATATTTAAGTCGTGAGAGATGTGACGTAAAAATGGTGTCAACAAATGCGCCATTAGCAGGAACGAGACCAACTGTGACACGAATTTTACTAAATTCAAGGTTGTAAAAAGTGCAGTCAGTTTCATCGGAAAAGTTACAAATTGTCGAACAAAAGAAGTAATAGGCATTGTGGAAAAAGTATGACGTGGTTGTTCCGGTTACTAGCGAAATTGGTAAGTAGCCTATATGGCAAAACATGCAAACGATTTCGATATCCCAACAACGCTGACTACATTTTTCAAAAATGAGAACAAAGAAAATCATCAATATTTTTTATCAGAGTACACGCGAAACGACGATACAAGAAGCGGGAATCTTAATCAATAAAAAATTGCAACCCTTGACAGGCTGGTATTGAACTTGTAAACCATTTTGTTGTACTTTGGCTATATCAACACATCGCCCGTGACGACTGTTTTTCTGGTCCCATGAGCATAGATGGGCATTCCTGTGTCATTTGCAAGTCCTAAATGCAATACTGAATTTGAGTTTAACCTACGTAAGTGCAAAGTGAAGGTGGCAAATGAAAATGTGTCTAAATTTCAAATCATGGAGTATTTAGACAGAGCCCAGATAAGGGCAACTGAAGAACTTTCTCTTTTACCCGGATGCATATTTGCGCAATTGGTTTAGTGGGCGTACCACGTTTTCCGTCTCAGCGCAACGCAGAGCACTGCTTTGTTTAGCGTATGCTCCACTTGTTTCTTCATCACTTTCGACACCAGAATATTTTATAGCTTCGTTTCGGGTAGGAAAGGGGTTGCTTGAGGAAATTGGTTGCAGAGGCCGCAGTTAACCAGGAAATAAAAGTGCTGGTGTCCACTCCTTGATGTTGCTCGTCCTCATCAAGTTTTGGTTTTTAGATCCCATCATTTGTCATCAGTAGGCACCCTGAAATCTCGGAGTCTAAAGTTGAGGCAGTCATTGCACTTGTTTTTGGATTTGATTTTCAAATTATTCGAATTCTCTAAATCCTAGACCTGCACATGGGGCAACAGCGCGATTCTTTGGCGGAACTGTTACAACTGTTTCACTGCTTCAATATGGTATTTTTTTGGGATTATCAAGCAGGTCATCAAGTAGTTTGCGTGTAATTTCTATTAAATTTTCCAGACAGCGTTTTCAATTCATCTTCTTTCTTGGTTCTCTGACATACACGCAAAGGTTCATGAAAGCTAGGCTGCTTAGAAAATTTTTCCCTGTTTTTTCCAATCACTTGGAGTATAAACAATGCATAATCGCTTAATTCTTCATCATTTGCACCAAAACGGCTTTTAACACTATTGCCATATGATAAATTTGAGATTTGGATTTTTACCAAATGTTTGATATTTTTGAATTTGTTGGAAATGGCCAAGATTATTATTAACATTTTCCGCATGTTAAATTACGAATTTTATTCCTTCAATCAGCAGACGTTTACAAGCAACCAAATGGAAGGTGGGAATGTGCTTCTAGTATTTGTTTAATTTTTTTTAAATTACGTTTGAAGAAATGATGATATGATACAAATAAGTGTCATGTTTCAGAATTTACGAGTAAAGCGTTCTTAACGTCTGGTGGACTATTAGTTTAGTAAACATTTGCTCCGCATTGCATTGAAAAACTTTTGAAAACCGTTCTCCGGTTTGTTTAGTATTTATTTATTTATAGACAACACCTCCAGGTCGACAAGCAACCAGTTTAATACTTTCCGATGATGTTAAATTCTGTTCTAAATTATGTTCGATTTGTAAAAAAACTGGTAAACAGAAATCGATACATTTGTAAGTTGGGAATAAGTTGCGATTCGAAACCAATTTTTTCGTGATGCCTGGCAGAACGGTCACAATGTGTGAGCAGCTTGAAAATATCGGAGGAAATCTTCACAAAATGTGAGGAAATAAACTTTCACTGCTTCAGAGAAGAACCAACGAAATGCGTTGTTGCTGCACGTAAAACAAAGTGAAAAAGCTGTAATAAAGATTTCTCTCCGGCGTGATAGAAAATCGAAATTACCAATTTCGTGCAAATGAAACAACTTGTATTGAAAAACGTGCTCAAAATCCTGTGATATCCTAAACATGTTTATACACGAAAACAAGTTTACGTTTCTTAGAATGCTTTTTTATCCTCTAAACGTCCATAGCAAGTGGTTTGCCAATCACTATTACCTGATATGGGTGTTGGGTGGGCTAGCGACCCTGTCCTATAAATTGGTAAACGATTAGAATGAAATCGGCAAATTGGACATTTTTTGCAATATCATGAATATCACTTGTGAACATGATCAACTAAAGCTCAGGAACGAAAAAAACGTATTAATTTAAAGATTCCTGAATG
>Ga0210059_1011769_pt1 | contig 13334 bp, 9 predicted proteins | sample Ectturendosymbi2_FD_188042 | JGI IMG/M metagenome (GOLD analysis project Ga0210059, IMG submission 188042) | Ecteinascidia turbinata endosymbiont from Florida, USA - Sample 2 (SPAdes) (version 2) | ecosystem: Host-associated > Tunicates > Ascidians > Unclassified | place: Key West, Florida...
ATTTTGATAGCCTAAGTTGCTATAAAAATGTTTACAAATTATAATGAAACTACATGATTCTAACGAAATCTCCACATGGACTATTACTACCTTTTAGGACAACTGCCAAAATAAACAATGCAATTAATCCTTACGACAATTATCATCCCTAGACAACCGCTCATGATCACAATTGATTTTGTTACAAAAGCATGATCACTGCTTAGCACAAAGGATGTGGTGCATTGTCTACAGACTGACTGGGACCTGGTGGTAGACTAGCAATAGCCTCCACAAGTTTAACGTCACAATTTTTCTAAAAACAAGCAAAGGAAAAAGTGGTGTGTGTTTGGCCTGGCATGCTGCAACCAAAAGTTATGTCTTTGTAGACAAATTTTCATCTCAGTGCAACCTTGCCACTGCTCACGCATTTCTTGCTTGAAAGGCCAAGTTGTAAGGATATTAATTCTACAAGTGTGACAACAATCAGGATGCATGGGTCCTAAGGTGTGATGCAAAAATTATAAACACTTTGGCGTCCGGCTGCTTTTGGGGATTTTCGGAAAAAAACGACTAAACGCACGTGGCTCTGCATGGGAATTTCTCCGGTCTGGTATGCTCTACAGACCCGGTAAAAGTCTCACAAGACGTGGCAAGTCTTCTAGTCTGCACTTGAAAAAATTTTTTTTGCTTGGGGGTGCGGGTTTTTTGTGAGTGACGTCATAAGTGGAGGACTTTTAGGCCACCTTGGCCCACTTTGCCTGGCCCTGGGCGCCAACCGTTAGGTGGTAGTATTTGCTGAACTTTTTATTGGAAACTAGGCTACAATCCGAGTCTTTTGATACTTAGGATGACCTGCTGGGGTTTCGGGTTCAAAAGTTATGATGTAAGTTAGCAAAAGTATTTGACTAATTAGCTAATTAATTAATTTGTTTATTTTAGATCATAACTTTTGAACTAGAAACGCTAGAAAGTTGATCAAAGGCTCGAAAGACTTGGACACAAGTCTAGTTTCCAATGAAAACTTTAGCGAAACACTTTGGCCTAGCAGTTGGGCCCTACGCCAGGTAACATGAGCCAAAAATGACCCAAAAACTACTTCACTTATGCACTCACAAAAAATCCGCAACACCCAACCAAAATATTTTTGAGTGCAGACTAGAAGACTGTCCGATCTGTTTCAGCCCATGAACAGCTCTCTAGCGCAATCGGCGGAGGAGCTATGGTGTTAGTAAGGCAACCGAAAACCGCTGGTTTTAGGCCAAAATTCAGGTACAATATATTCGTAGACTGGCCGTCAACATATTAACACTTTGGCGTCTAGCTGGTTTCGGGGATTTTCACAAAAAAACAGCAGTTTTCGGTTGCCTTGACCAACACCCTAACTCCTCCGCCGATTGCACTAGAGAGCTGTTCAACGGCTCAAACGGATCGGCCAGTCTAGTAGATTGCACTCGAAAAAAATGTTTTGCCTGGGGGTGCAGGTTTTTTTGTGAGTGACGTCATAAATGGAGGACTTTTAGGCCAACTTGGCCCACTTTGCCTGGCCCTGGGCGCCAACCGTTAGGTGGTAGTATTTCGCTGAACTTTTTACTGGAAACTAGGCTACAATACGAGTCTTTTCATAGTTTGGATGACCTGCTGGGGTTTCATGTTCAAAAGTTGTGATGTAAGTTAGTAAAAATATTTGACTAACTAGCTAATTAGTTAATTAATTAATTTGTTTATTTTAGATCATAACTTTTGAACCAGAAACGCTAGAAAGTTGATCAAAGGCTCAAAAGACTCGGACTCGAGTCTAGTTTCCAATGAAAACTTCAGCCTAGTGGTTGGGCCCTAGGCCAGGCAACATGAGCAAAAATGACCCTAAAACTACTTCACTTATGACGTCAGTCACAAACAATCCGCACCCCCCAACCAAAAATTTTTTTTTCGAGTGCAATCTACTAGACTGGCCGATCCGTTTGAGCCGTTGAACAGCTCTCTACCGCAATTGGCAGAGGAGCTAGGGCGTTAGTAAGGCAACCAAAAACTGCTGTTTTTTAGGCCAAAATCGAAGTACGAATCTACCGTAGGCCAGCAGCCAACGAGTAAACCAGAAGACTTCCCGCTTCTTGAAAGGGTTTGCACAGCTCTGCAGCTCAATTGGCTGGAAAATAATAGTGGTATAAAATGACACAAGAAATGTGGCTCACACGGCATTTAACACATTCGCTGCCAGGTTAATTCAAGTGGTTCGCATGAAAACAGGCTGTTCGCACGTGTCTTTGCGTGGGCATATTCCTGTCGCTCAAAGTGCTAAAGACTAGAGCTGTCCAAACATTCAAGCCTCGGCATGTATTCAAGTCTGCAATGAAAAAAAATTGGGGGTTTTGTGCTTCAGAGTTCTTGTGATTGGCGTCATAAGTGGAGTACTTTTAGGCTACTTTGGCTCACTTCATCTGGCCCTGGGCCCAAACCACTAGATGGTAGAATTTCACTCTTCACACTTTGAGAGCAGGGGTACGATATATTCGTACTTCGATTTCAGCCTAAAACCAGCAGTTGTCAATTGCCTTACCAACGCCCCAGCTCCTCTGCCGATTGCGCTAGAGAGCTGTTCAAGGGCTTAAACGAATCGGACAGTCATCTAGATTGCACTTGAAAAAAGATTTTTGGTTGGGGATTGCAGATTTTTTGTGAGTGACGTCTTAAATGAAGTAGTTTTTGGGCCATTTTGGCTCATGTTGCCTGGCCTTGGGCCCAACCGCTAGGCCACAGTGTTTCGCTGAGGTTTTCATTGGAAACTAGGCTCGAGTCCGAGTCTTTCGAGCTTTTGATCCACTTTCTAGCATTTCTGGTTCAAAAGTTATGATCTAAAATAAACAAATTAATTAATTATCTAATTCACTAATTAGTCAAAAATTTCTACTAACTTACATCACAACTTTTGGACCCAAAACCCCAGCAGGTCATCCAAAGTATCAAAAGACTCGGATTGTAGCCAAGAATCCAATAAAAACTTCAGCGAAATACTACCATCTAACGGTTATTGCCCAGGGCCAGGTGAATTGGGCCAAGGTGGCCAAAAAGTCCTCCACTTATGACGTCACTCACAAAAAAACCCACATCCCCCAACCAAAAATTTTTTTTCTAGTGCAAACTAAAAGACTTGCCGCATCTTTTGACACTTCGACCAGGTCAGTAACCCGTACAGGAGCGGAGAAATTCCCACGCAAAGCCACATGCGATCCAGCTGTTTTTTGCTAACCGCTTGAATTAACCCGGACGTCAAAGTGTTAAGTTTTTATTGGAAACTACAACTAGGCTGAAATCCGAGTCTTTTGATAATTTGGCTTGCTGAGGTTTTGGGTTCAAAAGTTATGACCGAAAAGTACACAAAATAATTGATTAATCTCATGATTAGGTAATTAATTAATTTGTTTATTTTAGGTAACTTTTGAACCAGAAATGTTAGAAAGTCGATCAAAGGCTCAAAAGACTTGGATTCTAGCCTAGTTTCCAACGAAAACTTTAGCGAAATACTTTTGTCTAGCAGTTTGGCCCTAGGCCAGGTAACATGAGCCAAAATGGCCAAAAACCTGTTACCTGCCTCACTAAGGACCATTTCTTGGCTCAATTTTTTTGGAATCTAGGCTATCATCTGAGTGTTTAGAGTCCTTGACTGGCTTGCTAGCATATCTGGAGCCAAAATCATGGCTCAAACACTGAAAATTTGTAAAAATTCTACCCTTATAAACACTAATCTAGGGTGTATTCCACCCCAGGCCATAACTTGCCAGCCGATTGAGCTAGAGAGTTGTTCAAATCCTCTCAAGGTGGGGAAAGTCTTGTAGTTTCCAATGAAAAAAGATTATTGTAGAATTGGATGTCATTCTTTTATTAATGTTTACATGAAGGGAGTATGTTTATGCATATTTTTTTACATTAAAATGACGTCATCGGGCCCTAGACACCAATGCCAAGAGCCATTTTTTGACTCTATTGGAAAGTAGGCTATAATGGACTTTCTAGCATTTCTGGTTCCAAAATTATGGCCAAAATACTGCAAATTAATTAGGGAAATCCCCAATAATCCCCTAGGGACTTCCTGAAATACTTGGAATCTTTTGGCCATAACTTTGGACCCAGTAATGCTAGAGAGTCGATCAAGGGCTCTAAGACTTGTATTTTAGCCTACAATCCAACAATGTTTTGAGCCACAAAACCAGCTCATTGGATCAACCGATGACGTCATCCAAAAAACGAAAGAACTGCCACTGTCATGACATCATCAATCAAAAACGCCAAACTCAAAACTACAAAAAAATTGTTGTGAATTCTAAACTACAAAACTTTCCAAATCTTTAGAGGGTTTGAACAGCTCTCTAGCTTAATCGTCTGGCGAGTTATGGCTTTTAGCCTAAATGACCAAGGTTACCTTTTGTGGGATTTGATATTTATATCCAATTTTTGGTTTGTGAGCCATAATTTCGGCTCCAGAAAAGCTAGAAAGCCAATCACATATGATCTAAAGACTTGGATGATAGCCTACTTTCCAAAAAACACTTCAGTCACAAAAATGGCTCATTGGTTTGGCTGCCAGGGCCATAAAACCAGGATTTTCGTTAAGAATGTATGTATACATCGCCCAGTAACCTGCGCATGTTTTCTTCTCACGTATATATACATGGGCTGGTACCGAAAGTGTTACAGGGATTTATACCAGCTACAAAAGTGTTAATGTATAGAAAATATATACTCACTGCGGACTGGCTTTTTCATTATAAATTATACAAACTGTCTTTAATGGTTGAAAAGCAAATCAAAATTGACAAAATCTCCCAAAAAATTTAACAATTTGCCAAATACAAAAAGATTTTCAACAGTCAGGCATTTTAACACTTTCGTGTCTGGGTTAATTCAAGCGGTTCACGCAAAAACAACTGGATTGTACGTGGTTTTGCACGGGAATTTCTCCGGTCTGTTAAGCGCTACAGACCTGGTCAAAAGCTCAAAAGACTCGGAAAGTCTTGTCGTTTGAACTCGAAAAAAATTATTTGGTTGGGGGTTCGGATTTTTTGTGAGTGACGACATAAATGGAGGACTTTTAGGCCACCTTGGCCAACTTCACCTGGCCCTGGGCCCAAACCGTTAGATGGTAGTATTTCACTGAATTTTTTTATTGGAAACTAGGCTACAATCCGAGTCTTTTGATACTTTGGATGACCTGCTGACCTTTCGGTTGAAAAGTGATGATCTAAAGTAATAGAAATATTTGACTAATTAGTTAATTAATTAATTTGTTTATTTTAGATCATAACTTTTGAACGAGAAATGCTAGAAAGTCGATCAAAAGCTCAAAAGACTCAGACTCGAGCCTAGTTTCCCATGAAACTTCAGCGAAATACTTTGGCCTAGCAGTTGGGCCCTAGGCCAGGTAACATGAGCCAAAATGGCCCAAAAACTACTTCACTCATGACGTCACTCACCAAAAATCCACAAACCCCAACCAAAAAAAATTTTTTTGAGTGCAGACTAAAAGACTGGCCGATACGTTTGAGCTGTTGAACAGCTCTCTAGCGCAATCGGTGGAGGAACTATGGCGTTGGTAAGGCAACTGACAACTGCTGGTTTTAGGCCGATTTCAAACTACGAATATATCGTACCCCGGCTCTCACAGTGTTAAGTTAATTACATCAATAGCCCCCAAAATTAATATAATGTTTCAGTATAAGAAAGAGCAACTATTTCTCCCTAAATAAGTATAAGGTAATGCACTCACAACACAAATTTTAAAAGAATTATCAGGATTGCACTCACGGAATAGCCTTTTGGCACATCTACCATAGATAACATCTGCCATGAACATAACTCAAAATATTGTTGATCCAATACTGTAATGTCTATCTTGATTTATGTTAGGTTTTTAGTTATGACAGCAAAATTCTGCAAAACTCCGAAGGTTCTGTTTGAAACAGCTGATGATGCTTACACAGCAGGTGAAATAATACTCTGTTAAGATCTTAGTGTCTGATTCTAAGCCCAGAAATGATTATTTTTGATAAACAATGGAACTCTAACGGTTTCAACAACTATAACATTGCGAAGCCAAATTGCTTGCATCTTTCAATGAACTGACAAAGGTGATATGATCAAAACTATCAATGGCTACCAAATTATTAGTACCTAACCATCCAATATTATCACAAGCCCATGCAAGCAAAATATCTACTGAATGATATTGCTTCAGCAGTGTTCCACCTTGCCATCTTTTGATGACAAAACGAAAATATTAGTGGGCACATTCCTAGCCAATATCTAAAGTTTATTTTTCAGATAAGGAGTATTTGGGTAAAATCATGTAGCTTAGTCACAGTATCTACCTGATTGTAAACCAAAAACTAAATTAACATATGACCATAGTTTATTAAAAACATTCATGGATGCTCACTAACAAAGTTCAGACTGCTACGCTGCTTTGGGTACACATCAAGAATTAGAAGACTTAAAGGAAGCTCTGCATTTCAACATTATCAGATGAACCTATCAAACAGCTGAAATCCTATACGATTTATGAAATTGCAACAAACTCAAACTTTTGAAACCTAGGATTCACTAAAACAATTAATAATTGCCATTAAGTTAACACTGATGCAAAGTTGCTTTTGCATGCTAACATAATATCATACTCCACATTTTGAAAAAAATACAGTATAACTAAAATAAAATGACTTCATTGTTCTCAAATTTTTAATTCTTTTCCTAAAGAAAATCTTAAAAGGCACAATAAAATTTAAAAATTCCATGTTGTGCTTAACATATAATTTTGAATAAGTTTTCATGTTCCTGCATGGCATGCCATACAATTATTACCAACAACCACAAAGTTTTTTTTATCAATTTAAACAGCAACAAGGTTTGGATCATGATTTCTGATCTGCATTAAAAATATAGATGAGTTAAGATTTAATAAAGTCAATCATATTACATGACTACAGTCTGGTGCAGTTCAGGAGCATTCCAATCACTGGTATGTATTTAAAGGTACAGTAGAATTTGCCTAATTCGTCACCTCAAGGGGATTAGGTAAAAGTAATGATTTAGGCGAAGTGACAAATTATGCGACAGGTGAAAACTCTATTATAGAAGCTTGTATACTTTATCATAGTAACTCGTATATATAGTGCTTTTATTTGGAGTAACATACAAGTTTATGACATTATGGTTGAATACAGCAATTAATTCCTCTATCTAAGCTCCTACATTTAATCTAACACCTTCAAATCTTTAATAAACTTTGAAGACTTTTCTGCGTTCTCCCAATGGGAAGTCGTGTCGCACTTCGCACCTCATGTATAAATGCGATAAACAAATTGTGAGGTGCAACATTTCTCAGATAAAGATGCTTAATTTGTTTGAGTTCCCACATGTACTAGTTGCTTAGACATCAAAAGTGAAACTGCAAATGACATATGAGCTGAACAAAACGCCTCTAAGGGATAGAAAGAGGTGACAAATTGACAGATTAGACAAACAGAAATGTACACAGAAGATAGGGATTCTGCTGGGACCAACGAAAAAGTAACGAATTGAGCAAATTAAACGATGACGAAATAGACAAATTCTACTGTATTTTGTATAAGGAACTGTAAAAGAGCACAACATGGCTATGAGCAATCAGTATCCGACAACATGCCCTGCATGTCCAAGTTGTTTTGTCACAAGACAAATTAAAACTGTTGTAAGAAATTTAAGCTAAGACACACACAAAAGCACATGTTGCACCAAAAAAAACTGGTCCTTACTTGAAATGTCAACAGCACCATTTGCTTCTTGATACTCATACCTTGGATCAAAAATTGCCATGTCCATGTTACCACAGTTGCTTTATGAAAACAGAGAAGTGGATGTTTTTCAAAACTGTCTGAACAAACTTGAGGTAGTGTTGCCTTGAGGTAATATCAATGCAGGCCAAAGTAATGAACTAATACAATTACATCATGTCATATTTCAAAATACTGCAGAAAACAACACCAAAAACGTGCTGTAAATACATACTGGCATTTACTAGCTTTATTCACTCACATTGCAAAACTTCTATGTACATTGTGTAGGCGCCACTAAAAGATACTTCAGCCTTTTACATTTTATCAATGAATATTGTTGCCATACAAATGTTGCAAAAGTGAGCCATGCTGCACAATTACAGTATGAAAAGCAAAGCTACTATTGGATAGACAGTGCTCTTCCAGGAACGTTTGCAACTGCTGCGTTGATCTTGGTGAATTCTTTTTTACCAACTAATATCAGCCTTGTTCCAAATCCACGTTCTTCAACATCGCTTAAACATTGAATCATTACATTCTGTCTTTCATAATGATTGTTATACTTCAATATCAAGTAGGCTACAATGCCTAACATACTTTCAATTGCCCAGTAGCAGGCAAAATAACATTACTACTACATGAAAAGTTGCAAAAAATCAAGTATTGTGTCAGAATTGCAACTAAACTAGCAAAAGGACGTCAATGTCTGTTGTTGTAACTTTAATAAACATCGATAAAGAGAAAAAAATGTACTGCAAGATATTTTGACCTAACGATCAATTTTGACCTATGGACAAAGTGACTTTTTGACCTAACAACTTAATTTCGCTCATAGTATTAATTTGGTTCATGAACGTTTCAGAAATTTTTAAAAAGGCAAACAAAAATTGACTTTATTGACATTTGGTTGTCCTAATCCAACAGATAGTGCCACTGTTAATGACGAGACAGGAAGATAAAAAAGAAACACAAATGCAATCAAAACACATTGAACTTCACCAGTAAAAACAAGTATCAAATATCAATTTAATTCAACTTTCAAATTGATCAATGCGAAATTTGTTATTGTTTTTCATCAGAGAGTAGTTGGATACGTGCGACGGTTTGTGACAGTGCACAATGCAGATCATCTTCAACATAAAGTATATTTCTTTGTTTACTCTTAGTTTGGACCAGAGTTGAAAATCCTGGCTCGCACAAACAAGTAGACACAAAATGAATAAGAATGCGAAGAGCTGCTTCTGTTGTTTCAGGGTGAGTTTTTCATTCCAATCCAGAATTGTGGAAGACGAAACTTGATTAACACTTTGAGAATCGGTCTACGATATATTCGTACTTTGATTTCAGCCTAAAAAACAGCAGTTTTCGGTTGCCTTACCAACGCCCTAGCTCCTCCGCCGATTGCGCTAGAGAGCTGTTCAAGGGCTCAAACGGATCGGCCAGTCTAGTAGATTGCACTCGAAAAAAAACAACAAATTAAGTCAAGTTGGTAATAATGTCCAAAAAGGTAGGGTGGTTAATATTGTTTCAACAAGTTTTACTACTATTGCAAGAGTAACGACCGAAAAGTCTTAGCGAAAAAACAGGTTTTTGCATTATTCTGTTAAAAAGGTTATGAACCACTCTAAAGCCACATTTTAATAAGATCTGAAGCAATTCATAGTTTTTTCAAAATGAAGCAACAATTATTTGCAAATGAGCCCAAAGGGGCTCCTCAACAACTGTTTTGGGGAACCTTTCTAAGAGTTTGCCTCAGGCCCCTTTCTGTGAGGCTGGATTTCAACCCCTGTTCACATTTGACATTACAGTAAAACAAAAGTCAAAAGAATAGACTGGACGTTGAGAATGACATGAGATTAGTTCTCACCAATACCCCGCCCCAAGAATTTCAAGACTAGTTGCACAACTGCAAGCTCAGTCGTCCCACTGATTAGCATGGGTGCTATTTGTTATGCATATGAATGTAAATACAGTGAACGCAACATGCAAAATGATGTTTTTTATCTTGTCGGTTGTTCTTTGAACCCCATGAAAGTTGCAGTTAATGGCTGGGGCTGAGTGACTATGTCATATTTTTGAAGAGGGTCGCGAGCTTATGTCATGTTTTCGAATGGGGTCGTGAGATGAAAAAGGTTGGGAACCACTGCTATCGGTAGTGCTTATTTTACCACCAAGATGCTGGCAGCAACAGATCGGCTGGAGCTATTGTGCTGCCAGTCGAAAATTTGGTTTTGTGGCATGATGCAATACAAAGAAAAAGGTCATTTTCTCAGGAAGACGCTGTCCTGCTCGTGGTGTGATGGTTAGGTGTTACGGCTGCTATGCCAGTGGTTGGCGGTTTGACTCTCGCCTTGCCAACTTTCTTTTGTTTTTTTCTTTGCTTTTTTCCAGGCTCCGCTTAGATGCTACCTTTACGGGTTACTGTTGTTTGGTTAGGATTAGGGTTAGGTAGGTTAGAATTATAATTAGGGTTAGGTTAGCTTAGTGTTAGCTTAGCATTAGGTTAGCTAAGTGTTAGGTTAGCTTAGCATTAGGTTAGCTTAGCGTTAGGTTAGAGTTAGGTTAAGATTAGCTTAGGGCTATGGTTAGGGTTAGGTTTCTCTTTTACTTATATTTACTTCCTTTCTACCAAGCTTTTTGCTGCTGCCATCCTGGCGGCAAAATTATAGACACTGCCTTTACTATAACTATGTTTCGACCTTGAAGCCACTGCATTCGCAGTCCTTCCTTATGCATTGGACTGTCACGTTATAAGAGGTGGTCGAATAAGGTTTCAAATTTAAAGATCTATGGGCGGTTACGTAACCACTGCCAAAAAAATCTCATCATCATGCTAATCGAATACTGAGTGTTAAGCATACAATCGCTCGATAGGTTGCCTGTAAAAGGCGGAGCTCGATAAATAGCAGAGCTTGGTTGCGGAGGTTTGATGACGTAACCGGAGTCGTTAAAACCGATATTTTGCGTTGAGCAATGAGAACTAAATGGAAATAAAAATAGTTGCACTACAAAAAGTGATGTTACACTATGGTAAAAAACGTCTATTTTGAAGTTTGATAATTTTTGGTTGTCTGAGTTTCATAACAGTTCGGGGACAAAAAATAAGTGTCAACAGTTGTGCATTTATAAAATTTTTAAACTTTGCAAACTTCCATGCATTCCATGTTTGGGGGAAACGCATATCAAGTTGCAATGATACAACGTTGTCGTTCACTTTTATTCCATTTATTGTTCACTTTTATTCCATTTGTTTTTGCAACGCAACTTTTTTCCATTCCGGTTACGTCATTAAACCTCCGCAACCAAGCTCCGCTATTTACAGAGCTCTGCCTTTTACAGGCAATCACTCGATACAATACATGGTGCAGCACTGTATTGCACTATTCTACTGTACTAAATGTCGCTTTGAAATGCCGGCACATACACTGGTAACAAAGACCGGCCACAAGGTAAATAACCGGCAAGCAAAATACCGAACATACAGTAATGAAAAGGAAAGTAGTGGTACTTAATAACTCAGCACTCATTCACTACTGTACTCACTGAGAATCTCAGTACTGCACTGAACCAGGGTTGACAGACACCTTTTGAGAAAACGAAATCCCTTGACGCGAATGACAAGTTGATACAAACCAGATCTCACGTACGGAATGCAATAGCGAGTAGGGAACGGCAAGTCGTAATGCGAAAAGTTAAATCCACTATAACAGGTTATGCTTACGGCAATCTAAAATTCAGCTAGTTTCAGTGCATCACGTTTGCTGCTTGAAGTCTTAACAACTTTGAAGGCAGTTTGTCCTGCTGGTGGAACCCTCTTCTGATGCTTTTTGCTTTTTTCATGATTCATCAAGCTACTGTCATGTGCCTTGGTATAATTGTAGTGTGGCATAATTTGCAAAAGTATGCATCTTCAGAACGATCACTGGCTTTCTTCAACCAAAGAAATGTTTTCTTTAATTACTATTGTTTTTCCGCCCTTTATCATAACTGCTCTTCCACTTTTAGGATGGCACACCAATGAATTGAATTAGTTTATGACGCATAAGGGCAAGGCAACATGTTTGAACATTAACGGCAATGACAACAACAAAATTGAACTAATCCTGTGTTTGGTTCGGGAGATATGGGTTGCCAGATAAAGTTTGAATTATTGAAGAAAAAAAGCCAAAAAGCCAAACTATTTTTTTGACGCCAACTGCCTGTAAAAAGAGCCAAATTTGCTAAATTTGGCATCGAAAAAGCCAATCTGGCAACCCTGCACCGCACCGGTGTCAAGCGAAATTTCTGACCTCTGCAAAATTTCTGACCTGATATTGTTTTTCAGTTATTTTTCTTCTCAGAACAAAGAAATAAAGTCTGGCAATTCCTTTTTTGATGTGTATTGTGGAAATTAAAACATTTTGGTTGGATATCAGGTACCCACAACAAGCTAATAGCACGGGAATAACTTTAACCATTCAAAATTTTTGGACCTAGTGGTTGACCTCAATTATTTTTCTGTTTCTCACCCTAACCCAAACCCTAACCCGACACACTTACCTAAACACGAATTCCTAAACCCTAATAATCAGTTTCATCAGCGCATTTGGTATGCAGAATATTACTCTGCGCATGGTGTGAAGTCAGAAAATTCGCAAGTCAGAAATTTCGCTTGACACCGGAAACTTCGTTTCATCCAAATTGTAGTCTAACGTATTCGAGGTCCGCGCTGACATGACTACAGAAGATGCAGAGAATTGAGACAGCAGCAGAGATGAACTCAACAGGAGTGGAACTCATTTTTGGCACATTTTGTGCTACTGGCACATTTTGAATGTGCTAGGTAGCACATGTTGAATGTGCTAGGTAGCACATGTTGAATGTGCTAGGTAGCACATGTTGAATGTGCTAGGTAGCACATGTTGAATGTGCTAGGTAGCACATGTTGAATGTGCTAGGTAGCACATGTTGAATGTGCTAGGTAGCACATGTTGAATGTACTAGGTAGCACATTTCGAATGTGCTAGGTTAGGTAGCACATCTAGAAATGTGCTACTAGCACATTGTTGGGTGTGTAGGTGCACAAAATGTGCTAGTGGCAGTGTTGGGTGCTGGCTTACCTTTGTAAATGTGCTACTAGCACATTGTTGGATGTGTAGGCGCACAAATAAAAGGGTGCTGGCTAGGCTATTGTTAGCTGATCTTTGTAGTTAATAATTTGCATTCCAGCTGTGCGAGAAGCACATAGGGCAGCGTAGGCGCACAAATGAAATGTGCTAGCAGTAGGCTACATTTGGTTGTAGTGGTAGGCTATCAATTTGTGTTTCAAATGTGCGAGCAGCACATACCGCAGCGTAGGCGCACAAATGAAATGTGCTAGGAGTAGGCTACTGTTTGTAGTGGTAGGCTATCAATTTGTGTTTCAAATGTGCGAGCAGCATCTAACACAGCATAGGCGCAGAAAAGATATGTGCTACTGCTTAGCTTAGCTTTGTAATTTACATTGAAATGTGCAAGTAGCACAAACGGAAGTTACGTAGGTGCACAAATGAAATGTACTGGGCTAAT
>Ga0210059_1011770_pt1 | contig 13333 bp, 9 predicted proteins | sample Ectturendosymbi2_FD_188042 | JGI IMG/M metagenome (GOLD analysis project Ga0210059, IMG submission 188042) | Ecteinascidia turbinata endosymbiont from Florida, USA - Sample 2 (SPAdes) (version 2) | ecosystem: Host-associated > Tunicates > Ascidians > Unclassified | place: Key West, Florida...
ACCAAAGAACACATTGTGCTTTTTGTTGAATGGTCAACATGTTTCATACTTTGTTGCAAACTTACGCCTTTATTAAAAATGACTTATTCTTGCTTATCTGAACAATAAAATAACCTGTAAAAAATAACAAACAAACTTTATGGTAGTATAATTCACTGTCCAAAATGTAAAGTTTCTACCTTATGTGGTTTTTGCGATATGAAAATTTTTAATGTGTGCAGGACTTTATGGACACCCTGTATGTTTCGAAAAAGAATTTCTGGCCAGAACACAATTTTGGGCAGAGCAAAAATATTTGGGGCACTGCTCCCGCGTGGTCCCCGCGGCTGCGGACCTGCATGTGAATCGGGTCACCTTTGCATTTTATTATCGTGCTCTCCGATCTTGGTTTCCACAATCCTTGCGCACAACTTTCCTTGACCCCGCATTCCGCCGCTGCCGCTTCCAGTCACGGTTACGCGCGCTGGGCAGACATCCAGAACGACCTCCGCTTCGCGATTGTCAACGAACCTTTCCGCGCGATGCACGAAAAGGGCAACTTCCTGGAGATGCAGAACAAGTTCCTGGCTCGACGCTACAAGGTAACGTCGCTTTTGGCAAACCCGTGGGGGTTGACCCCGGTCGGGTATTTCGTGAAATTGTTTCGATCCGCAAATGACTTGGCGCCTTTGGTTTTGTTAAAATCTCACAAAAAACTTTACAGGGTTCCCACGCAGTATTGAAAAAGTATTGAATTTCACAACTGGTTTTCAAGACCTTAAAAAGTATTGAATTTGGCCAAAATGTACATTAGGTATTGAAAAAGTATTGAAATTCTAGATGCAAAAGAAATCTGAACTATCTGAGTAGAATTTCACTGAAGGCAAAGCAATGCATTATTTATGCAGCGTTGAGCAATGTGTAGAATTGAGTTTCATGATTAAGAATTCCAAAAATGTGGAGAAGTAATGGTATTGAACTTTTTTAATTTAGCATTGAAAAGGTATTGAATTAGTATGGAAAATGATTTTAAAAAATGTGTGGGAACCTTGACTTTGTTGTGGGAAAATAACTCTTCTGTCTATGTTTTGCGTTCTCTTTGTTGTTTTGTTTTAAGAGACCAACAGTGGTTCTCAACGTTTTCCCCGCATTCCTCCCCAATAGACCCCAAACAATATTATTTCCTTTCCACTGTAAATCGAAAAAAAGGTAAGCGCCGAGATAGCATTACAAAAAATGCAGTTTTATTGCGAAGTGACAAATTTATCAAACAAATCAATCGCAATAGAATTTTTTCGGATGTGTTTTAGCATTTTGCAGAACTGTGGACTTGCATGTTTTGGGCACTGTCTTTACACTATTACGGATAAAAACAATGGACTATGCTTCAAAGCTTTATTATTAGACCTATTTTGCTTCTGCTATAGAACGAAGTGTAAGCAAAAAAGTAAATAAAATGTTTTATCTATTTTCATTCCAACGAGATTATGCTAAGATTTTAAAATTTATTTAACTCTCTCAAATTGATTAGCACCGCGTTTACTGAAACACTAGGTGTCTACCGTGCAACGTAAGTCTTTACCACAGCCCATCAGCAAGACCACGTTCTCCATCTTTCTACAATCTCAGCACTGTTGCATTAAAGCATAATAATAACTGGGTTGCCTCTAGTAGGTTAGGAGAATGTAAATATGCAGCCAATTGTGGGATCTATTGTAGCTCTAACAATAAATGCTAGTAGCTAGCACAAAAAGAAAAACCATTTAAATTGACAAAACCATTAAATTTTGCGGCAGAAAGAGCTCAAAATAGTTATTTTTGTTCCCCAATTCTTACTTTAGAAAGTCAAACGGCTCCCGGTTGAGAACCACTGCGGTAAGTGTCTCCCATTTTCTTGTTTGACCTCTTGGCCGTATTTTTTGTTTCCAGTGCTGTTATTCCTGCTTTCCAACCGATCTAATGAATTTTCCAACTTATCGTCTTTCGCTTGGATGTCCGCACTTTACAAACGCTAGACCTGCGTGCGATTCGCATTTTCAGCGAAAGAGACTCTGCGAACATTTTTTATAAGCCCAGTTTTCCTTGTTTAGTTCTACGCTGGAATGTCTACTGAACATGTTTAGTTCCACGCTGGAATGTCTACTGAACATGTAATGGCCAGATTTTACAGCAGTTAAGACCTTGTTGCAAAACGAGGTTTGCCCAGATCACCGTAATATTAACGCCAAAACGTGTAACGCGTTTCCACAGTGGTTTCCGGAAATACCAAAGAAGGGCGATCGCGCGGTTTGAAACAACGTAAAGCGTGGTGTTTGTCTGTCGATTTCAAATGCGAGAAAGAATCGAAAGCTTTTGTGACGAAACAATGACGTGTGTTGCTGCAGTTGCTGGAACAAGCGCTCGTGATCGAGGAGCAACTACGACGCGCCTCCTACCTCGGTTTGTTGCAAGACCCCAAGCACCCCTGCATGGCGCTCAACGCGAGGTCGGTGTTAAGCGAGCTTGGTGCTGTGATATACGCGCAGCTGCCTTAACTTTTTTCGCAGTCCATCCGATTCAGACACGATGAAAAGCGTCTCAAGGTTGGACGTTGCAACGTGCTTGCTCAGAAGTTGCTCGCGCTGAAAGGTCGGCTGCAGGACAGCAACCAGCTGATATTTTTAGGGGGGGGGTCAAAATGATTATAACTTGCACTAACAACTAAAGTTTTTGAAAATTTCGGGAGGGGGCAATTACCCTCCCCACCGGTTGCGGGCCTGGTTGTCCGCATTGCTGTACAGTAGCAGCGACGGCAAACAGCTGTGCGGGTGCCGTTAACGCAGTGTTCGAAAATGAACTTCAGGTTCGCCGAGGTCGAGTGCCTGGCCGAGAGTCATCAGCATTTGTCGAAGGAGTCGCTCGCCGGGAACAAACCCGCCAACGCGGTTCTGCACAAAGGTACGTTCTCGCCGCCGCCACCGACCAATCGTCAGGGCCGTTGCCAGGGGAGAGGGGCAGTGGTGCCCGGCCTCCCATTTGAAATCGGTGCACCCCATGTCACGTTTGGCCCACCGGTTGCTGTATACATCCAATACTGTATTTAAAAAATGTGCCCCCCCTGCTGCTACATCCTGGCGACGGGCCTGCCAATCATTCCAAGCTAAACAAAAATTAAGTCTGACCTGAAAGAAGAGTTTATGGCATTTTGGTTTCTTGCTGTATAGCGTTACTTCCCATTGAGAAGTTTCCCAACCTGTGTTTTTTTCGGTCATGGACCGAAACGTTTTTGAAATGACCGAAAAAATTAAGTTATTTCGTTCAGAATGCCTGAAAATATAGACTAATGAATACTGCTGCGGCGACTTTTAATACAACTGTGAGAAAAATGGTGGAAATGTATCAGCAAAATAAATCACCGAAGTGTCTCAGCGAAAAAAAAACAGCTCCCCAATGGTGTGTCAGTTGATAGGATAACTTTTCTTATGGTAGCTTTAACAAATCCTAAGTTAAAAAAAGATGTTTGCACCAATTTCGTAGGTTACAAAAATGAAATGCTGTGCTCAGATCGGACAATGAACGGAAACTTTTCACTCTTAAAAGAACATTTTAAATATCTTCGACAACTTGCATGTCAAGTATTTTCATTTAATGTCCATACCGGATTTTTCATGCGCACATGTTTGGGAGTCCATTATCCTACAAGCACTCATCAGTTACTTCGTTGTGAGACTTTTTCAACGATATGTTCGTTTGACACTAAATTGACTTGATGTGTCTTTCCTTCGCGCAGTACTGAACCAGTTGGAGGAATTGCTGGCGGACATGAAGGCGGACGTTAGCCGATTACCGGCGACACTATCGCGCGTTCCCACTGTCGCTTCGAGACTGCGAATGTCAGAGCGCGGAATTCTCAGCCGATTGACGCAACAGAGTGAAAACCAGGTGAGTTCTAGTCACGGAGTTCGTTATCCTTTTTTCGAGTTTCTCGCAAACTGCAAGAAAAGTTTGCAAGAAATTCAAGAAAGGTTGCAAGAAACTCAAAACACTCTAGCTGTGTTTTCTGTTTGAATAAGATAGAAGTACTGACGATGCGTAGTGTTACGTGAAATCGATTTCGTATTAAAAATTCGCCTGTAGATTCCTTTCTTGTCTCACATGTGTGGAGTAGTTACTAACAAGCTGTGTGTTTTTAATCAGTTGAGTCCGTCTTTCGGCCTTTTTCTTTTTTTTCAATCTCGTGGTTACATATCGCGTTTCGAACGATATCTGTTTTTCATTCGATTCGACATGGAGCTTTTTCCCTCATCGTGTTTCCAACACGAGACACATATGTTGTCATAAACCTACTTTATGTAAAACTTGCGACCAAAGGTTTTAAGGTCACTTGTCCTTCGTTCTTTCGTCTCAAGCTGTTTCTTGCACGAAAAGTCCGTCGCTTTGCAGACCGCGTTGCTTGGCAACGAAAAGTCGCGGCGTATGTCGTGAGGACATTTTGGATCCTTTTGCCACATTTAATTGCAGGCATCGGCAAAAGATTGGATTTATTTTTGACCTGTTTCATATTAGCAGCCTGGCGTTGGTTCTGGAATTTACATGTTGACATGGTTCCCTCACGCACCGAGTGCGAGGTTGGATTTGTCCGTAGTTTTTTCTCGACGACTGAAAATTCGCTGTCCTATTCGTTGCTACCCCTGCTGGCTGGCAACTGGAACAGGAACGATCCGGTTAATGCCAGTATCCTTGTCTTGCAGGCTCAACCTTGCAATTATCCTCCGTATCACAAAATGCTCAACGGGCCCTTCTGCTCAGGTAGGTTGGTGAGCGCTTGGCTGCTCGAATGGCGCCAGTTCTGTACTTTGTCTTGTTTCCTTTCCATGTTCGTGTTTTAAAACAAAGCTCTACGTAAGGTGCAAAATATCCCGATTTAGCGCTTTGTGAGATTTTATATGAAACAAAAAAAATGAATGATCACGTTGTAAACTTTGCTTGTAGAAACTGCATCGCTTAAAACACGATGATTTTCGAAAAGTTTTATTCTGAAAATGTCAAGGAAAACATTTTCTGTGTTTAGCAATGTTTCTCGTGACGTTGACCTGATGAAAATAAAACGTAACTTAACATTGAAACTGGGCAAGATCACCACCCTCGCAACGGTGGTCACTGTCGGTGGCACCCAGCGCGCCAAAGAACGTAACGTAGGTCGTGATAGCGAGACGCGATGTGACGTCTCACCTGACGTGGCCTGTGATGAATTGCGTGGTGTCCAAAGAAAGTGTTGAAAAACCTCAGGCAGGTTTTACATGGGGGTATATCTCGATCGGCCACCCCCTGATCCCAGCACCAGCAACCGATCACATAATGATAAACGACATTCCGCCCCATCTTGTATTCGTTTGTCTGATGCCGAAAGGCTTGTTTCTTGTGTTACGTCATTGCCGTGACGTGTCACGCACGAGCCTCGGTCGTGGCTGAGCAGTCCCAAAAGTTGGAGTGGCCAGGTTGGGCCCTGCTGGTTGCGGGTCGTTTGAGCCCCGATAAAGTAATATTACAGGACCGCCTGCGAAACATCATGGACAACAATGCCACGCGCGCCACTACCGGTTTATTTTGTCCTCATTCGCTCATCACATTCGCCTCCTAATTGTTCACCACGTTTCCAGTTTATGTTCATCAATCATTAATTAATAAAATAAGCTTCATCCTCTTAGTTCCAGTTAAGACAAAAAAGTGCTGTCAATGAAAATATAAGGCAGGGCGTTCCAAAAAATGTTATTGTTTGAAATGTAAGTACTTACGAACTCTGCTACGCTGAACAAGTTAAACTGGACTAATGTTTAGTAGAACAGTAGTTCTTAATAAACATTAGATTGAGGATTCAAACGTTTATAAACTTTATAAACTTCATGTGGCCTTTCTGGTACATCGCTGAAATACTTAGCGAATTTTCCTCGTCGCTTTTCCGATACTAGTGATCGTCCAGATCCTCCGATCTTGCGCAACAGAATTCCTCCCTGAACTTCTCTACCATTTCAAATCGACACTGCATCTGGCGCATTTTGTGCACGGTCTACTTTAAATACAAAAAACGCCTATTTTATTGGAATGGGGCGTCATTTTAATACTTAAAAAGATAAAACACTGTCGATGTATCTACAAAAGATAAGCTGTCTGTCTATGAAAAGACAAACGCATGAAATTAAAATTGTGAGTTTTTTTCTACGCGTGCTGCTCTGCTGAGATCATTGAAATAAAGATTGGTCATCTTAATGTCAAAATTTTTGAAACGCCCTGCATAGAAGATCAGAGATATGCTTGTCCGGTGCTGGCTTTTCAGTACAATTCAAGTCGCGACTTTTGTTGTATCGGTTTCGTTTATCAGTTTGTCGAACTTAACATTTTTTTGTTCCTTCCAACGACATTCGCTATGATATCCAGGTTTTACGCCGTTCCGTGCGCTTTTTTTCCGTCCGTCGCCCTTTGTCGTTCATTAATGTCACAGGCATTTATCACTGGTATTTAATGTCACTGGCATTTGTCAATAGTGCGTTTAATGTCACTGGCATTTGTCACTAATGTATTTAATGTCACTGGCATTTGTCAAAACCGTCATCGTCACCGTCCAAACCACCGCTTGCATTTATCCGCAGCCGCTCTGCCGCAGGTGGCGCGTTCAACGCAGCCGGGTCAGAAGCCGCAACCGCCGACGGCCGCCCCCAGCCTCACAGAGTGAGCGCCTCCTCCCAGCCGGGACGACCTGCAATGCCCGCCAATCCCGAAGCCGCCAAAGCAGCTGCGGCGATCCTGGCGGTCGCCAACGCGCAAGCGCAGTCGAACGAAAAAATGTTGATCACGATAGACTGATGTGCGTGAACTGTCCTTCCGTCGTCGTCTTGCACAATCTGCTGCTGATTTCGACAAAAACCTCTTGAGGTCGTCAGTTAAAGCGGCAGCAACGTATCTAGTTTTGCTTATTTATGTGTTGCGGTATCGCTTGGAATAAATTGGAAGAAATCGGTTCTTCCCCTTATAAGCAAACGGTGTTCTGCGTGCGCTACCTGGTGGTGGTGATGTTTATAAGATTATTGCTTGCTGCAGTTTCGTATTGAGGTGCGTAGGGACTTACTGCAACACAGTGTGTGTCGGCGATGCTAAGCTTGCAAATTGCAGCACAGCATTGAAGACGACATTGGCGAAGCGTTTGTTGCTCTCGTAATGACAGTGACCCTGCTCAGGAACCAATACGAGTCAGGAAACGTAGGTATAACGCTACCCATTACGTTTTCCAGGGACAAACGACATCCGTTATTTTCGGACCAAACTATTTTTGACTTACCGACGTCCATTTTTAATCATTTGCACAACAAACTCGTATCTACGCTGCGACACATACAAAGCATACAAGTTCTATGCACTGTACACCCCAAAAGGGGGTTTTTAGAGGGGAATTTTTGTGCGTAGGAAACGTCATGCGCGATTTAGATCCGTTTTTTTTCACATCAAGTCATGGTGTAGGAAGACTCCAAATACTTAAAATAATTTTCCGTTGACACACTGAAGTTCACTGTCAAGGCTGGCCTGGTTGTGCTCTTGCTATGCTTCGCGCTGACTGTCGTACTAACGGGTTGACTGACCAGAAGTATCCGTTCCTGCCTTTCATGCTTATTTGAGGGAGTCGCACAATAGGTGTTGAGACGTGAATCGCACTCGAACTTGCTGATGCGGCGGCGTCAATCGCATTTCCTGGGCGTTGAAGCTGGGGAGTCCTCGTCTGAGAAAGAAACGTCGCCTACTGATGGAATGAGATCGTTGTCTTCACTGTCGGAGACTTCCACCTTGTCTGCTGAAAACCCACTCAACTCAATGACTTCGAGAAGTTTTGATGACATCCTCATCCACCGCAAGCCCGTATTCATCAGCACAACCACGTCAGATCTTCACTCCAGTTTCAAACAGCAAGATCATAGGTTGAACAGGAGCAATGCACACCAAATCGGCTTTATCTCGTAAGCGCATGAGCTCGTGTGTTCCCTAATTACACGCTGGCACCTGGCAAGGCTCTCCTCCTTGGTCGTGCACTTGTATACCCAAATTCAGTTTGTCCAAAATGGGCAATGATCATTTTACGCACAGCTGTTCTTGTCACCGCGGGTAGTCATTGAGCAAACCCCCCCACTCGAAAAATACAAAATCTATGCAGATTTCGGTAGGACTGCTCGACAGAGCGCATAAAAAATCAATTACTGAAAGTATCCTACCAGCTTGACACGTGAACTATAAGTACTACAATTAAGTTAAAAAATAATTTGGCCAAATTGGCCAGGGCAACACGAGCAGGGTACCCAAAATCTTTCGTTTGAAACGGAGGATTTTGTCATCCCCATGAGTTTTATTCAGTTGCTAATAAAAGCAGATAAATGTTTGGTGCGGCAGTTGTGCTTGCCAGTTAATAACAGTTATTTGCGCGTCCAGACATAGCATTCCGTTTTCCAAACCAGAATGTTCCCAAAAATATTCAGCATTTCTCTCGTAATGGGGCAATATTTTGGAAAGGACCCGTTTCCAGGGAGTGCCTAGGTCCTTTAGCGGAGAAAATGGCATCACATCATATCCTTCCCGGACATGGCCGTCGGAAGGGGAGGCAGGGAGTGGCCAAGGCCCCCTGGATTTCAAAATTTGATATTATCTTATTAATATTTTAGTTGAAACATGTTTTTTTGTTAGTCTCGAGTTGGTAAAAGGCAACTTCACCACTGTTGGTCCCCCGGAAAAATCCACTATCGGCCCTCCTGGAAGAAATTCTTCCGATGCCCCTGCTCCCGGATCAACCACTGCTTACGCTATCGTTTTAACGTATGGGAACAAAAATTTTTTAAAGTTTCATTGATTTTTCAAAATCAGAAAGTGCATCATTTGTTCAACGTTAATATTCGTTAAGAATCAACTTTCTGTAAACAACGCATTTTATTTGCAAATTTAACAAGAAGCAAACATTCATCAAACATCAAAATGTCAAGTCGTCAAAGAGAAAAATATATTTCAGACAAGACTGGAATCACCGATGATTCGGTCGAATTCTAGTTTTGCAAAGCGTCACGCATCAGCGATATCCAACCAACGCAGGGTTGTTCTCTGAGTAATAGCTCCGGGCGATTAAATTCTCAAGTTAAGCTCTAGTGAATGAGCTACATCAGGCAGATGACAAGCTTCACATTGCGAAAACTGAAGCATCTGTGGTTTCACCACTTGGTTGCTTTCTACTCCTTCAAGATGCTTACACCTGTTGTGCTTATTCTTTTATGTTTACAAGCATGCATCAAAGGTCAAGTGCAAGGTAAGCGTGCCAAGTACAAACTTGTGTCAAGAGAGATGAATGAAAACCATACAAGTTAGGCTGAAAAAACTAGCAAATAATAGTTAGTGAGTTATTAAGTTATTGAATGTAAAATCTGGATTATAGTTCAAAAAATAATGAGGCATGGTTTTATGTACATATAGGATCTATGGAAGCATATTTTAAGACGTTTTTAGGTGTGAAAATTTTTCAAACGGTGTCAAGTAATATGTGAGAACAAAACAACATGCCAAATACACGCGATTTTTTGCTGTCAACCACTATTTTTGTCTTGAAAAATGATGCTGGGTTTTAACTACTTCCATTTTTTTCGTTACGCATAACTACAAAAAGGGAGAAAGCTTTTTAGACAGCAACCTTTGCATAAAGTTGCATTGATATACTACCTCAAAAACAGAAACAACGAGTAATGTTCTGATATTCGGAAACACTCATTGAAAAGAAAAGAAATAATATCGAGGAACATGCTTATTGTCAAGCAGCAAATTTTAAGAAAACTTGCAATTATTTTTTCAAAACTTTCTCTTTACCCAGAATTGCAGTATGTTTTGGACAGTTCTACATTATTGTCAAAGCATGCAGGTATGCGTTTTTGTTTGGGGCTCCCTCCATGAATTCATTCTCAAGCGAAAATATGCAAGTAAATTAACTTTTAAGGAAGCAACAGGAAAACGTAACTGATCTGTGGTTTTACGAAGAAGCAAATATTCTTGTACGAATACACATTGTAAAGACAGTAGGGTACACCTTTGTCGAAAGCTTCGTGCCTTCTACAAAGTTTGTTTCGTTAGAATTAAAAATAACTTGCAAAGGCCAGCCTCTATAAAACACTTGGACTGTAGCCTACAGAATGTCAATATACAACTTAATTGCGTCTTAAACTGCACGATTTGCAACAGCAAATTCGCGTTTGAGACTTGTTCTCATTGTCCAGTTGCAGTTGTTCTGAGCTTGCTGTTTATGAATTGCATGTGCAGTGGACAGAAGCAATGCATCATCTAACTCCACAGAATATCCCGTATCGAAAAACGTGACGACAACCGTTTTCATCGATCCTAGTAAGTAGCGTTTGTGCGAAATACAAACGTTACCCATACATTGCTGCAAAGTACAAGGGAGTTCGAAGATCACGTTTGCATATCTTTCCACCCACTTTCAGTCAACTTTATGTTGACCAGGGTGCATAGCCCTCTGACTTAACCGAGAAGATGCGAGTTGTAACATTCAAGCTTATGTTATGTTATAATATGTGGGTTTGTTTGGGACATTAATATTTATGTTATCGTTCATGTTTATGTTAGGTGGAAGAAGACACTAGAATTCCGTGTATTCTATAAAATGCTTCAGAAATGTTAATATAGATTTCAAAGCAGTGCTTCTCAACCTTTTTCAGCTTGCGACACACTTTTACTGAAAATTTTGACAAAAAACGCACCAGTTTACCATGTTTTAACACTGTGACGATAAATAGGATATTTTTTGTTAGAATATAAAGTTTTTAATTTGTAAGAAAAACCGTTTTTAGTCATTAACGATTACATATTGAAGGTACTTTTATTATAATAACGATTTGCTTGATTTAGACATCAGCATGCATTACCTGGATGTCTGAAAAGATATTCACTAAGTGAACGTTAACTCTTCAGTAGCATTAAACCAAGTATATCTTCTTTTCTGAACGTAGTTTGATGGCCCACTCCGTCAGCCACAATGCCTCCTCTGTTTCTCATACCGGCCTGGTTTTAATGCAGATCGCCGTGCATTATCTTGCAAGATAGGCAACTGTCAAACGTGGGTAGCTGGATTGATCATTCGTTTAACTTAACAGACACCAGATAGCAACTGTGATTTACTTTGTCCCACAAGTCGACAAATCCCGGTCTCCCTGCGAGCTTTCAAATAACACTGCCATCCATGAATTATCTAAAATTATTTTGAAGTTGATGTCAGACTCACTACCATGAAAAGACTGCAAGATGCAAAATCCACTGAATCATCTGTGCCATTTGGCAAAATGCTGTGAATATCAAACCTGTTCTGTTTGTTAGTTTAACAATCGCCTTTCTAAGGTTTGCAAATGTCCAGTATGTGACGATCGCATTTGAGCATGAGTTCGCGCTTACACAAAACTGTTTTAATTTAGTTTTAATAACCATGGGCAAGCAGTTTCGTCTTGCACGCGGTATTCGCCTACCACAGTCCGTTGGGTGGTCGTGCCAAGAACTTTGGGTGCACATGGCACGCTTAGCCTTCTGCTTCACCCCCATTTTGCTGGCCATTTCTGCAACCTTGTTTTGAAGATTTGCCAACACCGACGCGTCTCACAAAGCTGCAAGCAACGACTTCAAGTGTAAAGCTGCGCTACGTGCCACCCGCTGGTTACCGAGCTGACCCTAACTACACGCACTTTCTTGTGCAGTATCGACGAGAAGGGACCAGCAAATGGTTGGTGAACATGTCCTCTGTAGCATAATTGTAATGCAGCCTGCAAAGTGTTTCGATGGTGGATTCATGAAGGAACCCGTTTTTTTGCCTTTACTGTAATAGAGCACACACTATATCTCCTTCGTCTGTAGAAAATTCATATCTATCCCGGATTTCAAGGGTTGTCAAACACCAGCTGACCCCAGACCCCACTCTCGTTTAATGGCAATGGCGTTGTTTCCCACCAAGAAGCATTGATTGTCTTCTTAACCTGAACCACGTATTTGCAATACTTAATTGCAATGTTTGTCATATTCAGTGGTTTTGCTCATATTTTTTGTAGAACCAACAGAAAGAATGCAAGGATTGCATCGCTGCACAAAACGCTTTCTCGATAACTAGATTGTCCAAGTTTTGTTAGTTTTTTACTTTGTGGTGGAAGTTTTTGCTCCTCGGAAACCATTCTGCTTGCACCGCAAGCACCATGTAGTTGGCTATATAGTAAATTGTTGGTTGCAAGTTTAAAGCATTACATATAATAATAATAATAATTCGTGCATTTATAAAGCGCCGAAATCCGACATGTCGCTCTAAGGCGCTGAACAATGATGTTACGAAAGAGACATGCAAAGCGAATTCAAATTACGTTAAAATACACTAAGAACATACTGAACGACAATTTTGAGGAAAGGCACAATTAAAAAAGTGAGTTTTGAGCAATCTTTTGAACGAGGAGAGGTTCTCAGCATCTCGCACTTCCTGCGGCAGGTCGTTTCAGAGGATTGCGGTTTCTACGGTGAACAACCTGTTGCCGTAAGTGGCTGTGCGGCAGGCTGGAACATAAAGAAGGTTTTGCTTTCAGAACGCAATGAGCGTGTGGGGCGGTAAGGACAGATCATATCAGGTTCGCGATTTTTTAGATGTAGCCTCGCAAGCAAATTCAGTAGAGTTGTTACCAGCATCGTCACCGCGATGTTAAAATAGATAATATGGAAATCAGGAGAAAAACCAAGTTTCTTGTAACTTTTAAATGTGGCTTTCCTTTCCCTCACAGTTAAATTTTGACAAAATGTTCTCGTCCGTGGCTTAACTGACAGGGGGCAGGGGTGACAGGGGCAGGGGTGCGAACCGCCGCCCCCTGACAAGCTAAAGATGAAACCCACCAAGCTTGCATTTCGGTATTTAATATTCTTTTGGTTTTCCGTAAGTTGTTGTTTTTTGCCTTTTTCAGAGTGTTTTCTGTTGATTTCGGGTTTTGGTATAGACCTAGTACAGATTCATTATATCATTTCTTAACTTTTTTCTGAGTGTTGGCTAGTGGGTTCCATGCGGTGGCTAGCGAGCACCTTCACCTAACGTTCTCCACCCCTGGCTCAAACCTCCAGTTACGCCACTGGTTGTGGTGAGAATGCTTTTCTAAGCGAATATTCAGACCATATTGCTATACCTCCATTAATATTACAAGGTGCTATTCTTTCTGCTACTCATGTTTTTCGTGGCAGTTACTACCATAGGTTTAAATTCGAGCAAATCAAGTCTCTACCACTCATACCCTTTACATGTTCACTATGCCTTGTCTCTGTGCGTCACATGCCCATT
>Ga0210059_1011771_pt1 | contig 13333 bp, 12 predicted proteins | sample Ectturendosymbi2_FD_188042 | JGI IMG/M metagenome (GOLD analysis project Ga0210059, IMG submission 188042) | Ecteinascidia turbinata endosymbiont from Florida, USA - Sample 2 (SPAdes) (version 2) | ecosystem: Host-associated > Tunicates > Ascidians > Unclassified | place: Key West, Florida...
CATTACACCTGGGCCTTACTCATTACACCTGGGCCTTACTCATTACACCTGGGCCTTACTCATTACACCTGGGCCTTACTCATTACACCTGGGCCTTACTCATTACACTTAAAGTTTCTATAAAGTGCGGATTGAAGCAATTTACGTAGAATTAACTTCAAATACGCTACAAGTTTAGTTGTTGGAGCTGCATGTACCTGGTGTGTTGATGAGTGCGTTCAGTGCATCGTCGCTGCGGTTTCTCGCTGGAGGGTTGATGACTATACGGAAAGTAAAAAATCCGTACTTAAATGAATGTTTATGTAAAAAACAAACAATTCATAGTCAAATAAAAACTGACTTGATTTCATGCGTTTCTTTATTTCCCTTCTCCCCCGCCTCAGCGTTGAAAATGTGTGTATATTTTTATAAGAACAACAATATATTTTGTGTTCAATTTCAATCGATGCAGAAGAGGAGAATTCTCTTCCAAAACCTTTTTTCCATCATGATTTAAATGAAGAACATGTTCTAACTTTTCAGTTGATATAATTGTGTACTGAAAAGCCATAACACGTCGAATTTGTGTGCATTTAATCGAAGTTTGGTGAGCACATGCCCAATAATTTTAACACAAACTCACGACCGTCCTGTGCCATGCGCCCATTGAAATCTTACCAAAGTTCCCTTAAGAATTAGGTCACGGTAATGTAACCGGTGATAATATTTTGTTTGATTTTTCCATATTAGCATCTTCTTGGATTGCTTGTTGTATGTATGAAGGCCTCTAAAATCGAGAAATCGTTTTTTAACGCCAAAGTTCAATTCCAAGAAAGCAACTGATATCTGGATCATCAGAATGGCTCCAATATTAAAATTGCCTTCTTTTTTCTCTGAGGTAACTTGTTTAAGCATAAAACCGAAGAAAAATAAAGTCATGAACAAGTCATATTTAAATTTATAATATTTAATGTACATTATAACGTGTTTAATTTAAGCTGAGCTTGTAAACGTTTTTACTGCTATAAACTACATAAGACTTTTTGTTCATAGCTTGCTGACCACAAATGCTAAAAAGCCAGTCAATGGCTCAAAAGATGCGGATTTTCGCCTAGATTTTTTAGAGAAGCACAAAGCTCCCTCTTGCGGTTGAAGCTCAGGGCCAGATCAAGTGGGCCAAAAAAAACTCAACCTACCCCTGTTTTGACGTAACCCACGAAAAACTCATCCAAAACTTCCCAATTTTTTACAAATCGAAACTAGAAGTCTTTCCGCATCTTTAGAGGGTTTGAACACCTCTCTAGCTCTATTGGCTGGCGAGTTATGGCTGAAATAGACCCAAAACGATATATTGTTGTTTGCAGTCCCTAAAGGGTTCCCGCGAAAGTAACACAAACGATTCAGGCAAACCTACAACGAGCAACAATTATTAAGTCTTAAATTTGAAAATAACTTTATGCATGGCAAATGTATTGGAAGGTGGCAAGAAAGCTGGGAGTGCGCTGCTGCTTACCTGCTTGGTAGGTTTTACACTGCTTACCTGCTTGGTAGGTATTGACACTGCTTACCTGCTTGGTAGGTATTTATAGTTGATAAAATGGTCGCTTTCGTTCCTTCATCAAGTGCTTTCGGACTTGCGTCATAATCGCCAGCTCCGTCTGCAAAGCAAACGACACGCTTTACAGTAATGAAGTGTGCACTTTTCTGTGATTTTCCAACGCTGCAAAACTTTACCATCCAACGACACGTCTAACGTTGCAGAAATAGTTGCGGCGTTTGCAGCAGACTCTGCGCTGTTGTAGGCGGATGGTCTACTCGGTGTATCTGAAACATTAGGTTCAAAAATGAGAAGCATGAGCAAACTTCAACGCGCTCGACGGTTGAAAAACGGCTTATCATTCAACTCCACCAACTGCTTCCGTCATTGGGGAAACTAAATGATACGTTGTGAAAACCGTGAACAAAAACTGAACACATTTCCAAAAACATTTTTAGTGCACTTTTTTATCTCTGGAAGACATTTTCTTTGATAGTAACGGTTTTCTGAATGTTTGCAGCAAATTCTTTAGGACACACTTAAAATGAACGCTTCCGTGAACACTGAGCCTTCTCTCACCCCTGATAGCGCATTAAGCGATGTGAAGATGAGACATTTAAAAACTTTTTGCAACTATACATTCAGCAATAACAACTAAATTTCATACCAATGTTAGTTCCTGTCAATGAAATTTCAATACCTTCGCGTTGCTCTTCTAGCTATCTAAAGCTACTGAATAGTGCTGAACTGAATCATTTTCAAAGTGGAGGGGTAAAAGTGCCCGTCAAAAAAACTATCGAAAAAAATTTTTTTCATTAAGCCATTTCCTTCAACAATGGACCCAATACTAATTGTGTTGCTTAAACGTATTTAAGCAAAATTCGAAATGTAAACGTGCGGTGTCTAAGTCCATGTGGACCACCGGTTCCGCCACCCCTGCTACTGAAGATGAGCTGGATTCCCACAAACTGTCTTCTGACAAACGTCAAATTACTCGGCATGCCAACGCTGCTTGAGAAAATAGTTGCTTGCTTTGTCTCTTTCAAATGTCGGCTTCCTTCTTCGCCACTTTGAATAATACCTGGAAAATGTTGAAGATAATTATGGAAAGCTTTTCTATTAATAAAACGTTAAGCATTAACTTTATTCTGAAGCTTATAAATCTCGAATCCGTCGTATACTTTGCGTTGAACAAAAAACGGCAGAAAATTCACCTTTTCGGGTAACGTCATCATACCGTTTCAGACAGGGTCCTTTTCAAATTACTAAAGAATGAACAGGTCAAGAACAAAATCCGGAGTTTATTTTCGCTGATTTCTTTGTTTTGGTGGTTTTACACTAACCAGACATGAAATCTTCTTCTTTCGTTTGAGCCCACCCCGTGCCGAACACGTCCAGTACGGGTAGCAGCGGTTGCTCTCAAGTTGACAGATTTCGTAAGCATTTCGCGAAATGCCGCAACAGGGAGTGCCACGTGAAGGCATCTGTCTTCCTCCGCCATGAAATATCAGTGGGGAAAAAAACAAGAACATTGAATTTGAGTGTGTATGATTTAGGTCTTTCACTTTGAGTGATGCGGAGTATGGAGTCTTCATTTGTTTATTGCAAACACGTGGATGACATAAGTTGGTTTAAAACGCATGGGAATTTTGTGAAGCACCGCAGTGGCTAAGAACCGTCTGTTCGAATTTACAAAAGAACGTCTATAAAGCAATTAAGCAAAGCTCACTTTTTTGAAGAAAGCAACCACTCTGCGGATTGAAGCTTGATAAGGAAGCAAAAGAGCTTCCATGGTGTGTTGGAGCAAATATGCTGCTTTTGTCCTGTGCGAGAGCCACGGCGCGGGAGACGTCGCTGGGCTTGTATTTTGCCGTTTGCTGTTGAAGCTCATCTCTGACTTCCAGCATTTTTGGCCTCGCCGATGGCTCATGCTGCCAACAACTTGTCATCACGTCTTTGAGCTTTTCGACAATTTCCCTGTCCCCCTCGTCAGTGAGGGTCGCCAACAGGTCGTCGATCGGTTCGTAACTCGGTCGCTCACCGCGTTTTATGCCTTCTAAATATTCTGTTTCGTTGACGGAATACTGACTGGGCGTTTCCCTGCTGAGGACCCCGTGAACTATCAGTCCGTAGCTGTAGACGTCTTGTTCGGCTCTAGGCCGACAAGAAATGTGTCTCAGACGTTCCGGAGCGGCGTAAACCGGCGTCAGTTGTCGCTTGGCCCCGGTCTCGCTGGTTGCCGTGGTCACGCCGGTGTAGCTGACAAGTCGCACGCTGCCGAAGTCTCCGATCTTGCAATGCAGGTCTGACGTGAGTAGAACGTTTTCGGGCTTCAAGTCGCCGTGTGTCAGGCGCTTCGTGGAACTGAAGTTGTGGATGAAAGCGACGCTTTCAGCGATTTCTTTGCTTATTCTCAGACGAAGCAAGGGCTGAAGCGGTATCGACTGATCGCTGAGCAGCAGTCTTAGACTTCTACCAGTCATCAGTTCTGTCACAAGCCCGACCGAACCTTCCCACTGAGTCCATCCGAAAACCCGCAGAATGTTTTCGTGGTTGGCTCGCTGAAGTGCTTGCAATTCATTTTTTAACCTGCAAAAATTTGGATTTTTTAAGTTGGTTCGCAAAACTGAATAGTTTACTGCGACATAAGAAGTTTGTGATTGCACCACCATGTAGTGCTTCCTCTTGTTAAGCTTTTAGATATCTGCTGTAAACTATTACTTTATGTCAAGAAATTTTGAGATGCATGTCTCTGATATTCAGTTGTGCGAAATGTTTTGTTAGCTTAGTTAGATCCAGAATCGTCGCTAGAAAGTTTTCAATAGGGGGGCTTTGCGTTTCTGCGGGGGAGCTTTGGGCTTGTTCCGGGGGGCTTGACACTCTAAAAATTGACAAAACTCAACTGATTTATAGTATTTCATATTTCAATTTGGAGGGTCTTGGAGCTTTGTTTGGGGGCCTAAGTCCCCATAAGCCCCCCCCCGTGGCGACGGGTCTGGTTAGATCAATAAAAATATTGTATTAGCCATGAAAAAGAAACTGTGAAGGAGTAAAGGGATTTCAAAAAACACGTTCTAGCGCAAAACCGCTGAGATTTTCATAACATGTCCTGGAGGATTTCTTCTACATAAGTACTTTCTGAGGTACAATCCACTCTTTCTACGGCACAGCAAAAGATGTCTGAGGTGCAAGGGAATATCGGAAAAACTCGTGTTGCGTAATGATGACAGGTTTGCCAGGTCCTGATGTACTAAAATGCCAAATCGCAAATCAAAATATGCCAAATTTTTTTAACAAATGCTGAACAAACCGAAACAGACTCATGGCTATCAGTTTTGCATTACCCGACTAAGTAATGACAAAAAAGTAATGTTGCTATGGAACCAAGCGTAGAATAACTGCATATAAATATATGAATAAATCTCCAAAAACACTACCTCCTCTCATAGAAAATGTTTGACAAAAATACTTACAAATGATTGAAACATGAACCTCAGGTTATGAAAATACAAACATGCACCATGCAACAGTTTTTCATTACTTTGAATCTGGTACACAAGCGTCTGACACGTTAAATAGGTCACAGTTCTACAAAATTGTTGCAAAATGTGGTCACAGAGAACACAAGGAATAAGAAACAATATCAGGCTTTTCACATTCACATGGACCAAATCCGCCAAATAACCAGGCAAAATATGCCATACAACTTGCCAAACAGCCTGAAACAAACCTAACAGTTTAAGCTCAAAGCAGACAGGTTCAAAAAATGCCAAACAACATTTTTTTGCTAACACCTCCAAAAGACCGAAACATGTTAAATCTGACGTAAATGGCAAACAGCATTTCACAGCAAACCACTAAAATGACGCCAAATTTATGGAAATTAAAATTGCCAACCTGGTCACGCTGATTGTTAATGTAACAATGTAATTTGGCGCTTTTTTAGACGCAAGGTGGCGTCACAGATGTAGAGCAAACGTCAATTTTATGCGACGCGTTAAGTCAAACGGTCTCCTTAGTATTGTTTGCGTAGCGAAGAATGATATGAATGTACAGCCCAAAATACGATCTTCAAGCGTGCGGCAGAATGTGACACTGTAGTAACCAGGGGCTGTGGCGACGGAACTCAAATTTTAGGCTCCGCATCCAGCTCCAGACACCTGAATTTTTTTGCTCCGGCCCCAACATCTGGAGGATCGGGCTCATGCTCCAGAACGATTTGGTCCATTGAAAACCAAAAAGCATTGTAAAATCGCTTTCCCCACGAACTGTGTCTGTGGAACCGAAACCCAAATTTCAGGCTCCGGCTTCGGCTCCATCATCAAAAACTTTTGGCTCCGATTCCAGCCATCCAAAATCACTTGGGCTTCAGCTCCGGCTCCGCAGCCCTGTTAACTACTGCCGTAAATAGCGCACTTACTGCATCACAAGACAGTCCTTTTCAACTTTTCCGCCAAGAACTGGATAACACTTCACAGCGATCCAGCCAAGAGAAGGGTGGAAGCAGCACTGCACGATGCCGAAGCCACCAGCTCCAAGCCTGCCCTCCTCTTCTGCCAGGCATTTTATGTCACTCGCATTGAATTGTCTCAACTGCATGAAGATTTTAGTCGCAATCAAAAGAAAGAAGTGCTCTCTTTGTAGTAATTTAAACTGTGTCAAAATTGCTACAAAGTTTCATAAGTTGATTTGAACACTATGATGATTCACGAATGATCGAATGCATTAAGTGACTGAAATAACAAGCTTCATAAATACTATTTGAGAAACTATTCCATGACAATTAACAAAATTATTTCGTTTTCAAATATATCTTTACATTCACATCAACGCATTAGTGCATTATAAGCGTGACTTTTCTTGTCCTTTTTTACTCTGTATCATAAATGTATGAAAAAAATCAATGATGTTTTGCACCTCATCCAACTTGATTATGATTCGTTAGGAATTTTTCACACATAGCGTATGTGATTCATGCAGCACTTACCTCAGAGCTTTTTTGCATGTTTACCTTTCGCAAGTATGTTTATACAAACAATATTTCTTCGAGAAAAGCACAAAAAGTTTTCTTATTCTGTAGAAATAACACAGGTACATTTCATAGCAACTTGTTGAAACCCAACGGAAATTTCACAACCAGTCGAAGACCGTTGCCTTTTCAATATTATCCCTCACAAGTGACACCGATGGCCTCATGGAAATACTTATTTTTTCAGTTTCAAATTCACTTTTAGTTTTAAATCCAATAGAATTTTCCGCAACCGTGGCATGTGTGTAAAAAGCGTCTGTTTTGGGGTCAAGTTGTTAAAATGTTCACAGAGAAGGTTTTGGTGTTACAGATTACAGCTGTTTAAAGGTGTCATATATTGCAAAAAAACTAGAGCCATCAGAACAACAGTCAAAGTAAATAATAAAACCATGTATCAGTATCAGTTTTTTTAGGAACAACTATAAACAAACATCAAATCATGCAACAGAAAACAAACCACATTAGAACAGCGTTTATTTTGTTCCCAGGACATCTGAAATAACCATACGGTTTTCCAAGTGTATGACATAAGAGGTTTAACTACTTCATCTTCCCGAGGACAATTCCAAACATTTGGTGCTTATGAACAAAACTCCTTGCCTGGAAGTGAAAAATCTGAAAGCTCAACCCTGTCAATCGCACGTTTTTGACATTTAAAAAATTAATTCATGCTTCTAAAGTACTGTTTGCTGCAGCAAGCTTTAAAAGCCATTTTCAAAGATCACAGTTGCAGGAAGCTCTTATATACCTGACAGCTGAGCGAGGAAGATTTCCAGGCTGACTGACGCGCCTGGCTGAAATGGTTACAAACTATTCCCCAGCAACCGCAGGAGGCCCACGAGGACGTGCGTGGTTGCGAAGAAATGACAAAGCAAATGCCTCACCACGCATAGGCGCAGACAGGAAGGAGCCCAAGGGGGACCTGCACTCCCCAAATTTTTAGCATATCTGGTCATTTTTTGCTTTGAGAGGTGGTATACCAAACAAAATACTGTTGCTTGCCTAAGATCAAACATTTTGCCCCTCCCCAAATTCTTTTCGCCCCCAAAAGAATTTTTGGTCTGGCTACGCCGCTATCATCACGTATCTGGCGCAATGACCACATGGGTGATCACGAACCCCAGCATTATGCTTCAAAAAACGAATCAAATGCTACTAAAATTACACTGTCTATCGAAAGGAATCCTTTCCCAGCAAAGAATCATGCTTTAAAATTACCCTGGTTATGCATTTGATCCTGACTTCTGTATTTATTATATCACAATTTAGCAATTGAGTGCGGCATGCACTTATTAGACTGTTGAGACAGTGTTGCCGTTTTAGCTAATTAGCTGCAAAATCCAGCAGTTTTTTTCACTGTTAGTGTTGCACACCCTGAGGTGAGGGCCTGAACACATAAATAAAAAAACTGTTATTTTTAAAGTTCGATTGTTTTCCTGTTTTGTCGTCGGCTTCATTCTAATGAGCTTTCTATTCACACAAATTGCAATTGTCATCTTGACAATTAAGAAAGATTTCTTGCATCGTGCTTTGTTGTTCTTATTGTGAGTCATAAAACTGTACTTTTGCTGCAACAAATACGCCAATGAACATCACAATGCAGATAGCGCAAGGCCCAGTGGCCTCGCGAAATGTTAGCACCGGTCACATTTGAAAAACCGAATTGATGCCAGAGTAAAAAGCACGGCGAGTCGAAGAGCGACTATCTGCAAAGAGTCCCTTTTTCACATGTTGCACAGGAAGCTTTTTTAGGCTATGCAAACCTGCAATGCACGTAGGCTTGCCGGAAACTTTACTTCACAGATCGTTCGTCAAACGTAAAATGGTGATGTCAGCAAGCATTCGCTGCTGTTTACACCAGTTCCGGTCGTCAGCAACAACATCTCGGTGTTAATGCTGCAAGGATTGCTTTGCACACTTGCATTACTTTTGGGAACAAAATTGTAAAAAAAGTCCAATAAATTATTACAAATTGTGACCCTGCGTCACAATATTAGCTGGAAATTTTGAGTCTAGCAACTAGCAGGTTTTCTAGCACGATTTTGAAAACCGTTTGGCAAGTTTAGCAGGTAACAAATTGCTGAACAAAAATTTGTTACAACAATTTTTGGAGATGAAAACTTTTACAACTTCTTCATCAAAAAATTATTTGCCTTCTTTCTGACGCTTCCAATCGGGCAACACCAGGACCAGGCACAACCAGCTGCCTTTAATAATTGGGAATTTTTGTTATGACGCAAGCAACCTGCTTCAAGCATATTATTGCATCGTAGTGTTGCAACCTCTCCGGTGGTGTTGCGTTGATTGTGTGGTTCACCACGAATAGGATGTGCGTGAAGAACAACACCATACATATACGTGGCGCGAACAAGTAATAATAGAGTGATCATGGCAAGTGAACTCTATTGTTACTTGCTGCCACAGTGCGAAGCTTTGCGCACATGCCGCTCGGGATTTCCGATCGCAACAGTAGCAACAAGTACGTAGATCACGGGTCGGCAAACGTTTGCCGACCGGTTTCAGCATCATTTTTATCATTTTGCGGATCGACCCTCAACAAGGTAATGTATGGCAGATGCAAATTAATAACAGCTCGTAAGTCATCATGGCACTGAATGAGAGATCTGGGCTTGCTTTGCCGCAATAAGATGCTCCGACGTGATTGGGATTATGGTAGTCATTGGCGCCCGCAGTGTGTTATTATGTCAGTCGTTCCAGTCACTTTTGAACCGATTTGATTCCTTGGTTTCGCACGGCCCGGTAACAATTTCTTCACAGACAGCCCACCAAGCCGCAAAGCAAATTGTCAAAAGTTTCAACATACATGGTTGCAAGATTCATAACCTAAAAGTTGGCTCGGTGCCCTACCTATTGATTAAAAAAAAGCACATTGCGAAATTTGCAATAATAGCCTACAATCATAACGAAACATTGTGAACTTAAAAGGCATGCTGCAAGTGTAAGTGAAAAGCACTCAGACCACTGTTCCTTCTAAGGTGCGCAACTGCGCAACTGCGCAAATGCGCAGTACCAGCAGACCACGTGCGGAGTGAAATCTCATTCTCGCGCACTTGCAATAATCCAATTTTAATGTCGTATGCATCGCATAATCCTTTCACTGCTTGAAACGCTTTACTGGTTAATGTGTCTATCGGTTGCACAATTGCATGCGCACTAAAACAAACATCTGCTCAATGTAAAATTTCCTTAGAGGGAACACAGACTCAGGCTATAAGAACTTTTTGCGTGTTCCCAAATGCAAATAACACAAAGTTTTGAGATACAAAGACCAGATTCAGAAAGCTGTAAGGCTGAAGCTATGCTCAGTCTGTTTATCGCTGAGAATTGTTCTATAAACACATGCGAACATGTGGTGGAGATCGCCAAAATCTGTCTGTTATACACAAAGAAGGTAGTAAGCTGTAGTTACATTTCTCAAAATGTCAACTGAAAGAAAATCGTGGGCGGAAAAGTGGGGTGGTGAAGACCAACAATATCTACCTTTGTCCACACTAGCGTATGCAGCCCAAAAATTTGAGCAGGGCCAAAACAATTTGCGGGGCAAAAAAATGTTTGATTTTAGGCGAATAACACTATTTTGTTTGGGATACCGCATCTCAAGGCACAAAATGTCTATAAGTTCCAAAAATTGGGGGGTCATGGCCCCCTGCTCTTCTGGCTACACCTATGCTTGTCCACTGATAAATGAGTGCAAGACCAAAAATTGATACATAGCTTTACAAGTCTATTTAAAACACCCCAAAAATGGCAGATTTTTTAGAAGAATTTCACTGCTTTTACAAAATTTTTCTGAAAATTTGTGGCAAGATTTTTAGCAAGACCTAGCAGTTTTTCTTGACACCATTTAGCAGATTAAACTTGCAACCATCTGGCAACACTGTTCTTAGATCCTTGGTTGTGACCATTTGTAGGTTATGCTGCACATGATAGAAGGAAATGCTTACGACAATAACAGGAGTTTAAACATCAATCTTCTTGAAAGTAGTTACTGAATAAACTCATGTCCTTTTCTTTTCAAAATGTCCTTTTCAAAAGACATATACAACAGTAAACACAACTTGAACTTGGCTCCGCGTTACACGCACTCTTTTTCTGCATTTTTTTACACGCACTCTTTTTCTACCTGCATTTTGTTTTTTTTCTAATTTTTTTACACGCACTCTTTTTCTGTCTGCATTTTGTTTAAACGCTTGGATTTTACCTGCACTCTTTTTTTCGCGTTACACGCACTCTTTTTCTGCCTGCATTTTGTTTAAACACTTGGATTTCAACTCTATACGAAGAGCTGGAGTAACTAAAGCGCTAGCAACGCCGCATATGTGCCACATCTGGCGGCCTGAGGAAGTGAATTCACGTCACTGCACTTTTAGCAAAACATTTGTGCTTATTCTGTTGTTTCTGACGTCACCGGTTATTGGACGTGGTCATACTTGTACTCTTCAACGAAAGGATGTGCATGTGGTGAGTCAACAAAAAGTGGCATGACTGAGGCTGCGAGGCTTATTTTGTGCTAAGAAACCCATGCGCTTTGAGGATCTTGGCGCTTGGTTTAACCTGCCAAGTGAAAAAAGTCCCTGTTTCAAGCTACAAATATTGCACGTTCCAAAGATCCCTGAGTAATAAAATCCTTTTCGTTTTTTTTGGTGACGGCAATTGACGGCAGGCCGAAGCCAGAATTGTGCTTCTTGCTGGGGCGATTGAGGTGAACGCTCTTGCCGAAGGAGCGCTACGGCAATTCGCTCAGTGCCAGTGGATCGAACACCTAACTTTCTGTTGAGAGGCGGACACTTCACCACTGAGCTATTACCGGACCAACGCTTATCCTCAAATTACCAATATAAAGCCAATCCAACTCTTTCATTAACACTAAAAAAGCCTTAAAAACACTATGCATGTTTTATTTTGAGACGTTTTGGATGATTCTTAATCCATCTTCAGTCAACAAATTCCCATTTACATTTTCCACATTTAGCTTTTCCTGACTTCAATCCTCAAAAACCTCTGTGAATATCTTAATCCTATCCCAACCTCAAAACATATTCCCACCCCCACCTATTTCTAAAACCATAAAAATATTTGCGAGGGAGTAAATTATAGGCGTAGCCAGGGGGGCCATGCCCCAAAATGTTTGGAAAATACAGTCATTTTGTGCATTGAAAGGCGCTTTTCCATACAAAATAGTGTTATTCGCCTAAAATCATACATTTTGCCCCCCAATTTCTGGCTGGCTACGCCACTGGAGTAAATGAGGTCTGGTGTTATATACGACGTAGGTGGATGCTCTCTTTGCTTGTGAAAATTTGCAAAATATTTTTTTTTGCTATGCACAAATGCACTTGACTTTGTGAAAGGCATGGATATAGTGCATTTTTTTTATCATGTGCACCTCGTCAATTTTTTGAGCTCTTTACCAGATGCCAAAGTGCAGCCTTGCAAGCGACTTTGACACACCAAACCCAATCAGTAAATTCGCCGCCCTGTCAAATCAAAAGTGAATGGTGCAGAAAATAACCATTAACCAGTCACCAAAGTATAGTAAAGTAAATGGTTTTTGCTTCAAATACTCCAGAATAAGTCACACTTGGAAAAATTTGGCAAAATTTTCATCTCCGGGGAACAGCATTCACGCAGCGCCGGATTTAGGTGGGGCCAAGGAGCCTGGGCCCAGGGCCCCCCACCAAACAGGGACCCCCACCATGTTCATGTGTTTGGCCATATGTACAACATGTGCGTGCCACTCAATCATTTTTATTAGCGAGGAAAGTTTGTTTGTAGCCGCTATTGAAATATCAGTCGTCCAGACGGCAGTATTTCACTTGTATATTATTTGATGTTGTGACGAAACAACTATTACACTTATTGCTTCCTGAAAGTCGGTCAAGTATCTGAATCTAGATTCTAGTGAATGTGAATACAAAGCCAAGCCACGTAGAACGCATTAGCTTACGTCTCTACTCGATACTGGTGTTGTGGGCACTACGTACCCCAACACCGATAACGACGAAAGTGCAACATTAGAGAATGAAGAGAGAGGACCAATTTCAACAACAAGTCCTGATGTAGTCATCAGAGTTAAAATAATGACTGATACACTCTCTGATTTGGAGTGAAGTGTAGTGACCAAATGAGAGAGAGATTATTGTGACGAAGTGTACATATGTATTATAAAAGCTTGAAAAATCTGTAACGTAATGCAATAACCGATCGAAACGGATTAAAGTATTGTTGTAGAACGCTGCAACAACGCCTAAGAGTACCTCAATGCACTTGCAAAGCTTATATTCGTATGCATGTATTCGCAGAAAACATGTATGAAATAACGTCATTAGCAGATCTGTATCATGCATTTTTAGGACACTATAATCTGTTCCAAGCAATAGAAAACTATGTGACGTCAGAGCAAACCTCGGAAATCTTACAAAAAGTAATAGACTGGTTAAAAGAATTAATCGAAGTAAATGAATACGAACCAGAGTTAAAGTGTGAAACATTTATTTGTTATGAAGGGCAAAAGGTTGAAGTAGTTGCTAAAACAAAAAGTCAAAAGTTGTACATAAGCAAGTGGAGATTTACGCGTGAACCTTGCAAAAAGAATGCAACCATTTAATTGCACTGTCTATGTGTTACAGATGGATAACAGTTCAGTTCAGTTCAGTTTATTTATGCATCCCGACCAAGCACAGAATACTTCATCAGGAATACAGGGACAGGAAGCGACGGCCGTAGCTGTCATTTACGTCACTGCCCCCACAAGTTCACGCAAGACA
>Ga0210059_1011772_pt1 | contig 13333 bp, 9 predicted proteins | sample Ectturendosymbi2_FD_188042 | JGI IMG/M metagenome (GOLD analysis project Ga0210059, IMG submission 188042) | Ecteinascidia turbinata endosymbiont from Florida, USA - Sample 2 (SPAdes) (version 2) | ecosystem: Host-associated > Tunicates > Ascidians > Unclassified | place: Key West, Florida...
GGTTCATTTTTAAAATATAGTATTGGATGTATGTAGCAACCGGGGGGCTAAACCTGAAATGGGGGGCACCGATTGCAAATGGGAGGGCCGGGCACCACTGGCCCCCCGCTGGCGACGGCCCTGCATACAGATGCATCCTGAAGCATTTGTATGCACACATTTATGCCTGTTTTAGCTTTGCTGAACAACAGTTGACTAATTCTTATTGTAGGACAACGATTCATGTTGGCCTTTCAATTTTTTTGAGCTTCCTATAGTCCAATTTCAATTTGCATTTTCTGCATCCAGGGTTCGAAAACACTTTCAACGTTCGAAAACATTTTGAGTGTACCAGTTCACTAATTATGTCAAAATATTAATGATTTCGCGTGCCAAACATCTTGTTGCGTGTAGAATTTTGTACTATGATTGGAATAGTATAATCAGCAAAGATAATCTTTGGATTATTAAGTGTCCTCAAAGTACGTTAACTGAAGTACGGTGATACGAATTGCGTTTATCATGCCTTCAATTCCTTGAAGCAAGTTCAACGCAATAATACTACCACTGGCTCACTGCAGTGATGGAATTCTACGTTTAATAATATCAAGTTACTGAAATATGACAAACATCAACGGCACGCAATCTCAAACGCAGTCACTTTTGATAAAGATCCCTGTCCTTATTTTTTGCTCAACTCCAAAGTGTTAGGGCAATATTTGGATAACCTGAGCAGAACACATGCTTCAGAATCGAAGCAGATCTACGCAGCTATTGGAATCAATTCGAAACAATTACATTTGAGTGTCAAATCACTAAGCGTGCCATGAGCAAATGATCTCGCGTGCCAGGGTTTGCCGATCCCTGAGTGAGTGTAGCCAAACAATCCTTCAAACTTAATGTAGCCTTCCTAATTTATCACTCTGCTGCATTTAGTGGCAGACAGGCGTCTTTTCACATCATTGTCTGCAGGGCCGCTATCAGTCAAATGCACAAATGTGACAGAATGGCTGGAGAGAAAATATTTTCGAATATTCCGAAAACGTAAGAAAACTCTGCTTCGAGTTCAGTGTTTCAACTACAGTAATGTTGATGTACCAATCGCACAGTTTGCCAAGATGTTTGCGCCCCAACTGTGAATAAACAACTGCGCTTTTATGTAATCCAGTGCAAACAAATCCATCTTTTACGGCAAACGATGGGCGCGAAAAAGCGAAAGTTTCAACATCTGACGTGTGCCGAAAAACTTCTTTTCGATGGCATTGACAACCAAAAACAGTAAGTTAAGGAAATTCGTCCATAAGTGCTGCAGCTGCAATACTAAAGCAATGAAACATTCGCCCACTTCATAGTCGCTAAAGTTATTGTGCAGGTAAAGTCTACACATATATTTGATCTAAAAAACTTTTAGATCAAAACATAAATATTATCAAGTGACAAAAATTAAGGTTATAGGATGTTCTGCAAATAAAGCCTGCAACAAAAACACTGTTCAAGGCCTCACTTCACAAACTCTGTGAAACATTTGACGCCAATTCATACAAGCCAGTGATACGCAAAAGCGACAGGCTGCATATTATAATGCACCGCAGTAACTGCTGTATTCTTTAAGGTACATGTGAACAAAAGCTAATTGATCGTGTTTATATTTGTGAATTATCGGCATTTTTATGTGCTAAATATGATTGAATAACTTTTGGTTTTACAGTAATTGCAGATTTACTTTGCACTTTTTACATATCATTTAAGAGGATACAATCAGCTCAGCGGTCCAGTAAATTTACTTACAATGTACAGAAATTTTGAACAAACTTCCTTAAAGCAATACTATTGCATAGCTTTTAATACTTGATAATATTCACGTTTTGATATAAATCACGCAAACTCCTTATATTTTAAGGAAATAATTTAAATGACATCAAAGAACTTTTTTCACCAATACTAAGCAAACATGTGCTTAAGGAAAATTTTCTTGATGTAAATCAAATTGATGAGTATTTTTTAAAAAATCCTGCTTTATCAATGTCACTATAGCTTGATAAAAGGAATTCTAAAACTGATGATTTTTTTCGTGCAGATCAGGGTTTATAGACACTGCGTATTCTACAATGAGTAGCGTTAGGATTCTGTTGAAAATTCGTTTTTCATATTTGATCAAAGTGATGATGATGTTAGAGCCAGGACTCTGAATCTTTTGGCGAGTTTTATCGCTGTACTATCAATATAAATTCAGTAACATGAACAAAAATATAGATTTACCAGAGCCATACGTCAGCCTTTTTCTTCAGAAGTTTAACCATGACTTTTTCTAGTTTTGTTTGTCTTTCTGTATTTCATTAAATCAGATCAATTACGTCAATCTTTTTCAAATATTTTCCTATTTCGCTGAGAAAATGCCACAACAACAATAATTGAGATCATCCTCACATTTATGTCTATAATTTTTAAGTTATTCTGCTTAATTTTCAAGATTAGCAGTAAATCTAAAAACACTTATGAAGCTTTAACAAAATTTTATTTGGCTTTGTATCTTTCGACTCGTTCTAAAAGATTTTACCAAACTTTTTAAATAATTTCATTATTTTTATATGCTTGTCGAAGGACACGCCGTGACTCTACCTTGTACGACTACCATGCCTGCCTCACAAGTTTGAAATGTTCTACGATGGAAACTTCTCGCCCCTTTAAAGTTTCTAGCTACAGGCCTGAAGCAGATCGCAGTGATGGCGAGGATTGGGAAAACAAGATTTGTTTCATACGCAATATTTCAAAAGAATATTTGTACGGAAGCGCGGAATATCTATCGTTTTCACAAATGCGTCCAAAGTGCTTTGTACAAAGTAAATTGCAATGGAAAAATCAGTCATGTGTAACTTTCCACAGCTAACGATAGCAATTTCAATGCAACACTGAAAGTAGAGCTCAACTGCTTTCGCCAGGGTTTATTGGCAGCTATGCTATTCTGATCAGAGCAACATAGTCTGTTCTTCAGACTTCGAGTCGTAGTGACTGCTGCGCAACAATTTGGATCCCAGTCTTTACGGTGTTGCACAAATTGCAACATCATCTTCTCTTGACGGGAGTGACCCTGGCCTTCACCCGCCGAATTGGATTTACAATTTATGCCCTTTTCGTCTCGGCCGTTTGAAGGATTTGAGCGAACTTCGCGCCTTGTGTTGAGCGTCAATGTTAAGACTGGAATCTTGCAAAATGGTGGCCACTGATCTTGACGCACCGCTGCAGTTCCACATGTCTGGCGCCAGTTGTTGCTATATTGTTCCGTAAATATAGATTCACTCCATTCCCAACTTCCATTCGTGGTCACTGCGCCACAATTTGGCATCGTCAACGTTTCAGGAGTTGCAACTCTAACATAAAGTTAACCCTAACTCTTAAGATAAACGAAACACTGAATACCACATACTGTCTGCAATAAGGTCTTTTAGTCTTAGTGTCGCAGGTCTCTCAAGCGCTTGCCGCTTGTTCCATCGCATCCTTTTTACTTCCGCTCGTGTGCGATGTCAACATAAGCCGAACACTGGGACAAATACGGAGCTGATGGATTTCATTTGTCTTTGAAAAGCGATCTTCTTATGTTTCAGTAAACAGTGTTATTTCTGGGAAAGTTTTTGCTGCGCTGAACTGATTTTGAAATGACGTTGGCACAAGCCGGCAACCGAAACAAACTCGTACCTAAATAAATGAAAGATCCTAATGCTATAAACCCGAAGTACGACACATTCAGAACCGACAGAAATCACCAAGATATACACAAGACAAAGAACAGCACCTCATCATCATCGCAATGTCGACAAAGAATCGTAACCTGTCCTTGTTACGTCAGTATCTTCAAATTCTGTAATGACTTACTTCCGTGAAGCCAAGACCTTTTAACAAAGATGGATGTACACTGGCGGCATATATCACAAGCGGTTCGAGTAGCACTGCAAGTAAAGCAGGTACTCTTCGCGAAGAGCAGCCGCATGCATAATTTATTTAGGCGGTCCTCACCTACGACTAAAGCACAACGGTAATTGCACCAAAGAGAAATAAATTTTTACCAAAAAATTCCTGAAAATCCCATGCATCTTGCACCTATTTTGGACGATCGAAGCTGAGTGAAAATATCTGTAATACAATAATCTCATCCTGTGGTGGAACATACTTCCACTAAAATATGCCACGCATGAAACCGAACCATGAGTAAACTTTCATTACCGTTTAGCAACAATGCTGTCATAAAAATTTAAACTTTACATGTCTCATGAAAATTACTCATTTCCAGCATGACTGCCCATCACCTTCGTAGTGTGGTTAAAACGTAGAATGTCTACTGGCCACACATCTGCTTTCCGACTGCTTCTACACACAACGGAAGGAAGAGTTGACTTTTATACATGGGAGGAAAGCTGACACCGAAAATCGACATCCAAATAGTTTTGCCTTCCCGTACGAGCCAGTTGCGTGATGGCTTACACTTACCAAACTGCAAAACAGAAACTTCTTTGACAACCAAGCTAATTTTTCTGCCCGTAACTTTTTGTTCTGCGTAAGGTTGATTTTTAGAGCATGAGAAGAGAAGCAGCTGCACTGGTCAACAAGTAATCGCAGGGACGAACGTGCAACATACCGTCGAGCCAAACACGAGGTTACCAGCATAAGATAACATCTGAGATCTCCTCTGCTCGACCTGTAAGCTAATGCTTGATAAGCATCATCGGTTGATTGCATGTACGATTAGCTACAGCATCGCGTTGCATACTTGCATAACGCTGCGTTAGCTCAACCACGTCATCGTGTAACGTGTTTCCTTGTTCCTTACCCGGTGTCATGCGAAATTTTTGGCCTCTGCGAAATTTCTGACCTAGTATTGTTTGTCAGTTATTTTGGTTCTCAGAGCAAAGGAATAAAGTTAGTTTGGCGATTACTCTTTTGATGTGTGTTGTGTTAATTAAATTTTTTTGGTTAGATGTCAGATACCCACAACAAGCTACAGTAGGGAATAACTATAACCAACGAAAAATATTGGACTTAGTCTTAGACCTCAATTATTTTTCTTTTTCTAACCTTAACCCGACCCACTTACTTAAACACCAAACCCTAAGCCCTAATCATCAGTTTTCTCAGCGTATTTGCTATGTAGAATATTACTCTGTGTATGCACACATGGGGTGAATTCAGAAATTTCGCACGTCGGAAATTTCGCTTGACACCGGGCTCCATGTTATAAGTACAACGGTCATGGTTGAACGAACATGGATTTCACGTGACAATCATCGCTGCAGCAATCACCATCAAGAATGAGTCCAACGCTAACCAGGATAAAGACCTGAACTGAGCCACAGCTGGTGGGACGTTGATTCTTGGGTCAGTGAGTTGAAGAACTGCAAAGTTCGATGATTCTTTCACCACAACAGCAGAGAATGTTGAAAGATCGATTCCCAACCTCGACGCGTTTTCAAGGGCGCTAGCTTGACTGCTACAAAAAAGCTCACAAAGTCTCGCTAGAAGAAAGGCCTCAAACCCATTTCAAACATCTCACTGTTTAAGGTCATCCTGAAAAACAGCAGCTTAACTTAGATCAGCTATGTCCAAACCGCGGCCCACGGGCCGCATGTGGCCCAGTCGAAGGTTTTGTGCGGCCCAGTTTAGCTTATCGCTGTAGTAAAAGTCTCCTATATACTGACAACCTGTCCTTACGTTGATAATCTTGAATTTGACATTTTTGTTGCGGGTGGTGTTCAGTACCACTTTATCACGTCTGTTACCATTGCAGATAGGATTTGAACGCATTCAGTACATCAGCTTAAGCTAAATTTAGTTTGCTAACAGCAAAGTAAGCCATTCAATGTGCGGCCCTCATTAACATGTCATTCAATCAGCGGCCCTGGTTACGATAGAGACATGATTTTTGGCTCAGTGAGCCATTTGGGTTGGACATAGCTGGCTTAGATAGACCAATTGTCATTAATGTAAATATGTCCTTCATTCTGTTAGGTACACTTGTAAATAATTCATTAATATTCTATATTTAAATATTTTATCAAAGCTGTTGTAAGTATAACATTTCTCTCCGACTTTACAAGTGATTCAGTCTGCTTATTAATATCATTTCATTTTCTTTTCACTCTTCATTAAAGATTTTAAAAAGTCTACAGCATTTGAAATACATCTTGAAGAATGAGTACCAAATGTATGTGTTAATGAATTAAAAATATATTATGAGACCTCACAACTTATTAGTTTTGACTTCACAATTAAAAAAGACCCATTGCCCATGAAACATCAATCTCTGTAACACACTCAAAGTTTCAGTCAGGGCAGGGATGCAAAAATGAGTACATTAGATCTTTCGTCAGCGTTATGCCATCACACCTAAAGAAAGGAAACTAATGTCAACCACGTATATGCTACTGCAGTGTTTTTTTAAGCCGTTTTTGGGTGTCAAAGTGACACCCTAAAATTTTGCAATGACACCGTAAAATCTGAAAGCCTAGATATGGTTTTGCCTTGTGTTGAAGTCAAACGATTTGAGAAAAGCACGTTTTCCTGCACGTGGCCATTGCAACAGACGGCTGCAATGTTATAGGCCGACACAATTTTCTGGCGCAGTAGTTGGAATCGGAAACTGTAAGTATGGCATCTGTGCATTGCCATGCGCACCGCTTCGCTTTGGCCTCTTACGATACTGCCGCAGATTTGTACAGTATGGTGTGCGAAACTGCGAAAACACTTTAATGCAATTATGAAAGTGTTTTAGTGTTTCGCCATTCTGTCGACTTGCCTGGCGTTGCATCAGACTACAATGAAGACAAAAGGTCGGCAGTTGCTGGCTTGCAGCGCGCATGTAAATCAAGGTTGTCGAGTGAGGCAACAGTGAGAGCTAGGAGTGAGATTTTAGCTATTTGGGCCGCACTGAAGCAGCTGTCAGAAAATAAAAATTAAACAATGTGCGTTGTTTTACTGCGACTAATGAAAACAAAAAAATTTAACATGGTGCTTTCCTTCTGTCACTACTGACACTTCACCTGACAAAACTGAGCAACGTTTTTGAGGCGGGATGTTTTGACTTTGCACAGGTGAAAGCTTCCGTAGAACTGTGCATCCATAAGATCTCTGATGCCGCTGCTAAATCTGAGTTTAAAGCTAATTTCCAAAAGTTTGATGGTGAATTAGGGGAACTTGGAAGTCTGTTTGGTTTGGCTGACTCGTGTGTGTCAAATGGCATGGCGTTTTGGAAGGGTGGCGGAAGATTACCAAATTGATCGTCCCCATACACAAAAAGGGAGAAAGGAGTGAGTTAACCAACTGCCGCGGCATCTTTTCACTTAGCCTCGCAAGAAGCGTGTATGCCAAGATGCCGCGAAAGTAATTGAACCAAAGCTGGATGATACCCAGTACGGTTTTCGTCGCGGCCGTAGCACTACAGAACAAATTTCCGCTCTCCAGCAAATTTTTGATAAATCCTGGGAGCATGCCAAAGATTTATACAGATATTTTGTCGGCCTCGGTAAAGTATATGACCTATGTGGCCGGGTTCTTCGTGAAAAGCTTTGGAGGGTGTTATGGGAGTACGGTGTTGATGGGTGCCTCTTGCTGGCCGTCAAGTCACTGTATTCCTGCTCAGACGTCTGTGACCGTGTCGGGAGAGTTAAACCACGACCGTTCAACGTTGGTGTCAGACTCAGACAATGGTGTGTGCTGTTCTCTTAGTCTGTATCAGGGTTCTCCACACTACGGCCCGCGGGCCAAATCCGACCTGCGAAGCCGTTTTACCCAGCCGCAAAACACGATCTGCTGATAATGAAAAATTAATGTATTTACAAAAAATATGTTGATTTGGTAGAATGTAACATATTCCGAAAAAATAACCTTACGCAAGATGTCTGCCCCTCTATCTGCTGTGCAACAGCTTATGTGGTCCTCTCCCAAAAAGTTTGAAGAGCCTTGGTCTATATGAATTGGATAGACAGTAGCAGACGTGTCGACAAGGTTGTCACTCCTGAGAACTGCAGCATGAACCGTTTGATTTTTGCTGACAAATTGGTACTGCATGCGTAGATCTTCTTAACAGGGTCTTCAGCACGCATTTGATCGGTTTTCTGTTGTGTGCGACCAAGCAGGAAAGAAAATTAGCTCTAAAAAGATTAAGGTGTGGCTCTTAAGACGCCCAAGGCAGTGTTTTCTGCAAGTGAGCGGAAATACACTGGAGCAGATGAAGGGGTTCAAGTAGCTCGGGGTGGTATTCACGAGGGACGAAAGTCGGAACAAAGGGATTGATATGCGGATTGGTAAAGCAAACGCAGTTCTGCGTAAGCTTTATTGCTCCGTGGTGACGAAACAGGAGCTTTCAAAGACCGCAAAGCTTTCAGTTCTTAAACTGGTCTTTGTTCCGTCCTCACCTGTGGTCACGAATCTTATGTGACGACTGAAAGAATGCTGGCAAAACAACAAACGGTAGAGCTGAGTTATTTGCGAAGAGTTCTCGGTGTGACACTTCGTGACAAAGAGCACAGGTCAGAAATCGGTAAAGCCCAGGATGCCAAGCCACTTCTCCGAATCGAGAGATCCCAGCTATGCTAGTCCGGCCATGTGTCCAGAATATCCCAGGAAAGAATACAGAACTAAGTCCTTCAGGCAACAGTCTACACCCATCGGAAAACGGCCCAAAGTTCGTCCAAGGATCGTGTGGCGTGACTTCATCTCTGACCCTGCGTGGTCCTATCTTGGCATGGAGCTCCAAACTGGCTCCCATCTTGGTGTAGAGCCAGCAGATCTGGCTAGTTGAGCTTGCTGTTGATCGTGAGGTATTTCGAATCCTCCTAGACCAGCTGTCCTCGCGACTCTCCCCAAAGGAAAAGTGGGCACGAAAATGAGAGAATAAATGAGTATGTAGGCCGCCATTGAATCTTTCTACTTATGAAATTGTCTTTAGTGTGGTTCAAACTTTAGTTTGTTTGCCAAAAGTGAATGAGTATTCAAATTAAGCATATTTGGACGGAAACTTGCATTTTTGTGAAAATGAGTTAAAAGTATCAGACATAGAAGGGAAAATGGTGTTGACACCCTAAAGCTCCACCACGACACCCTTTCAAAAAACTTAAAAAAAACACTGTGCTACTGCCTAAAGGCATCAATTTTAAACAAATTTTTAATCAAAAGCAGCAATTTTAATCAAAAACAGCCGGCACTTCTGGCGGATTACTTTATTGTTCGTTAAGTCAGCCCACACTGCGCACATCGTTGTTTTTAACTTTCTCCAACTGCCGGCTCCCTTCCCTGTGGGATACGTCAGCCGACTTTTTTGCAGGACCGTTTTATTTACTGCCGACTGGACCAACTGCCGTCTCACGTACCTTTGGTACATACATCCACTCATCACACATCTATGGGATCTTATTCGAATGGATTTCTCAAGTAAAATTTTCCAAGTCCAATTCTGTACACGTCCGCAATTTTCAAGACTTTACAGTCCGATTTGGTCATCATTCGCTGAAAATCTGCTTCAGTTATGGTCCAGTCCGGTTCTGTACCCTGGTTCGTGAACATCCAAGTGCTGTACAGTGTATAAGCGCACAGTGTAGTGTACAGCAGTCCACGTGATGTTAGAAGGATACAATTACTCAAGCGTTGTGGCAGTTATACTATGACAACACAGCAAGCTTGTTGTTTTTGCTCTCCACACGATGAGCCAAAGCGCAAACCACAAGATTGTAGGACTGGGGATGTGCAGTGCCACGTCAAATCGATTTCCAATAAAAGAATTTGCCGATCGATTTGCTTGTTTGTCACCTTTGTGGACACTAGCTACTTCAACACTTGCCGCTCAATCTCGCGCGTACATATCCATAAATTTACGGCTGTCTATCCCTCAAAACTTGACCAGAGTTCTGGCAGGAGATTTGTTGTTTTTGCATATTACTGACGCATAAGCATTAGGCACAAGCTCTTCAGTTATGGCCGGCTATGTTGTCTATGCATCGTGGCGAATCAGTGGACCTAAATCAATTCCATTAGCCACGTAGGTTGAATAACGTGTTAGCGTCTAGTGTCACTTGGCATTGGATGAACTGCAGAGCCAGGTGGCAGTCTCAGTATTTTTTCTATAATTGTCTTAAAAAATTATTGCAATTTCAGTAAGTTGTGAGAACATTTAAATCACACCCACGAAGGATAAAATTTTACAGCAATTGTAGGCTGAGAAGATTTTAACAAAAGCAAGTAATTAGGAAGAGTGTTAATATAGGTAGCTTTAAGTGAAATGAATAACCACATTACAAAATATTTCGGGAATGTTAAAAAAGAAAACAAAAAAGAGAACCATTTGTTGATCTAGCGGTGGTGAAAATCTGGCAGTGTAGATTCTAACAGACGTCGTCACGAAGGTCGACTCCAGCAACCAATTCATACAGTAGTGTAATCGACCCAAGTCTGTACATCACATTTTTTAAAATCTTGAAGGATTTTGTGCCTAGTTGGAAACGCGGGTCAAGTTGAGTCAAATTAAAATTGGTAGTTTGTATTCAAAGATCACTTTGACTTATCTCTTGAGATATTTTAACTTTGAACAAATACAGCTTACATGTTGGGGAATTGCTCGTGGCAGTTTTCAGGCAGGCAGTGGCGTACGCAGAAAATTTTCATGGAGGTGGGTTTCATATCAGTGGAACAGGGTAGTCATTTGTATTTGATGTGCGCTGTTTGTGTCGTCACAATTTGACGTCATAGTCCTGTTTCCAAACCAACGTTTTGGCGAAGTTTGTTGACATGATATGCACGTTTTTCTATACATCCACTCTCCTTATTTTATGTGTCATTGCACTGAATATAAACTATTAGCACTCCAAGTTAGGCTATCGGAGGAAAATACACCCAATGCTACGACACAGCAGTTCGTAACTGCAAAAATATCAGGCTGCGCGTTAAAACAGGGGAGTATAACACACTCATCAATTCGTCAGAGCAATTTACTACGGAAAAATGAGGCTGCGCTAATGTCTTTGTCGAATACGAGCCGCCGAGCATAGAGTAAGTGCGGGTGGACTGGCTGGCGCACACCCCGGTTTGAAAAATCGAATCTTGCTAAACTACGCAAGAATGCTACAGAATTTGGTAGGCCTAATGCAGCCAATGATGTCAGCGCTTGCGCTGATCAGCCTTAGCTGACAAAATAAATGCAATTTTTCATATAAAGTGAACTATCGCCGAACACAATCTTAAACATGCATAGCCTGGTGGACGAAAGGTCTGCAAAAAGTGGTGAGATGGTTTTTGTACCCAGACGATAACCCAGATTCCTACCGAAATCTAATTATTACTTTTTGGCCCATTTGCTTTTCCCTGATCTTTGTTCTTTGCATTAAGTCGACAAATTAGCAAGCAAAAAGTATGCGAAAACAATTAATGTCCTTTGCGCAGGTAATGAAGTTTTTGTAAAATATCAAGCTCAAGGGGGAGAATCCACCCCCCCCTTATGTACGCCCTTGGCACTGAATAGAAACTAAAATATCAGCGCTTCAAGTTAGGATATCGGAGTAAAATACACTCAACGCTACGACACAGCAGTTCATAACTGCAAAAATATCAGACTGAGCGTTCAAACAGGGGAGTAAAACACGCTCATCACTATGTCAGAGCATGTACAACTACAATTTTTGCATGAAGTCGACAAATTAAGCGAAAAGTATGCGAAAACAATTAATCTCCTTTTCGCAGGTAATAAAGTTTTTGTAACATATCAAACTAAAATGGGCGTTTTAACCCCAAACCCCTTGCGTACGCCCTTGGCAGACGATATAAAGACAATGGTTTCGGAAAAAGTGAACCATCGCGGAACACGATCCATGCTTAGTGGACGAAAAGTCTGCAAAATGTGGTGAGATGGTTTCTGGACGCAGGCGATAACCCAGATTCCCACCAAAACCGAATTATTACTTTTTTAGCCCATTTACAATATTTTTTGAAATTTGCATGCAAATTTATTCCGTGGTATTTGCATTAAGTCGACAAATTAACAAGCAAAAGTATGCAAAAACAATCTCCTTGCGAAGGTAATAAAGTTTTTGTAAAATATCAAGCTCAAGGGGGGGTTAACCCCATAACCTCCGTTGCGTACGCCCTTGCAATCAGGGGTGTAGTAAGAAAAAACAAGTGTGGGAACGCATCCAAAAAAGCAGTTATTTTCAAGTGAGAGAAGTGTGGGAACGAGAAAAAATGATGTGGGAATGCAGCCAAGAAATAGACATTTTCAATCTTGTAATTACACACTTATGTTAGTGTGGTACGCACCAGACATCTTGTCATTTATTGATTTATGCGACGTCTGGAGCTGCACACAGGAAATCTGAGTAAAACAAACACCTTCAAGTGAGGTTACTATGAAAAAGTATGGGAACACGTTCCCGCAGCCCAAAAAGTGTTGGAACGCATTCCTACGCGTTTCCACCCCACTGCAACCCTGTTTTCAGGTACTTGACTTTACCAAAAAAGATAAAGAGTAGTCAAGGAATGTCAGTTCGCTGGTGCATTAGATCTAATGTACTTAGGTTTCAGCTCACTCGCTGCACACCTTTATCTGTTGAAATCATTTTCATTTTGAAGTAGCGTTGTAATCGTAGACTCGTGGCGATGCGGTGAAATGCCTTTGACTGATATCTTTTGAAGAGGAACACCTTATAGATTTTTTCTATCACAATTAGATATTGGCCCCAGTTTTCTCACTCTTGGTAAAATCTTTAACAAAAAAATGTTGACCCCCTTGACTGCAGCTAAATGGTGGTTTCTTTAAAGTAGACCGTTTGCTTCTACTTTTGAGCCTACACTACTTGTTTGAAATGGCAATGAAAATGGGAAGTATAATGTAGTTTTCCGTTTTTTGTCTTGGAGTGCGCTGATGATCTTGCCTATTCTTTGCGGTTTGCAGCAAAGATGATTACTATCAGGTTTGCCGGTTGGATATCAGGAAGGATAGTGAGTTTTCAACTTGATACCGATATCCAAAAACTGCTTTTAGGCTGAAACCGGATGCGGATATCAGATCCGAAATGTTTTATTTGATATATTGTGTTTTCAGGTTGTGAAATGAATTTCAGTCACTTTTGACCTCGTGGAGAAAGTTGCACATTACACAATCATTTATTTTTTATTTTCGAAACCATCTTTTCAGCTTTCTGTGTCTATCTCCGAGTGTATCTATGCATTATTAAAGAAACACTTTGGATAGTTTTCTGCAGGGGCGCAGCCAGGATTTTTCTAAGGGGGGGGCTGAAGTTATGGAAGCAAAAGCCTTGTAAAGGAAAAATTGCTTGTGATTAGAATAGTCAAGAAAAGCACTTAATTTGTGGAAAAACAATTG
>Ga0210059_1011773_pt1 | contig 13332 bp, 8 predicted proteins | sample Ectturendosymbi2_FD_188042 | JGI IMG/M metagenome (GOLD analysis project Ga0210059, IMG submission 188042) | Ecteinascidia turbinata endosymbiont from Florida, USA - Sample 2 (SPAdes) (version 2) | ecosystem: Host-associated > Tunicates > Ascidians > Unclassified | place: Key West, Florida...
ATCCGTTATTCCTGAAGATAACATTGAGTGTTTGCTGCATATTCGTTACGCGGCAAATCTTGATAAAAATGAAAGACAGATCGTGCCCTTCACAACCACTTTATTCATCTTGCATTCTAACCTCATTGTGTAGGCTATACTAATTGCGTGCAGTTTAAGAAACGATGGAAAGGTTTTGGTGCATCCTGGAGCATAGGCGTCCGCAGGAGGGGGGCAAAACGGGTATTCCCCCCCTGGAAATTGCGACTAAGAAAGAAAAACTTCTGGAAAATGTGAAATCAGGAATTTAATTCTGATTATTTGGGTTAGTTCTTGCACTGACAGTTTGTTTGCCGATATGACACTCACACTGCACAAGAGTCAGGTTCACTGTTTTGGTAACATGCAGTTATGAGCTTGCAGTTCACTAAATCCGCTTCTTTGCCTGCAGAGGCAGATTGCGAAACTCGGGAGCAAATTGTTCTACTATTGGCCTTTGTTGCGTAACAATTACATGGCAACAAATCTTCGAAGATGCACTTCAAGTTATGGTGGTAGGCGTTTTGCCGCATGTGACTGCTGAATGCAGACTTCTTGGCAGGTAATGCAGCGAGACTGACTTCTGATAGCGGTAAGCCACGTAGGTTCAAACCAATGGTGGGCGAATTGTAGATCGCCGACATATTTTGTGTGGCTCTTCTAAATGAATAGCAATTTCATAGAGTTGTTGCCTCATATTTAACGTTTGTTTCATTTTTCAATGTGTTTACACAAGCTTGTGAAGTTGGTCACCAACAGTGTTCCCTGTAAGAAAATTTCACATTGAGCAAATATTTATGTCAGTGCGCATGCAATTTCACAACCATGTAGTCACACAACCAGTGAAACGTTTCGACGGGGCTACGCGATATCAAATTTGGAATGTTGCAAGTGCGCAAGAATGAGATTTCACTGCGCAAGGAATGTTGCAAGTGCGCAAGAATGAGATTTCACTGCGCAAGGAATGTTGCAAGTGCGCAAGAATGAGATTTCACTGCGCAAATGCTCTATATTTCTGCGCATTTGCGCACCTTAGAGGGAACACTGGTCACCAGGGAGTCTGCGCGATTTGATAGCAACGACAGTGAACCTAAATCGCTAGTTAGGCTACTTTTTCTTCTTTCCCTAAGTTAGGCTAATTTTCTTCTGAGAAGAAAATTAAAATTTTTCAAAGGCACGCATTGTCAAAAACATTCTGTCAGTTTCCCAATGTCGGAATGAGAACCAAGGTGTTTCGCAAAGAGGCAATTGCAGACCACAAAGTTGAGGAATACTAAAGTAAATTGTAAGACTACTGCAGGAGTTCCAAGCCAGATTTGACCATTTCCAAGAGTTAAAACCATGCCTTGCATTCCTTGTAAATCCATTCAATGTTAATGTATCGGTGATGGCTGCCCAGTTCGCTAACCGTTTGTGACAAACTTGTCTGCTGTAGAAATAAAACTGACCGAAATGCAAGAAAATCTGGGTAAAAAAAACACTTAATTTTTGCCGACAGGTTCCGGAAAGTAAATACCCAGAATTTAAAATACTAGTGTGTAACTCATTTTTGTGTAAAGCACAACATATTGCTGTGAATTTTTTTCTCTGTAATGAAGTTCGTAAAATCATACCATTGTGTAACCCTGAAAAACGAACACTTGGGAGATTTAATTCGCACAGCGTTAACAACAATCTGTCCAGGTTTTCGGGGACTCGAAAATCAAACAAAAACTTCATACTGACAATTACTATCCATCATTTAATGTAAAACTTGCATTCTTTACCGTATTTGTATTGACACAGCAACTGGTTTTGCGACTCGCTGGTGTTTTTTATTTTCTGCAAATGACTCTTCCATTTAAGTTTGCCCACCCCTGGTTTATGTTATGAGTAACGAAGTATGAGTGAAAAAGAAGCATTGCTGCCAACAAAGCGCATTTTCTGCAACAGTGCAACCAATGCTCTCTCTAAAGGTGCGTAAATGCGCAGAACCACCAGACCATTTGCGCAATGAAATCTCATCTCGCGCACTTGCAACCAGTGGCGTAACTAGAGGTTTGATCCTGGAGGGCAAAGCTTAGCTGAAGGGGTCCTACTGGCCAGCACTCAGAAAAAAGTTGAGAAATCATAGTGAATCTGGTTGTCGTGGATGTCTATACTAGCTAAAAAAACGAATACACCCCGAAAAACGCAAAAAACAACAACCTAGGAATACTAAATATCGCAATGTCAACTAAAGGGGGCCCAGTTTTTACATTTAGCTTGCCAGGGGGGTGGCTCTCCCCCTTTCCTCCCCCGTCAGTTACGCCACTGCTTGCAACATTCCAAAATATTGGAAAAGCAAGAAAACAACAAGCTATTTGAATTAAATGTGCAGTTTGTTCATATTTTCATAAGATTTTACACCATTCTAAAACTTCACAAAGTTTGTAATGCACTTAGAACTCTGCTAACTCAATCTTTAAATATCCATGCTCGCTAAAACAAACATTTGCTCAATGCAAAGTTTTCTTACAAGGAAAACACTGTATGCAACTGTTGCCGTAACACTGAACATTTTCTTTTTTGTATGCGTCAATTTGCGCTGCATCGCCAACAACCTGAAAAAGATAGCAAAATGTCGACTTTGCCCCCCCCTGAAAAAATTTATCTGCAAAAATTGTGTGATGTGATTGTGGCCATAGCAGTTCAAAACTGATCAGAAGCCCATGTTAACAATACCTACACCACACTGCTGATGATTGTAAAACAGTTTATTTCGATGTCGCAGCAATACCAATTCGACTGAAAGAGAAATGCCGGACTGAGAAAAATTTTCGGAAGCTTGCATTCACCCGACATTTAAGCTGGGTTTCCACGTAAATTTAGTTACGCGCGGAAACCAGTCCCGTCGCCACGGGGGGGATTTCGGGGGGTAAGCCCCCCAAACAAAGTTCCAAGCCCCACCTACTTGAAATATGAAACACTAGAAGTTACTGGAATTTTTGTCCAATTTGAATGTCAAGCCCCCTTCACGAACGTGAAGCCCCCCGCACAAATGTAAAGCCCCTCTATTGACGACTTTGTGGCGACGGTTCTGGCGGAAACAAACCGGCTGCGGCAGGTGCTCCGTTTGCCCGTTTGCACTGCACGGAAGAGAAGCGCGTTACTGATGAATGACGATTGCAGTTGCCCGGGCAATGTCACCCCGCGGGAGTTCAACCGCTTGCGCTGCTGAAAGCTTTCAGCAAAGCGGCCTAGATAGCAGTCATTGTGGGCAGTGCTGCTGACTTTGACAACTGACATTTTAAAGGTTAGGTTTCATTTAAACTACATATGTTTTGCTGCAGGTTAATAAGTAAATAGTGGGGTATTTGCCTATTTACTAACAACTGAGTCTTTACATGCAGGATGGATGCATAGGCCTACACCAGAATCCATTTTGATAAGCTGTTAAAGAAGAGTTAGCGGTGTGTAGTTAATATTTTTTTAAGGACAACCTGTTAAACCTGGATACGTGTGTCACAATTAGGGAACCACTGGTTTAGGAGGCTGGTTGGTTCAACGACATTTGAATGTTTAATTTACCATAGGCTCACTTGGTTAATTCCCTGATTAACTTCGTATTTCGTAATGATAAGTTTTTAATACTACTAATAGTTTCATAATGAAAGAATTTGTAGGGTGGCTAAAATTAAAACTTTCATTGTCTTAGATTTGAGGCGAAGCAAGTGATATGTAGAAGTAAATGTGTAAGGATTGGGTATAATTTGCAAATACCCATTACATAATATGCATGAAGAGAAGTTAACTCATGAAACATCCTCAAATAATAAAATAGTTACTTCTCATGAGTGACCATTCGTGACAAAACTAACTTTCACTACCGATCATATTAAACCATACCCATATCAAACAACAAATGTTCCGATTTAAAAAAAAATAAAGCACCAAAGGTTTTAATACTGATCCAAATTAATCCAATCCCTCAATGAACAACACACATAGTCCAGGATTATTTTGAAGTAAAGCACTCTAAATATCTGGTACTTGCAAGGGGCTAGTCACTAGTCTAGAAGCTTTCGTCCGGCAGCTCATTTGCGCGCGCAAGTTTCGTTCTTCGCACGATCGGACCCGCCTCGATTCGCATGACTTCGCAATGCACCGCAGCAGCGCACACGGCGACGTTAAATAAACAAGACTGCCGCGCTGTTTTCCGCGTGAAAACTCCCTAGTGCAAACTCAGCTTTAATTGACTTTCTTACAGGAGGTTCATGTTCCAGGTTTCTACAGAACTCAGTCGCAGACTCGCAGTTTTGGGAATCACTTATGCTGTTTAGTGTGGGATGTTGGGTCGGAATCTTTTGTTTTTCATTGACCACGTTCATCGTGACGGTTCAGAAAGAGATTTGTCACCCACTCCATCGCTTGAAGATTGCAGTGAGGAAAGAACAAACAGCCAGTTTTGAAACAACCAATGCTAACCAAGACAGCAAGGTTTTATCATCGCGTAATATTGACGTGTACAGACACATTTTGGGTTGGCAAAGGACGTGAAGATAATGAGTTTTTGGATGAGAATTAGATGGTTGATTCTTTGGGCATGTACATTTTTTCGATTTTTCAAACCAACTTAAGATCGACATTTTTGCAAAACAAACAAAAAAACACTCTGCTAATCCTTAATTGGCAGCATTTGTGTTTGCATCTCTACCGGTTTGCTAAGCGCTAAGCAAGATCGAGCGTAGAGTTGATTGTTTGGCCTGCGCTGCGCAATATTCGATTTCTGCCATATACCTATTTCTTTTACCTGTACATAATGGTAAGGTCTTGTCTTGCATTTGTGAGGAATGGAAGTCTTCATAATGGCGACGTTTCAAAAAATACCCGAAAGGTATTTTTAACATCGAAGTCGCTTACTGCAGCGGATGAAAGTCCAGCACTTATTTCTAAAACAGTAAGTCCATGGCAACAGTGAGATTCAAACTGTGGCTGAAGATCGCAAAGCATGATGTTTCTACAGTTACATCTGCTTGGACGTCAGTCTAAGCTCTAAGGAAAACGAGCTGTTGTCGGAAAAGGTGGTTATTAGTGGTTGTTATTACCACACTGAATCACGTTTTGCAGTTAATGCCACGAATAGCAGCAAATTTGCGAGGAAATGCGCAACTTAAACTTGTTTTGATTATGACTATGAGAAAAGCGGATGCGAAGAGTCAAATTTAACAAGCGTTATTTAGCTGCAAAAGAGGAATTCAACGCACATCTGCATCGAAAACCTCGTGAACCAACGCAAGGTATGCTGCTAGTATGCATAGCTTTTCGTAGATGACAGCGGTAAACTTATGATAGTCTATATCCAAATCAAGTGCAGCAAACCTTAGTAAGCTTCTGTTTTTACAACTATCAAAACTTGTGTTTGTAACTGTTTTCAGTTTTCTGCTATTTTCTTCAAGCCGCAGGAGCAAGCAACATGAGAGTTTTAACAGAGTGCAACAGGGAAAACTTATTTTTGAAGATATATAATAAATAAACAAATGAATAGAAATAATAACAAGAGTTTTCAACGCGCGCAAGTGATAGTGGTATTAATGTTTCCCTCCGCTTAATCATGAATATTGCTGATAAACACAAACTTTTGTGTAGCTGAGCGAACAGACGTAGGTGTGAAGGGCGGAGAGTGAGTCGTGTTCGAACCGTCAGAAAGCTCCAGCTGCGAAGGACGCACGTTGCTTGTACATGACGAAAATTATAACGAAATTAAGCGTTAAAGTTTATCATTTTACCATTTTCAACATTAGTTCCTATAGAACATTGTAATTGTTGAATATCACGCATTTGTCATGAAAGAAACCAGCACTGTGTGCTTTGTTAAAAGATTATTAAATATGCAGTAAAAATCTTTATATTGTTGATAAAAAAACTTCACATATGCACTTTTTCTAATCTAAAATTGCACCGAAAGTTATGCGCACTTTTTGCACTAGCGGCTAACATAACTGTGTGCCTAAAAACCATGATATGCATCATGCTTCTACAATGTAACAAAAACCGCCTTGAGCTTTTCAGCCGGCTGTTTGAGGAATCTCCTGCCTAGTTTTGCTCCCATCTCCTTGCAATGATTCAGCTTGTACGTATCATTCAGCAATATTTGTAAAGCCACAACAGTGACCCACACCAAGCGAATCTATCGCAATTTATTGCGTAAGGAAACTAGTTTCGTGTATTACACATCTTCAGTCCTGCGCAAAAGTCGACATATGAGACTGAAGATGTGTAATACACGAAACTAGTTTCCTTACGCAATAAATTGCGATAGATTCGCTTGGTGTGGGTCACTGTTGTGGCTTTACAAATATTGCTTCTACGATGTTTATGATCTTTGATCAGTTTATAAAGGTTTCATCGAAGCTGAATACCCGTAGAAATTTTATTTTTTTGTTTCAAGTACAGAAGTAATGAGTTAACTGCTGTGAAAAAGTGTAAAAAGTTATTCATTTCTTGGTGTCTTTAGCATTGTAATTACGATGCTTAGCGTGGGTGTATCAGTCTTTGCATAAGCCAGCATTATGTCTTTTTTTCTTTTACTTGAAATAACGGTATTTTAAACAACGGGATTTTAAAAGAAAAATCCGAATAAATCCATTCTTTTGGAAAACGTTGAAAATGAGGAAGTACTACTTCTAACGAAGAAAAGGTGGGCTTCTCAGGAATATTTACCAATTATTACTCTTAAGCAACCCATGGTGCTATCAGAGGTGCATGGCTATGGCAATTAGCTTCAAAAACTAAGGGAAAGACGATCTCTAAAAGAGCTTGTCTCAAAAAATGAGATTGGTTGCTCCTTCCTAGTATGGTATTTTTCCTTTTGCTCTCAAATAACAATATAAAAATAAACTGGTATCTGCATACACTGACTGACCGCGCGATGCTGGAGAATCGCCAAGGTTAGGGTTACACAAGCTGGTTTTGTGTGCTGATCTCTGCTTATGGGCAGTATATCTTTCCTTTTGTTTTGTTCTTCATATATAAACATATATATGTTTTTATAGACTTAGTATTAGTTGGTGTTTGATCTGATATATTTCCTATTTTCTTGCTGCTTCCGCATTGCTTTTTTGCAGCGACGTTGCGTAGACAAACATTGTCATCATTCCCAGAGGGCTCGCATCCATCCAAAACCGTTGCGCAACTCCCTACCGAGAGGTGTTCAGGAGGTTGTGTGTTACGCTCGTTCAAAGCTGTTTACAAATAGAAAGCTGGCCTAAGATGGTGCCCCCTGTCGGCCACTAATGTCCTTTGTTGTTCACGTTAGGCAACGGTCTGCTTAGTGCAGTTTTAACGGCTCCGACTGTTTACGAATTTGTAAACTTTGTTTGAAGTTTGACAAATATTCTGAATAAACATGCACTGACGCAGCACACTGGCACGGAAATTCCGATCACGATTCTTCTCAAACCATTTCCGATGTCACTTGTCAAACGCGGCTGGGCACCCAGCCCAGTGGGTGAACCTCTCTTACTAAAGGTTCACCCACTGGGCTTCGACCTCGTCATCCGAAGCATAAATGTTGCACGGCCCAACTTGAACTCCTGTAGCTGCTTAATGGTTACTTGGACAAGACAGTGGTCTAGGCGGATATTTTTCCAGAGTCAAGTATTGCAAACGCCACAGAAAGTTTTTAATAATTTGCAATAACTTCCAAGTCAACAAGAGTTTGAAGAGAAATCGAGAAATAAGCAGGCCAGCGTTTGAAGGTGTATCGTTATCTTTACGTGAAGTTACAGGTCTGTTGACATGGTACAGTAGATCCAAGAAGTCGAAAGTGTTATTTCGAAAACGTTGGTGATTCTTTTAGTTGCGTATGAAACATTTTTCGGTCAAAATCAAATAATTGTACCTCTGAGATCACAACTGCTGATTTAAACAAACGGTCGAAATGATAGACTTTAACAATGCATTTCGGACGTGACGAGGAAGTACTTTTATCAACTTAAATGAGGTAAAGAATGAGCGGCTTCGCACCTGCTAGAACGTTTGTAACCAGAAGGGAGAAAAAGACAGAGGAAGAATATTAAATTAACAATTGCAAAGAAACTGTATCGGAAGTGTCGTAGAAGCGATGACAGTGATGTAAAACTCACAGTTCATGCGTTTCTCAATCAAATTTTTACGACACTGTTCACTCCACTGGTTACAAAAGCGGCCTGTCACTTTTCATCTCACTGGAGATGGGTACTAATTCTTATCAAAACGTCCTTAAATATGTGTTTAAAATCAATCGGCTTGTCCATTATTTTGATCATAAACCTGTTAAGACTGTCGTTTTAGTATGACATGTCAGAAATATCAGAAAATTAATTTAAAAAAATTACCACTACCATTTAGCATGTTTAGAGACGCTTTCTAAACCTAGCTGATGAAGTTTTACGTTTATCCACCCATTCTAGTGACCCAGCTTGATCGAAACCAGCGAGCAGAACAACGTGAACAATTAATCAGCAAGAGGAAGAGAAATTTCAATCTGACATAACCTACTTAACTTGCTTCTTTACAGAAAACAAACATTTTGTGTCAAATTCTGACGCAGATGATCACAATGACTGACACTATGCTGACAATGGCTGCAACAGACAAAGTAAAAACAAATTCCAGCAATGAAACTGGAAAAAGTTTTCCTGATCCAGCTCGTACCACGCTTACTGAGAAAGCAAGTCTTTATCGGAAAACAAGCTTGTCTGGAAAGATTGAAGCAAGAGTCGAGAACGCAAGGCGTAAATACAGACAAGACCCCGAAGATAAAATGGATACATTCTTACAATCTTATTATGACAATCTTACCAATGCAGCTAAGCAAAAGGAGCTGCTAGAAGAAGAAAGAAGAAATGAAGTAAAACATACTGTAGTTGTGATAATTTTCTAAGTGATCATTTGAATTATATTTAAGCAACTATGTTTTATCCAAATATTTGTTTCTATCTCCGTATCACGCGCGCACTGAAGCCCATGAGTCTGCGGGCGAGAAGAAACTCACTTATTCTCCTGCTTTTTTTCATAGAAACTATGTTTATGATCTACACGCACAAAAGTCGTACCTACATACCACTAAGTCTAAGTGCGTGGCTGCTCAATAGAGTACAGTACGGTATGTCCAAATATACATTTCTTTTCACAGACCTATCCTTTTACTTTCAATAAAAACTTCGAAAAATTCGTATCCCGGGTTTTTTTATCCAAGAGTCAAAAATCTTTTGATTTGCCGCGAAAGATTTTTCTTGCAATGAGACTCTTCATTGCACCTTCCAGCATTGTATCACATTGGTGAAAGGTAAATAATTTCTGGGAAGCGTTTATCTCCTACCTGATCTCCTACCCGCACACAGTGAAAAGAGAATGAGCGTCGGTTGTAGTCGCTCGAGTTCAGTCCTTCAAATTTCGATAATCTTTGATACAGTGTATTTGCATCAGCTTGACGAAAAAGACACTGGGTACTCGTTTTAACTTTTTGCAGTTCTTTTCGATCAAAACTGTTTACTGCGCAGCAAATACGGGAACTCCCATTGATATCTGCTAATGCCACTTGATAGCTGTTTTTGAGCGAAAACAATGTATATTTTTTCTGTTAATCCAATTATCTTACAATTGCTTCTTGTTCATAGTATATTTTCCCACAAACCGAACCTGTACATGCTTTGAAATCATTGAAGACTTGCTCAACCGCATAATCTTACATGACTACATGACGTATTTTCTCTTCTTGGTGCAAGGTTGCCTATGAGCAGGTCCGCGACCATGGGGGGCAACCGGGCAATTACTCCCCACCGGAAGTTTTCAAAAATATTTTGATAGCACCAATAACTTTTTAAATTGTTTGGTAAAACACTAAGCTGAGATTATTTTGTCCTCCACGGATATATCATCTGGTTGCGACCCATAGCGATGAATGTTATATTGCAAATTTGGAGTGTGAGCTCAATGGTTGTCACTTGTCAATTATGAAAAATAAGTTAACTCTTGTTAACGCTTGTGTTGTGGTATTGGTCACAGAAAAGATATCTTTGAAATAGTGTCATATAACCGTTGTGTTTTACTATATATGATTCATTTTTAATAGTTGGAAATCAACGCTCTGCGTCATAAAGTGACCTTGTGTAACCACACCTAATAAGGTTCGTTGTTTAGAACTTAAAACTTTGTTACGAAAAGCAAAACGTTTACATCACATGCTGTAGCTCTACTTCGTATGATTACATGCATGAAAATAAATTTTTATATTTACATCCATGATGCAACAAACATAATACTCGATTGAACGATGTACTGGACATACAAATCTAAACCGTGACTTCAGCAAGTACGTTTGCGTAACTTCACATTACTTCTGAAACTTAATAAAATAATACCTGCATTAAAATCAAGCGGTGAATTTGCTTCTATCCTTGCTTAGAGCTAAAAGAAAATCTAACAACGTTGTTAACAGAGCCTAACTGGAAAATTAGTGTTCCCACCACAGTACAGACGCGTTTTTTAACAACTCAGCAATTATGCTCAAGTTCATCTGACCCGAAAATACGAGCTTGTTGTATTTCGAAAAAAAAATAGTGTTTTCAAAATCAAACATAATTTCTCCCCCAAAAATGGTGGAGGCGGACACACTGAAGGTACCAAAACGGCAGGAAAAATGCGAAAATTCCGCCTGTAACCTTTATTGGCGGCCAGTTGTAGATGAAAATGGTATTCTGCTCGTAGCTTGCGGTTCTACATGCAGCAGAACAAATTATGTTGTGACGTGAAGATATGTTATTTTCAAATGTAGTTTGTATTTCACTGTCACTTAAAGTTCAGAGACCCCAAAAAGAAAATGATAATTACGATGACAAGTCCAATCACAAACATGTGAAACTGTGTGAAATACTGTTCCTACATGAGAAAATTATATTTTAGCACGATTTGAGCATTTTAGCTTTTCTTGTCAAGCTTACTGACTATTTGCCCAAATTTGCCTTCTTGCTGCATGTTGGGTATGCAAGACCATTAGAAATTCCCCCTTAATCGAAAAATACAAAACTTATGCACATTTCTAAAAGTCTTCTCGACAAAGCGCTTAGAAAAAGTCAGCTACTGGGAGAATAAGCCTTAAAAGTTCATTCCAAGTATGCCCACAATTAAGTTGTAAAAACGCCTTGCCCAAACTGGGAAAGTAGCCCTGAACAGAGTTGCGTCGTTTGGTGTATATTTCTGCTGCTTGGTGTTAAGACGGTTTTAACGACGGAAGTCCGCAACAGACGTCTTAAACGTGTATGAGATTGTGGAAAAAGAAATCAAGGGAAACAACGCGCCAAGTGACCGAGATGTAGACCTCACGTACGCTACGTCGTCATCCGAAGTTGCGGTGCATCCAACGAATATGAACGTGCTAGCATCGATCATGGAAAGGAAACAAGTTCAGGAGACCCTGCGCGACAGGGTCTAGGACAGTTCGGCGATGCCGTTTCAGCGACGCCGGTTCGGCCACGGGACGTTTCTGCGATGGTGGTCGCAAATGTTTTACACGAAAAAAGTGTGTTTTTGAAATACAGTAGAATTGCTTTATAGCGGCACTTAAAGAGGCTGGAGAAAAAGCGTCGCTAATGGCGAACTGACCTTACAGCCGAACTGTATAATAAACCATTCCTAAAATGGCGTTTTAGTTGGAGGCGAGAGCCTGGCAAGGGATAAAAGTGTTCTTTGATTAGGATTGCCGCTTGCTCTATCGTGTTTTTGCAAATACTCTGATAAGAAAAACACAAACATGATATTGAAATCACTGGCAGTTGTAAGTACATGTAATACAGAGGCATGGGCGTCGAAAGAATTTTTTTCCAGGGGGTCACTAGGGGCTTTTCGAAAAATTTTTCTAGGGGGTGACAAAAGTGGTAAAATTTGTTCTTTCCTACTCAAAACTAAGATAACAACCTTTTTTGCTGAAATTTTCAAAATCCAGAGGGGACCTTGGCCCTCCCTGACCCCCTTCCGACGCCCATGCACAGGGCATACAGTAGTAAAATACTGCATTACGTTCTTGCAAAAAAGTCGCTAAGTTTCGTTTATGCTGTTCTTGAGACAGCTTTATCTAGGACAGTGGTTCCCAAACTGGGGGTAAATTACCCCCAGGGGTAATATGCAATTCTTCAGGGCGCAACGCAAAACCAAAACTACATTGTTGTTCTGTATTATGAGCGATCACTGCAAAAGAAATATTCGACATGAAACGCGAAAAAAATTTATTTAGGGTAATAAGGCATAATGGGTACCTTGATTTAGGTAACGGCTCGAAAAAGTTTGCGAACCACTGATCTAGGACATGCTTTGAATTTTGTTAAAGAATTTTCCAGCATGGGCTACTTCTTTTTTTACTCGATATTCTACTAACTGCTCCGCCAAATCTCGGACAAATTGACTGCAGTCGCAACAATCTCCCAAATCCCTAATACAGTACATTGCAGTAAAACAAGTAACGATTTCTTCGACGATCTGATGACAATGTTATGTCACACACACGGTTCAGCGATTCCTCGCTTTAACTGCGTTACGTTTCGATCATAACAGGTTTGTATGGCGTCTTCACAACCGTCCTCACTTCAAAGTGTGAAGAAAACTTGCATCTGTCGTTGTACACGAACAAAATATTCTGCGGGGACCGACAAATGCGTCGCTTTGGGCGAAGTGACAATAAAGCCGAAGTCGTTACAGCCAAACTCTAATGCACGTAAAAATAAGGATTCTGCCGCGACCGAAGGAAAAGCGTCGTTATAGGCAAACTGTCGTTATAGCCGAAGTCGTTATAGGCGAATTCTACTGTACTTCAAAGGTTAATTACAAAGGATGTTTGTTTGTCCTAAAGCTATACCCGAAACCCGAAACCTTAACCCTAAAGCTAAACCCAAATTTTTTTGAAAAAGTACATAAAAAGCGCTCCTATCAAAAGTGTCATGTCTTGTAACCGATTTATCGCCGAAACGTCCATCGCCGAAACGGCATCGCCGAAACGGCATCGCCGAAACGGCATCGCCGAACTGTCCCATTCCGCGCGTGACAGACTCTGCCGATAGAGTTCAGTAGTTCACATCCAAACGGACTGCCGGATAACCGTAATCTAATCTTAGTGTTGTGGTGACCGAGTACTCGCTATAAAAGATAGCTGCTACCTGTTCACGGGGAGATTGAGTGTGGTCTCCTTGCGCGCCGCTAGAAATAAATGGCTATAGCTGTGTTGTGGTTAAAATTAACCCCAACATGTTTAGTTTGCAATGAACATAAAACTTTAAGAGAAATATATTAAGGTATACGCGAAAATTCGCTAACACTTAGAAT
>Ga0210059_1011774_pt1 | contig 13332 bp, 8 predicted proteins | sample Ectturendosymbi2_FD_188042 | JGI IMG/M metagenome (GOLD analysis project Ga0210059, IMG submission 188042) | Ecteinascidia turbinata endosymbiont from Florida, USA - Sample 2 (SPAdes) (version 2) | ecosystem: Host-associated > Tunicates > Ascidians > Unclassified | place: Key West, Florida...
GTTCGGTAGTATCTCCACTTCATTCTGACGATATCCCCTGAAGAGTGTCAGACGAAAAGCTTTGGGATGAATCTCCTACTTCACGCCATCTTCAAGTTCTGTACCACCAAACGTCTTTTCAAATATTCTATTGTAGAAATTTTTTAGGGCCTAGTGATTATTAAGTGAAGAATACCACCTACTGTACCGAACTTCAAGAAAAGTGACTTCACTGATCAGTGATCACTAATGTTCCTGTGGTGAAAAGCAAACATTTAAGGTTTAGAAAGTTATCTTCTTTAGTTAATCACATTCAGAATGAAGAGGCATGAAGACATAAGATTTATGTCTTGTAAATACACTGACCTTGATTTGCATGCAGTAATAATAAGGCTATTGCTGCTGTTGTGTATCGCTCAGATAATCTTTCAAAGGCAGTGGCTACAGGTCTACCTGTGGATCTTCATATTTGAAACCCTCTTCATCTGCCACCTGTAACATGACAGTAACGTACAAACCTCAAAGAGAGTACACTAAGCTTGGCAAAGACGTACTAAACGTAAAACGTAAACCCTGAAGCTAACCCCTAAGGCTAAACCTAAAGTTTTAAACTTAAACCCAACTCCTAAACCTAAACTTTTAAACCTAAAACTTAAACTCCAAACATAAACCCTGAAAGTAATCCCTAAACCTAAAGTTTTAAACATAAACCTAATCCCTAAACCTAAACTCCAAACCATAAACCTAACCCCTAAAGCTAAAGCCCAAACATAAACCTAAATTAAACTGTAAATCTGAAGAGAAAAGTTTAGAAACTTGTTTAACCACTACTACCACCAAAACGAAAGTTGCCAAGCTGAGAGCCAATCCAAAAACCATCGGCACAACAAACCATAAATGTGTCTACTCAGCTACAGCATTGATGGTGTTTGAGTGACAAACTCAGAATTTTTTTATTCAAACCATATCATGCCAGGTGTATCCATAGTCACTACCTTTTTCAAAAGAACAGTGCAAAACTCCATTCTGTTATAAATATGAACACTCGTACAAAAAGCAAAACATAACAGAGCATCAAGTTAATGAAAACGGTAAGTAACAGATGACACACAAAAAAATATATATATATAAAACATAACACAGATGATGGTGGGCAAGCAATGGGTGAAGAGATGAGGCATGTACAGATGAGCAGGTGAGGCAAGCATATATGTGAAGAAAGTAAGCAGCAATAATGGTTATGAGGCAGTTTTTTTTGTTATTCTGTAAAAAGTGGTTATTCTGTAAAAAGTGTTATTCTGTAAAAAGTGGTGATTGCATCTTTGCAAATTTGTCTTAAGACCTATATTACTGAGCACCAAAGTTGCTGGTGCATGAATCATTGTGTAGCAACACAAGCTTTGATTTAACTTTAGCGGTTCTGGTTGATTATCTATCAACCATCAAGGGCATGATTCACCTGCTCATCATCTGTGTTATGTGAATAATTGCTGTGTATATTGTTTAGCATTTATGTTTCTATAATATATGTTGTCTAATTGAAATGCCATCGGTTATTTTGTTCATACTTGCCACAGTCATTTGCTATTTTTGACTTTGGGATATATTGCTTGCTTTTCCAAATTTTTGTTTGCATTTGATGTTTTGCGTAAGGAAGTGGCCAGGGAACTGCCTCGCTTGACACGGTTTGAATAAAATGCTGAGTTTGTTACTCAAGCTGCACAGTGTTAGTAGTGTAGCACTAGCGTTTATATCTACTGTGCCAATGGTTTATGGTTCAACTCTTTACCTTGGCGACTTTGGTTTTGGTAGTAGTGCTTGCATGTTTTAATTCATGGGACCAGCTTTTCTTTACTTTTTAAATAAAGTTTCCAAACTTTAGGTTTAAGGTTAGCATTAGGCATTGCCATCAGAAAGAAGAGTAGGGGAAGGATCAGGCTCCCATGGATTTTAAAAGTTGCAGTAAAAAGTTTTTTTTCTTAGTTTCGAGTAGGAAAAAACAAATTTCACCACTTTTAGCCCCCTATAAAGTTTTTCAAAAATCACCTACTGGCCACTCCCTTGAAAAAAATCCTTCTGATGCCCATGGTGTTAGGGTTAGATTTTAGGTTTAGGGTTTACCTTTACGTTTAGTACGTTTCAACCAACCTTACTACACTCTTGTTGTGTGTTACTCTGACTTACTGTCATGTTACAGGTAGCGGTTGAATAAGGTTTCCAATATAAAGATCCACAGGCGGTTCTGCAGCCATTGCCTTTATGTAATGTCTTCCATATTCTGTGTTTTCCTGTGTATTTTGTTTCTCATTTTTGGTTTTCTTGTACCATGGCTTGTTTTATGTTGATGCCACCTTTATGTTTCTACTTTGTTTGATATGTTTGTAATGTAAGCATAACATTATTATAAGCATTGCAAAAAGTAAAACATATGATAGATGTAAAGCATGTAACAAATATCAGCAGAAAAATGAAATAGTTCTGTTGTGTTTCATTTTTAGCATGATTAAGTTTTTTTACAGTTGGTCAGATGTTTAAAACTAAAATGTAGCCTAGTAGTGTTATTATGTGATCTTATGTCTTGTAAATATCATTGCAAACTGTTGAAGCAATTTTAAATGCACCTGAACATGTAAGACGTATTTTAAGAAGTGTAATATATCTGTGCTATGTTTTCAGATGCATATTGATTTAATGCAAAAAACAACTTTATTTGAAATTATTCATTTTTGCATTTCACAGATATACATCTTTTCTAGGGCAAAACTAAAGGACAGCCATAATGCCTGTGTTTCATACAAAAACAATAGAGCAAATTTTGGAACCTGTTGCAAATCAGGTATGGTCAAACTGGACTTTGCTTTCTTAATTACTAGTGTAGTAAATGCTTTTGTTCTACCAAAGAATACAAGTTCTATGCAAAATGGATATATGCCTTAATGTATATATGGTATATCTTGGACACACTTGTGTAGTAAGCTAGGTAAATAGTTTCAATATTTTAAATTGTATTAAAAATCATGTTTTGGGATAACCCTGTCTGTCAAAAAGAATCTTTTCCCACTAAGAATCAGACACTAACATCTTACAGAGTATATATTTCGGCTGCAAGGTAGGCATCTTCAGCTCTTATTTAAACAGAATGTTTTGGTATAATCCAGAATTTAATTGAAGCATTGTACAAAATTGAGAACCCTTATATGTGTGCTTTTTATCACTAACTAAAATAGCTACTTGACTAGTTATTAGCAACTTAGGCTTTGCTAACACTTGCCACAGACATTAGCTTGTTTTTTAGCCATTCCACAAAGGCATCTTGTTCTGAATCAAATGATGCCCCTAAAAATAATTTGAAACAGAGAAAAACTTCCTTTATTACACATGTGATAATATTTCAAAGTCCTTTAAGAATTGGGTTTATTGAATTTCCTACTTTTTGCTGATTGATTTGCAACACAAGCAGTGCTGCTGCAAAACAAATGCATCCTTTTGGCAAAACAGCACCTGTGCAAATGCAAATACAGTGAATGAACTGTAATTAGTTCAAGGGTGCAAAATTTTCTATGAAATTTAGTGGCACGCAGAAATTCATAGCAGCACACACAGTAGTGACTTTGGCACTCGGGCTTAGCCCACACACAGAGTTTCGCACAGGTTAAAATTTTCTTTCCGCTTACACTTGCAGGATTTTGAGAATCAATCCTGCCCGCACCCACAGACTTTTAACTCACCCTGCCCCGAACTGTTTCTATCCCAAACCTATACTTGTCACTGTGTGTTGAAACCACTACAAACTCATGCAATGGGTTTTCATCGCTGGTGCCAATTTTTCAGTGATTCATTTCAAAACCAACAGAAGGTCTTAAAAACACAGTAAAGTAACACTATGAAACCTAGTCAAACTTTAGCGCTTCTTACTTCGAGCACTGGTGAAAAGATGTTCATTGTTGTTCATTGCAGAGGTGGCCATAGATCTGGATTTGACTTTGGCAGGATTCTGCATTTTTTTTAGGACCCAGATCTGGAGTCAGATTCAAAAATTTGTGAAAAACTGGACCCAAATCAGGAGTTACTTATCATATTTTGCAGGAGTCTGTGTGATCTTCATACATGTTATTTCTTAAGTAAAAACACTACTGAATTCCAGTTGCATTGATGGTACCTGGAGTTTAAACAAGAGTCAGATTCTCAAATTTGAAAAACTTTCGGACCGAATCCAGATTAAAAATTTTTGAAACAGGATCGGAGTCTGAAAATGTGACTACAGCCACCTCTGGTTCACTGACGCCTTCTTTAAATATCTGCTATTTATGACATGGCCATTGATAATAAACACTCGTTCATTAGCAGTGCTAGTTGCCATCATACAGAACGTAGGCTATATCTTGCAAGATTACTGAAATCTGGAAAATCTGTGGTCTTGCTACCAGGCGAGAATGTTTTTACATCGTTGTGCCACAAGCTCTCTGCAGCTTTAAATTTCTTGCTGATGTCACTTTCACATGCATTGAGTCAACATTCAGTTGTCTGCATAAAGAATTTCTTATCCCGTGCCCGACCCACTCCAAGTTAAACCCGCACCTGCAAGCACAGTGCTGCGGACACTCGCACCTGCCTTGCAAATGCAGGTACCCACTAGAGTCTTGCGCGGGTTGAAATTTTGTGTCCCGCCCCGCACCCGCAGGAGTTTGAGAAATTTTGCCCACTCCCACACACTTCTAACCCGCACCTGTCCGAAAACTCCTGAAAACTCATAACTAGGGCAAGTTTTTGTTGCAATAACATCGTGAGAAATATGCATATATTTTTAACAAAAGTTGCAGTAAAAAGTTGCATTTATGCACAAGCATTTTAAATGACTGTGATTTACTCAAGCAATTTATTTACATGTGATGCTAAATATTTCCAAACATGATCTGGCGAGAAATGGCTGTCATTTGCCAACAGTTTGCATAGCATGCTAAAACTTAACTCCACAGGGCGTGAAGTTGCTTGGCAATTTAACAATTTGGCCTACAGTTCTGGACTGATGTTTGTTTGGCCAAGTCATTTCTACAATTGCTTTTAGGTCATTATTCAATTCGAATCGGTTATCAAAGAGAACAAAACTAAACTGAAATAGTTCTCCAGCATGTTTTTTAAATCACACTTTTACATTTTGCACAATTGGCCTACTTGATAAAAGTTGCATGTAAAAAAGGAAAAACTTGCAATATAAAATTCCTGCAACAAGCTCATTGTACCACATAAATTCCGAGTGTTTCACAAGCTGTTGGAGGCTGTAAAAAAGTTGAAAAACTTGCCCTACTCATAACGCCTAAAAACAAGTCTAACAAGCAGCAAAATCAAGCTATTCGTTCTTTTTCATTGACAACCAAACCAAAACTTTTCCACAGATCTGATCTTTCGCAGTCAACAGATTTGAGGTGATAAAAAATACGTTTCAGTCCAGTTGTGACTAGCTGTGCGTTAAGCATTGTCTTATCCATTTAGAAGTGCTGCTAGGCTGAATTATTCCTCACCAAGTACAACGGCAGCATTGGAAAATGTTCACTTGTCCACCACATGGCAAGAATCTGAGCTAATGTTTCGCAACAATGGGTTGTTATATCATAATGTAATAATTTCTGCAGGCCTACTGTCCTAAGCGCAATGCTAGTAAACAACTCTAGTACTGTACATCCACGTGTTTTGCGATTTTTGAGCTGATTAAGTTCATGTGCTTTGGCTCAACACTCAAGTTACCCACACAAAGAATTTCTCAACCTGCGCCCACCCCGCACGTGCAGCAAGTACAGCCTGCCCCGTCCCACAGCAAGTTCAACCCGCACGCAAAGCAGTGCGGGTTTCTGCACCTGCCCCACAAATGCAGATACCTGCAACCCGCGCGGGTTCACCTGCCCCACGCAGGACTCCAGTACCCACAACCTGTGTGAGTTAAACTGCCCTACGCAGGACTCTAATATGCAGAGGACCATGTGACCTACATTACACATCAATGGATATGTTCTTATTAGAACTTCTCATTCACTATCATGTAATGGACAAGTACTCGTGAGAACTTCTCATTCATCGTTAATGCAACAAACATCACAGAGCAACAATAGTGCTAGCCAGAATGAGAGCAAATGGAAAGTTCAGTGACACAAGCCTTGAATGGTTGCATTCAGTCAGTACAGATCATGCAATGAGCCAGAGTAATGCTGTTGACCTGGGAGTAACCCATGAACCGCCATAATGTACACTTTGTTCCATCTGTCTAAATCGTGGCATTAATACATCATTTCGGTTAACTCAAAACATAGTATGGAAAATGAGATAAGACTAGGGAGTGAAAAGAAATGCCAGAGGCAAAACTGCAAAAACAATTTTTCTTGCACATGGCATTTCATTGTTGCGGCTATTAATAATACTCTAAGAATAATATTGCACTTAAAATTATAAACTAGACACTGCTACATTGTTTCTGATCTTGTTTGCGCACTCCAAATTTTTGTTCACGTGGCCCAAGCGCATGACTGTATTGTTGCACCGATGAACTAATTGGAATGATGCACTTAAATTAATAATGCTGCTTGTTTTTCAAGAAATATCATTGCCTGACGTGCAAACACTTTTGCTCTGTCTTCTTCACTGTGTTATTGCAGTTTTTTACTTAAACAGCACTGGAAATATACTGTGGGATATTTGGCAAATACACAACCAGCCATGGAAATATAATCCATTTTCAGTGCATTCACCAACTGTTTCCCATGAAATGTGTTTAGTCTGAGTAAGTCTTCAAGTTTTTCTAGACAACCCCAACTTGTGGCTGTTAATATCAATGCGAAGAGCCTGAGAAATTGCTAGATATGCACTATTTTAACCAGTGACAACCACAAATTTGAGAAAGTAAAATTTTGTGGCATACCAATAATTTGCATTTAAACAGCACTGAATACCAATTGGAATGCGGTGAAATACCATACCATTGTTACATTATATAGGAATGAAAATCCTGAAACCAGAGTTTGCAGATCAAATTCATATGACAATGTTATCAAAACTGCATCAATTGCTAGTCGTAGTCTCCAGCACTACAGACAATAAAATCACAAGTATGCCAGGACTGACTTTACTGGGTTTACACAGAAAGTTTGTGTTTCAGAAGTAGGTACCTATGCATGCTACTGTTCACGATCATAGTGTATAGATAATTTTCAACGGTCCCTAATGGTCTCTAAAACGCCTTAAAAAAACCCTGAATAAACAGAAAATCTAGCAATTAATTTCCAGCAAATTTCTTATTGCAAAAAAGTGTATTTACCACTTGTAAGGGATGACCATAACCTTTTTGAATGATGTGATGTTGAAGTGAAATGAACTTCTACCACTAAGGCCCTAAGCATTTACAATTTTGTAATGAAACAGAGTGTATTCATGCATGACACATTTTGCAAAATTCCAATGATATGAAAATGATTTGCTAAACCAAAGGAAATATTAATTTAAACGCTTTTTTGTGCAATGAGTTTTTTCCTAAAGCCTACACTAAGCTTTGCTTCATATAAATCAGTGATTTCCAATCAATTACCAGTTAACAAACATATTACCTATAGCAACATATAAAGTGTCAGGAGCTTTCTGTTGAATAACATAGATATATTAGTTGTCAAGGATACCCAGCTGAAGTACCTGTTTTGATATCTCAGCTTTTTTGCATCTATAGATTATTCTAATAATATTATAATTTACACTACTGTAGCAAAACATATTTTCAGAACCTTTGCACTGATATAGTATTTCGTATCTTTTCTTATTTCATAACAAAATTCAATCCGCTTCAGGAATTTTGTTACTTCAACTTGTTTACTTTTACTCTACAAAATTATTTTGAACTAATATTTTATAGGACTAATAAAACAAGCTTTGCTGCTATTTTGAAAAATTAGAGAAAAACTGCAGTGGAGATGTCAGTTATGGTTTTCATCTTTTAAAAATCTACAAGTTTGGCTGATTAAAAAATTTAAAGTCAGTCACAGTTTATTTTTTAAATAAATATATATTTTTGTCAAGTGTCAACTTGCTTATATACAATAGGCACATACAGCTATTAATAAAATCTCAACTTTATTAAAACATTTTGTGTTACTCAAGGTTGTTATTGTTACTCATTGTGATGTGTTCAGATGCACCAGTGATGTGTGTGAACAGAAGTTTATAACTTTAATAATATCACCATTTTCATATCATTGGAATAGTCATAGGCTTATTGATATTGATGTCACCTGGCTCTGTCTACTAAGGCTTGAATAGCTGTGCAGCAGACAGATTGGTATCTTGATGTGTGTTGCTGTATAAACATATGCAGATGATATGACCTTTCACAGCAATGGAGGGATGTTTATCATCAAAAATTTATGATGAGCATGTTAAGCTGCGCTGCTCAATCTTTGGATTACTTCAGTTCAGTAATATTTATGGTGCAGTGAAACTAATGACAAATCTGCTCTTGTCAGGTTTCTCAAATGGTCATTTTGCATCAGCAAGGTGAGGATGGTGCTGCTATTCCTTCATTAGAGGCTCCAGTCAATGTTGTAAAGGGTGCAGTCACAAATCTTGCAAAGGTAAATGGATTGCTTCTGGCACACATGCAACTTTGTATATCTTTGCAATTTGCAAACTGGTATCATAGAGTAGATCTCACGCCATTTTGCACATTAAAGTAACATTAAGGAAAGCATAACTTTCCACACACCATTTTCTTGACAACTTTGTTTTTGATGAATCAACAATTGCCAGGGAACAGCACACGCTTCAGCCCTTACAGACCTCAGAGCCACAATAGTGGCTCGGATTTTGTCCAGTCATAACTTGCCAGCCAATGGAGCTAGAAAGCTGTTCAAACCTTCTGAAGAAGCAGAAAGTCTCCTAGCTTTGATTTTAAAAAATCTGGGCACTTTTGGGTTTGAACTTTTTTGGTGTGATGCCAGGATTTGGGGAGGTCATGTGATTTTTGGATAACATCATCAGGGCCTGAGAAAAAGTTTAAGTGGCAATTTATCTGATTAAATAAAATAAACTAGGCGAAAATCTATATCTTTAGAGGCCTTCATTGGCCTTGTAGCGATCGTGGTTGGCAAGTTATGGCCAAAAACAACAAATGAATTACTGGTAATTAATACTCTATGGATATCCCAGGGGATAAATTAATTGATTATCGTTTTTTGGCCATATTTTGCATTGCAGATTGCACTGTTTCTAAATCTGGTGTAATTTTTAGTGTGTTAGTTTTAATTTTTTTCGGACCACCTACTGTTATTTTAATCCTTGAAGGAAGAACAGCATCTACATTGATCTTTGTTTTCCCAGGTTGGACATGCCCAAGTACAGTCAAGCAAGGACGAAGTATTGAAAATTGACACTCCTCCAGCCATTAGCAGGTGAGCTTTCATCACATACTGTTTGCCAGATTGGGTTGGGATGCAGTTGATGGAACCCTGTAAAATATGCTTCAATCGGGAGGAGCGTAGAGTTCCACCATGCGTGGCAGCCTGTTTTGGCGTTTTTTCGTGTGAGTGCAATTTTTTCATCTTTCACATGCAGTAGCATTTCCTAACAAGCGCGCAAAAACATTTGCCTTATCAGTGCAAAATTGCTGTGACGTTGTTTCATTGGTAGTACATGTGGCAGAACACCAACAGTTTGCATTAAAAAACTCAAGTCGAGCGCATTTTGTGTTTAACTCATGGCTGTTAATTTTAACTGGTGTGTGACAAGTGACGAATAACTTTGTTGGCTTGGCTGACTCACCTTTCTAGTTACTAACCTATGCGACTATGTTGCTTTTCAAGAGTTGAAAATGCTGCAGATCTGTTGGTGAAAGCTGCGGCCGCGCTGGTCGCCGATCCATATTCAAAAGAAGGGCGGGAAAAGCTGATATCGGGTGCCCGTGGCATTTTGCAAGGCACATCTGACCTGCTGCTTGTATTTGATGAAGCGGAGGTGAAATTTTTTCGCTCTATTCAAAAAACATGTTGTGTTAGTTTTAATCTACTACGTCGCAGATGGAGTCATAGCTGAAAAACATTGTATTACCTACGTTTTGCAGCATTTGTCATCACAGCGTTGTTAAGGATTTTTGTAAACAGTTTTGAGAAGTTACTGCTCTGTGCCCTCTATCGCCATAATGTGCTACAAATTTACTTGTCTTCTGTAGACCAGGCTCTCCAAACTATGCCCCGCAGGCCAAATCCAGCCAGCGAAGCCATTTCATCCGGCCGCACAGACATTTTGTCAATAATGAAAAAATGATATATTTGCGAAACATTTGTTGAACTAGAATGCTTCGACATTTGTTGAACTAGAATGCAAAATGACTAGAATGCTTCGACTTGGTAGAACGTAACTTATTCCCGAAACAATCACATTACGGAAGATGTCCGGCCCTCGAACTGTTGTGTAATAGCTTATGTGGCCATCGGGCAAAAATGTTTGGAGACTCCTGCTGTGGGCTGTTGAGCGATTTAGTGTCCTTAATAAGGAAAGATGACCTTTTATGTAATCTTTCTAGGTGCGAAAAATTTGCCAAGTCTGCCAGAATGTTCGTGACTATCTGAAAGTGTCAGAAGTTGTTCAGGGCATGGAGGACCTTGTTACCTATGTAAAAAACCTGACTCCGGGTACGTTACCTTTGTTTGTTTTTTGAGGTGAAACACTTTTTCAGCACGTTGTGCGCCCTTGTGTTCTGTCCATCTTCCACTACAGGTCACGTCACCACAACGCGCGGTAAACCGCCGCGGATTCGTGAGGCCTGGTCTCGACAAGTCATGCGAGGCTGAACAATATGTAGCTTCGCGAGCGCGTCTGAACGCGAGAAATGATCTTGGCGCTTTGCAGTTGGCGACAGCCCCATGTGGTCCCCCATGCATGTTGATGAGACCCACCTTTTGCCGATGACAGCACTATTTGGCAACATATTCCCAATCGGCTGCTGGGCCCCATTTTGTGCCCGTGCCAGCTTCTGTGGCCAATTGAAAGACCATCTCGCCAAGCTGCTGCGGAACCCTTTCATACTGCCAGCGCATTTTAAACTGAAACTGCGCTGCGTTTGTGAGATGTGGTCACTGTTTCGTGTTAAAAGAACTTTATGATCAAAGTCAATAGTGCACTGTTCCTCTCAGCTTTGTTACGTCACTGTGGTCGTTTGTTCAGGGATGGCGAACATGTCGAGAATGGTGACTCAGCGGTCGGAAGATTTGACGAACGCGAGACATGCTGAGAAACTGTCGAACGAGATCGCCTCGTTGAAAGTACAACTTCCCAACCTCGTATCTAGTAAGTTTGTTTCATTTGCAATATATCTATTCTAACTCAGGGTACACAACCGTTACGCTTATTGCCGACCGCATTACGCATATTTTTATGAACTACGGCCGCCAGCGAGTTCAAAATATTTTTATTTTTTTGCAATGTTGCTGTCCTGCTTCCACACACTGAGCCTACGCTGCTTCCGTCTGTTTGGCCTTCTTTCTACTAAGTATCCTCATACAGTAGACAAAGAGTTTTGTTAATACACGCCCGCCATAACTTATATTTTAAATGGCATGTCCACGGTCGCATAAATTCTTATCGATGGCCGCATACGACTGTGCGAGCACAGGTTGTGCACCAGCGGTCTACCGATTTATTATGATTTGCTCTTCTTACGTTGGAGGTCGAAAATACCATGTGGAGATTAGAGCCGCAGTTAACTGTAGTGCTGTCGGTAGTAATCTATTGCATAGAATAGCGCACGACAAGTGTCGTTCCAAAGCACGCTTCGGTGATTCGTGGAAGCGTCTGTTTTCTCGTCTTACCAGCGAAGAAAAAAATCCCGAATCCACCCCCCCTCTGTTCGTGCTTTTCTGTTGTCAGTAACCTCGCAAGCATTTAAAGAGTGACCTTTCACCTTCCAGGCATGAAAGCATACGTCATCACCCAAAGCGAGGGCGGAGGAAAGGGCCAGGAAGCGGCCAGCAGCAATAGACAGTTTTACGTGAAGAACATTTCTGAGGGAATAACAGAAATTATCAGGTACACTTCGCTTATTCTCCTTCTGTCCGCAACGGCATGCCCCATCATCATCGCAGTACTTTTCCAGATTGCTCCAATTGGTTTCCACGGACCAAGAATTCCAGTTTGATCCGACGAATGTTTTGGAACTGCACAAGCTCAGAGAGAACATGGCGAAAAATGTGCCGCTTTCCAAAAGTTACTTAAACGACCCCACAGCGATGCCAGGTATGCGTTGAACAGGAAGCACTGATCTTCCAGTCGCGTTCTGATCTAAAGTAAACTATGCGGCGCTCACCAACAGCTGGTTACACGAAAAGCAGTGAACGGCTTTTAATAACGCGTCGATTGCGCGGGCGTTACATGTAAATTGAGAACAGGCGGCGACGCGCAGCGCTTTGACAGCTTCCTGTTGGTTTGATCGTTTGTGGGAAGTGCGACGTGCTCAAAAGTGTTTTTCATTCTTCAACGCTGTTTCTCTTTGTCGTCGATTCGCAAATTGCGTTCGGTTTGCTTTGCCGGTGGGTTACGTCATTACACAAACATGTGTACTGTAGCAGCTCCGAGTCACACCGTCGTTCGAAATGACGTAACCCACCAGCAAAGCAATATGTTGCTTCGTATCACCTGCTCTGGAAAACTCGATTCGCTCAAGTGTGCTTTTGATGACTGAAACACACAAATGAAATTCATGGAAACTAATTCAGTGCAAAGATTGCAAATTGTTTAATTTATAAGGTAACTGTAAGTACCGGTAAATCACCGTGGCTTGCTTTTAACTGTAGAATGGTTCATTACTGCAACGAGACGTGTAATTTGCGGCAGTTGCAATAATAGACTCCATTAATTTTCCTAACACTAAACTGTGCAATGTGCATATGACCCGGAAGCTGCTGTCCAACCAACTGAACGAGGTTTAAAAACAATGACTGACTGTAGCTGCCATTTTATCCAACACAGGTACAAAAGAAGAAAACGCACTTCGCAAGATCCTGGATGACGCGCGTGAGATCGGCAACAAATCCGGTGATGCTTTGGGTGATAAGATCTTGCAGAAATGTGACAATGTTGGAAAAATGGTGGAGAGGCTTGCCGAGCTCCGGCGACAGTGAGAGAGTTTGTTGGATGATAAGGTTCTCGCGAGTCTTGTTCACGTTCACAACCGCATGCGCTCTGTTAAACAGGGGCAAAGGCAACACCCCCGAAGCGAGGCAGCTCGCCACACAGATCCAGTCTGCCTTGGATAGCTTGTTGCAAGACGTTGATGCTGCGCTGCAGAACCTGGACGAGTTGACTGATGCCTGCGACGTGGTCTCGAGCAAA
>Ga0210059_1011777_pt1 | contig 13331 bp, 12 predicted proteins | sample Ectturendosymbi2_FD_188042 | JGI IMG/M metagenome (GOLD analysis project Ga0210059, IMG submission 188042) | Ecteinascidia turbinata endosymbiont from Florida, USA - Sample 2 (SPAdes) (version 2) | ecosystem: Host-associated > Tunicates > Ascidians > Unclassified | place: Key West, Florida...
ATTGGAGCGCGCGGTCGTTATTTGTTGACTGCAAATATAGACGGTTCTCAATTCTATATTAGCAGTCAACAAATGATTGTCATAGGCTTTTTATTTGTTTTTATCTCACATTTTATTGTTGAAGAGCATCAACAAATTTTAAATGGGATTTAAGGCAGCGCTATTTCCAGGCTAGATCAACTATCGACTGTTTTTCTCTTAAAAATAGACTCTTCAATAGGCATAGGCAATTTTAACTTTTGAAGAGACAGATGCAGTTTTAACTTTTCTTTAAAACGTGTTCATATTTTGCTCCGTTCATGCCGTTATATTTTGCCCGATTCATGACGGCCACAGACGTCGAGGTCTCGTTTCAAATTGCAGACATAAGCGAAATTCCGTAACTGACGGAATGCTTCCTAGCATTGCACTAAGAATTTACCAGCTCGCAATGCAACCTCAGCAACCAAATGTTGTATGAGATCTCGACACGTGCCTATAACTAGAGCACACCACAAAGGTTTTACGAACAAATGGTGGCTTTGATGCAAAGTAGAATCTTGGAAATTCAATGAAAACTAAATTTCAAGACTTGTCAACGAAAGCCGACTTTTTATATGGCGGTTGAAATCTGAACACAATTGTTCATGAAAAAACGCCAGACAAACGCATCTTTTACGGACGATGGTTTAAATTAAAGGGCATTAAACATTTACATCTTGAGACGCAGTTGTCTTTTGCCCACAAAAAATTATGGCTAAGCGTTTGATCAAATACGTATACCACGCGAGTATATCAAAATACAATTTAGCTTCATATTCCCAAGAGCTTTATCAAGAAGACAGATGGCCAGCTATCTGTTAATGAGTGTGCAAATGCCCTTAGCACTTACGAAATAAACATTATTACCGAATTACATTAACGCTGAATGATTTTACAAAGGTGGATTTTACTCCTGCAAATCGGCAAATTTGACTTGGAAATTCTCCAGTAATCTTGCAATGTTTTTTTTATTCTTTGACTTTACACTGCTGGATTTAATTTTTCGGTCATAGAGGTAATACTTTTTAAATGACATAAAAATTTAGTCAAATTCGGTCATAATGTCTAAAGAAGCAAGTTAGTGAATACTGCTACGGCGAGTTTTGTTACTATTCTGGGACAATTGACCGAAATTGCTTTGCGAACAAAACAGCCTTGCAGTCTGAAACTGCCTCTTAGTGAAATGAATTCCTTCTTATTCGGACATTGGGGAATAAAAAATGTTAATTTTTCTCTGGAAAACCTATGTAATCGCGTAGATTTCTTGACAGCTAAACTCATGAACTCGTGAAAGCACATTGATATGAAACAAGCAATAATCGTAACGCAAAACTCTCTACAAAGTTGAGATATTGCTATTCATCTAGAAGAGTCACACAAAATATATATTTTTACCAAGAAGAAACGCAGTACTGCACAGTTCACATGTACAACAAACAGAGCAGTTAATCCTTTTAGACTCATCAACAAATTTGATCATTGCTACATCCAGACCAGTGCTCTTCAACCTTGTTTGTTCAATCGCCTCCCTACAGGAATGTAACCTAAAAATTGCATCCCACGTGGAATTTTAGTATTGGCTAAAATATTATTTTATTTGAAAACATTGCAATATTAATGAAATAAACGGGCAATCTCGTCAACACAAAAAACGAACAAAGTAAACGAATGCAATTGCATTTGTAAAAAATGTTATCCATTTTCAAAACAGTTGGTTCCAACCAGAGCGGGATTGAAGGGTAGGGGGCCCGGGGCAATTTTCACTGGCGGGCCCTTATGTCGTGTGTCATGATGTCATCGTTTGTAAAATTTGTTTTCGCTGATGCGCAACGTTCTCGTTTGCTTTTTCCTGTAGTCGATTATGTGCCTGCCAAATTCACTCGATTGTTTGTCGACTTTGATTGCAAGCCGCACGAAATCGTGTTTAAAAATGATGTAAGCTTCTCTTGATTGTTGCATTTGCGACGTTCGTGTACCAGTGCGTTTCCCGGTAAATGGCAATCCCGGCATTAAATGATGTTTACAACACCACAACTGCCTTCTATTTATCATCATCCCTCCTGTGACGGATGTACACATGATGGGGAAGAAAATCGAATGCCGATGAAGAGTTTGGTCGACAAAATTTGGTCAAGGTAAGACTGAGCGTCATCTATGCCTTTCGATAAAGTAAAGAAATAAAAAATGTAAGCCGCCCGTGATTTTAAGCCACATGAAATGATGAAAAAACTTTATAAGCCGCGACTTACAATTGAATAAACCTGATACTCACCTGCACATACAGCAAGCTGCGAGAAAAGAGTTCATGATATAAACACTACAGTGTATTCTTAGTAAGAAAAGATGCAAAGTCATGGTGAAACAAAGAGTTAAAAAAGTAGTGCTGTACCATGAAACGTCATACATGAGTTTGAAGATGGGTAAGGCAGTAGTCATATCGCTTGCAAACTTGAAAAACCAAGGCAAATGCTTTTTTTGAATGAACCACGTCACAAATTCTGCCAGAGACTATTTATCAACTTTCTCGTGAAAAAAAACAGGTCAAATTTCTGGATGAAAATGATTAGACTTTAATATGAAGCACAAATATTTTTTTACCTGAAACGTTGCATCACACTTGAAAGCAGTACGAGATTGATGGAAAATTGAAAGTATAACGCACTAACGTACTCTCGTTTCATAAATACAACCACTTTTGTTTTGATAGGTGGCAGGTCGTCAAGATCTGCTGATACTCACTCCTTAAATTTTTCGTGAAATTATTCAATGTCCTTATTTTCTAAATAAGTTTGAAATTTTTCTTCAATAATTTCAATAAATTTTTTGTCATTGTTTTGTTTTTAATCGCACTAGTATCACTTGTTCATGAAATTCCACCAAATAGACCATTTCTCTCTGCTTAAAGGCAAACACGCATGTCAGCTACGAGAAACAAGATCACTCCTTGACTTGCAGTGACATTGTTTTGTAGGAAACTGGGAGTTGTCTGTTTGCCACAAGTACCCTGTTGATTTTCGTCGTGCTGGAAAAGATTTACGCGATGTGTTTTATACGAGGCGGTGAACACGGTCATACAAAACGTCGCAGCCTTAATTGCCTGCAAAAACAAATATCTTCGTAACATGCTTTTTGCCGGCCTTTCGCTAACCGCAAGTATCAAAATGAGTAACGCATTTCGCAGCTGTTTCTGGCGCACCAGTTTGCTATACCCACGAAATCGTGATAAAATCTTGAAAACTCCTCTCAGATATCTCTGGCGTGCTTGAAATATAACTTACCTCTATCTGCAGTTTTAGCCGTAGACTGGAATGAAAGTCTTAGATTTTTGTTTTCATACAGTTTTAAAACTAAATGCGTGAATATGGGGTGATGTATATTTTATGTGCCTTGAACCTAAAACCTTCCCTAAGAAGCAATCACGTTTCGAATTCATTTTTATAACGAAACGCCATAGACACTGGTTAGCAATTACAGCATTTGATATATATAGTTATTTGTGATAATGGAAGCAACCTTAATGAAAACAGTGTAAAGGAATGCTGCCGCAGTCAAACTGCACAGCGTTTACTGGCAAAAAATCCAAAGATGTTTCATACGCGTTGAAAGAACCTAGCGTTAACGGTTATGAGCTGCATACGTCACTTAGCCGCTCAAAAAGAGAACAACAGGATCTACGTCCTATAGGCGCGTAACGTTTTCATAAGGCTTTCTTTCGGGTGGCGGTGTCTTGGAGCAAAGTCGCTATTTGGTTTCGATTGACGGTGTGTGTTGGTGTTCATCCGAAGCACGTAAACGTAAAAAGCGCAATCATACTGGCGGTCCCAATAACTTCTTGTTCAAGTGCAATATTGATTACGTACTGCTCAATACAACAATTTAGTAGAGGGGCATACGATCAAGCAGTCGCCCCCGACCATCACCAGTTGTCTGCAGGCCACTGGGTTTGCTGATACCAGCACCTGGCATAGACCACAAGCCAACCGATTTTGGGATGATTCACCATGTGAACATTCTATTTCTTGTGGCATCATTTTCCACATGGTTACGAAAGATGTTGAACACGGAGAGAAAAGTGTACTGAAGATTTGTCTAAAAACGGCAGCATGCCGTTGACCGGTACGATTTTCGCGATATTTGCCTATTTAATGAGGCATCGAACACGGTCACAGCAAAACACTCAAGCGTGAATCGACTGCGAAAAGTCAATTAGTGATCACCGACTGAGTATCAAGTAACACTTACGTCCTACATCAACACAAACAAAATACATTATAACATGCTTCGATGCGTAAATTAAGTTTGCGTCGGCAGTCTGTTTTTCTTTTTTGTTGATATACTGTATAACTTGAGCAGTTGATCATATGGTCTGAAACAGTAATTGGTCATCACAATGTTTAAACAAAGCCAACACCGCATTTCGCCTATGTATTTTGCTTATGGGTATTTTTGCGTTTGGACTTCACAGAAAGAAAAATATTCGGCTTGCAAATCCAATTACAGTAGTTTGACAGCAAAACTGACTGGTGGGAACATTGTTTTTACCTCTATTTATTGAGAAGTTATAGTAACCTATTAAATCTCAGAAACACAAATTAAAATCGTAAGTAATCGCAAGCTGCCATAGACAAGAAAGTCAGTTTTTTAGTATGAATAGATTAATGCCGCAGTTACTGTTTATCTTGTTGCTTGTTTTCGCATATAGACGTTCCGCGCATTTTTACACTCAAAATGTATGAGTTAAAGAGGAGTTTGTTGTTGAAAAGCTTCAACAAGTTTGTTTTGAATCAGAACAATTCGTAATTGTCTTGTTGTTAAAAAACTATAATACTATCAGGAGTCAATGATCCTGTGAAAGTCTCGTGTTCTGGCCTATTGTCTATAGCATTGAAATTACTTGAAAACGCAAAAAGAAACGAGTCGTTCCACTTTTTATGTGTAACAAATTGAAGTCAATTTAAGAGAGTATTTTAATGCAACAGCACAGATGAAATTTGACAGAATGGTAACTTAGCAAAAGTTGCTTGCAATTATTCGATTTTCCGTCAAGGTATTTTTTTGTTGAGAATTGTTGACGGAGAAGTTCTAATTTAGAAAATACATATCATTGTTTAGAAATAACAAACAACGCTATAGCAATAAGCGCAAAAACCAATAACGGAGGAATTCTAATCTTTTGACTAGTTTTTAGTAAAGATCCGTCTCCGGCGAATCAAACGCTCTCAATTAAAAACGTTCAAGTCTGTACTGCGCTATGGAGATGAAGAAACGCTGTGCAAAATTCTACTCACCTAAACTCCTGGGAAGTGATATATTTGCGCAAACGCAACGTAGTAACATTGAACAACTTTTCAAGTCCTCAGACAGTCTCAAACATAAAAATCACCGTCTAGTTTTGACTTTTTTCGAAATATTTAATATGTGCACCATTTACACAGAAAGCGACAAGAGCAGTTTTTACATATAAAACATTTAACAGCGTTCGCAATAAACATCCCCGTCACGTTGAGCAGAAAGGTTAAACGAGGCACGCCAATAAGGTGATGCGAAGTGAAAATGATGAAGCTACTCTACACTTTATATCTACACTATAGCAGAAAAACTTCGTAGAATTCCCTAAATGGAAACGGTGTTGGCAGAAACTGAAAAATGATATTGAACAAATCCTCAGTGGAAATTGATGATCAGGACAAAGCTTTACTATGCAAAGGATAGAGTTTTGCGCCTACATCTATAAGAAACATAGATAGTCTCATGGCCCACCGGCATGTCAGACGAGTAGATCAATCGTGACCCTCGGCATTATTTGCTCTTTTCAGCTATTACGGGCAAGACGTTTTCCCAAGAGAGATGTAAAACCATTCTGAGGTCTTCACAAACAGACCTCACCTGCATCTTGAAGAGACAGTTTTGAAAATACCTTCTGCTTTATTATTGATTGTTTGCCATCACCATCATGATAAAGTTTTGAACTGCAATATTGTCTCAACTCTAAGCAAGCATTTGGAAATTTTAGAAGTTACAGACGCTCAAAATCATCTTGGTTAGATTGAAAGTAAGCATACACATATCCTCATCAATCAAACATGTAACATATTTATCAAGTGTCCATTTCGTATTGGTGGATAATTGTCGTAAATTGGAGCAAGTAAGACAAAATCTTGTGACTGATCGTATGTCTGCAAATGCTCGTTTCCTCCTATCTTATTCAAAACAGGCAATAGTTTACGTCAGATCCAAAATTTTTATCGATTTCAACGCTGTTCTTGTCTTCGCAGATTGTGTTCATAATGAAAATGCCTCAGAAAGGCATCCCTGTGCTTGTCACTGTATACATTACTGTATCGATCTACAGAACTGGTATAACCTGCCTTAACCTACAGATATAAAGTATATCTTATTATGGCAATGTTGCACTTTACAAAATGAGACCAAACAAAAACATTGTGCTGATGAGGCAACCTTTATAGCAGTACAGTATGTTAACACTGCTTATTTTTAATAACACACAGGACATTGAACTTAGACAACAACCAAATAATTGTGCACTTTAAAGGATGCACTTTTGCAATTAGTGTCAATTGTCTACATCTGTCGAAACAGTTCTCAAACATGAAATCCATAGCTATAACTACTGCAATTTTGCCTTGATAAAAATTATTGATAATAAAAACTACCCTTATAAAGTATTTGGTTTTCCTTGGAATAAACAGTACTTTTTGGACTTACCAATACTTTTGTGCGTACGTCGCAAATGCAACCTTTGCCTGCGAAAATGATAGAAGTCCACAAGTCGTGGAGTTACCACAAATATAGGTCACTCTTGTCTCTGCAGTCGCATTGTTTTGTACAAAACAAGGACTATGGTCTGTTTGTCACCAGCAAGTGATGCATTTCAGTTGTGTTACGGGAAAGATTTTTCGTGATGAAAATATATGCGATGTTTTTTACACGAAGCCGTGAACAGTGAATACGGTCACAGACAGGTATGTCGAAGCGGCTATTTCGTCAACCGCTTCCGCTTCTGCTTCCATACCTATCGCTTCCGTTTCCGCTTCCACCGCTTTCGCTTCCACTAACAAAAAGCGAGAAATCGACCACTGACCGATAAAATCAATAAGCTGTGGGATGACTTGTCCTTTTGTGAAGAACGCCATGGATACTAGTTGTTTTTTTCTCGTTCTCTCGCGTTGCTGATATCGCACGTTAATTCAGACTTTAGTCAGGGCCGGATATACCTATAGGCTATTATATAGGTTTAAGCCTAGGGCCTCAGGATCCAAGTGAGCGTCCAACAAACTGTGGTACGCATAGTCAATGGCCGGTATATGGTCATTTAGATTAAACTAAGTCAAAAATGTGTGTCTTAATTATTATTTACGAAATTTAGTTTTATTCAGCTTTCGTGTTGATAACGCCAAAGTCTTCCAACGAGTTTCCATGAATATTAATATGACGGTTGGTCAAGCCGCATGCCAATTATAGTGTCGATATACTCAAATCACCTTCGCGGCGTCCTGCGTTTGCTGAATCGTACCGATTGTTGCGTGTGACTCTATCAAATGAGGTTGTCGCTGTTCTTGTTTGAAATGCACCTGATCAGTGGCATAACTGACGGGTGGGAGGTGTGCGAACCGCCCCCCTCTCAAGCTAAATGTAAAAACCGGGCCCCTACCCAGCTTGTATTTTGGTATTTACTATTCTTTTGGTATCCGTAAATGTTGTTTTTTGCATTTTTTGGAGTGTTTTCCGATGATTTCAGGTTTTTGCAAACCCGTTCAATACCGGTTTGCTATTGTTTCGCAATTATTGTTAGCCAGTGGTCTCCCTTCAGTTAAGCTTTCCCCTGGCTCAAACCTCTAGTTACGTCACTGCACCTGATCGAAGAAAGGTTGTACTACACAGATAAGAGCTATGTGTAGGGCTAGCATCAGTATCCTACAATAAAAGCACAGTTGTTTCTTAGGTGAACGAGCGATACAGTAGTTTTGTCAGCGTTTGTATCGTGTAAAGCTCGATTGGCATTTTTAGATGTGATTTTTTTCCATTTGAATTTTCTTCAGTAAGGTCATTCAGAAATCAGATTGCTATTGAGTACTTGCGCAAGTTTGTAGACCTACTGCTCACATGCTAAGAAAATTAGAGAAGATCTATGATGTGCTTGAATAGCAAGCAAAAGCCACTTTGCCAACTGGCAACTGCAGCACTCTTCCCCAACGAGACAGGGAAACAGCAAAAAAATGACAAAAGTGCGTTTGGGTCTGATGCCTTAGATTAGTGGTTCTTGGTTTATGCAACCACGTGGAGCCTTATTTCTTAGCTTGATGGTCACTAACTGCTCAGGAGAATGGTCCCTTTGAAGATTCAAAAGAATTAAAAGTGAATTAAAGGGTCGTAATATTCTATGAGAGGTTGTCGGCACTAAGCATTCGATCAGGGGCGTAACGAGGTTAGATGGCGCCCGTGGCAAGAAGCTAGTTTGTCACCCCTATGTTGGAACCTGAAGTCTTTCAGAAGCAATGTACTGTATTGCAGAAGGTAGTTGTGGCATTGTTAGGACTTTTTTCGTGCCCCGCAGTCATTTCGGGCCCCCCGCCGTTATGCAGCGCCCCCATAGTGATTCAACGCACGGGGAGGTGTGCCTCCCTTGCCCCCAGTCGTTACGCCCCTGCATTCGATACAATAAAAGTGACAAACTTAGGCAAACAAATTGTAAGAAATTTTTACATATTTTCGTTACGAGGAAGGCAGGGCAAAACCCTTTCAACTGTTTGCTGTATTATGTTCAACCTTAATTGATTCGATGATTGTAGCTTTTTATTTCTTTATATGTATTTAAATAATCACAGCATAAGCGAAATTTAAGCCAGTCCAGTCGCCACGGTGGGCATTGGTGAGCTCAGCCCTTCCAAATTCAAATATGAAACGCTATAAATCAGTAAAGATTTTATCAAAGTTTCAGAATGTCAAGTCCCCTTGTGCAAATTTAAACTCCCTATTCAAAAGTTTCTGGCGACGGATCTGGTTTTCAAACTTCACATCTCTTCACGCGACAGTTTAGATGTGTTCGATTCTTACCAGTCTGAAAAAGTAAGAAACACGCGAATCGTGAACCTAACAGTTACAACCATTTGGGTGCGTTTTACGTGACGGTTTTTTCTCGTGTGTGTAAGATTCTTACAGCCGTGGTAATCGAGTTGCAACGTGGTCCTCGCGTTGTGCTTTAAAGTGTTTATGCTGCCACACATACCATATAGATGTAGTGTGTTTATTTTTTTTAAACATAGATCAAGAAAAAACAGGTGTGGTTCATACAAAAAGCGTAGACCATGTGTTTTGTCAAATATTTCAAATTCGGTTGGTTTGCCTGTGGCAGTTAATAATCCTGTTCCCGCCAGCCAAGTAGAATTTCAACAATTCCGTGCAATTGAACGCTTTTGCGTCGAAGTCAGCAACAAACGCAGTGATCGTGGGCACTTCAGTAATGATTTAGAATAATTAATGACCGTACTTTCAGAGCGTCATTTTCGGATTTTCGCAAATTGATTGACGCTTTCCATTTTTTTCTCGTAACAATGGGAGAGGGACCTCACAAGTGGATTAGCCTAGGGCCTCGCATCAGTTAATCCGGCCCTGCTTATCGTGCAACTTCACCGTTTAATCCACATTGGGAAATGGACAAAACTTTTTCAAGATACTCTTCAGGTCAAATAACCTATGTGGAAGCGGAAGTGGTAGAATTTTCGCGCTTCCGCTTCCACCATTTCCGCTTCCAGCTTTCGCTACCGCTTTCATATTCCTGGTGACAGAACTTCCGCAGCCTTAACTGACTACAAATATAAAATTTATCGTAAATTACCTGGATAGGTAAATCAAATTTACACCTGCAGTTGATTCTGTGTTGGAAATATGTTACATCTTTGCCATTGTCCGTCGCTTTAAATTTTGCTTTTGTCTTCCCTCTCTTCGCTATTTCGGGCCGATCTCTCTAGAGTTCGACAAATAAATTGAAATGCATTTCTTGTGAATACTAACAACTGGTATTTCAAATTATAGTACTTTTTGACATTAACAATATGGCCAAACAGTTTGAAATTTTTCGGAAAAAATGCTTTTTATCAATATTTGATAATTTTGGTTCCATCTGGCAATCCTGATTGCGTTTTTACCTGGACAAAGCTGGGAAATTCATACGTAGGTAATAAACAATGAAAAAATTATGTTATTAGAAAAGAATGACCTTGTTGATACAATTCCATGGTAGAAGCTGGGAGAAAGTCTGCCATGTAAATCCTAGAATTCAACGTAGTATATGGCATTGTATTTTATGAAGCAATCTTGCAACCGGTCACTGCTAGGAAAATCTGAGTTTGGCAGCGGTCTAACAAAGACACGTTTCCTCTGGAGATGGCACACGTGCGAGATGATGAGTGCCAGAGAGAAGCCACGTGATGTAAACAGAGCGTTACAGTTCACGAAAAATCAAGAAAGGCAGAGCCTTTCAACGTGCATTGGAAGCGTGCAATGAAGTTAATTTTTAGTTATTCCTTGTTCCAAACACAACTTATTTGTTTCAGTCATTTATTTATTTGAGTAAACGTCTTTTCAAATTTTGAGTAAACACTTATTTCATGAGTCACAGTTTTTTTGTCGCCACTTGTATTCTTGACGTCAGTCAGTTTGTTAAGATATTATGATTTATGAGCTTGTGTTACGAATTTTTGATTGTAGTCTTGAGTTTGTTTTTCTCTGCTGTTACTTCAGCCTTTCAACTTTTCACCTGTAAGCTTTGCTTGCAATTTTCAGGACTGAGTATGCGTAATTTTACGTGAAATCGATTTCCTATTAAAAATTTGCTGATCGATTCCTTGCTTACATCCATCGTGGAAAGTACATACTTGAATAGAGATATGTGCAAGTTTGAGTCATCGCAAAAAGACGAAAGCAGATGGCAGTCGACTGATTCCTCGAAAGCATACAGAAAGACTAGTGCTTTTAAATGTCGCCGACAGGGAGAGAGAATCCCGAAGCGCCATGCTTTCCTGGAATGTTTGAAATGTGCTGAAGCCAGAGAAAAGCTTACTTTTCTCCTGAGATATAAGAGAGAAAAAATCTTGCTCCCATCTAACAGTAGAGAAAACGTAGACTTTGACTTGTTGATCGAGCAACAAAACAGAATTTTGTGGGACGTTTCAATTTTATTTGAAAAGACTCGCTAAGGGGGACGCAGAAGCGTGGAAAATGTTGAATGACCACGAAAGGTGCGCCACTTATAAGGAATGCAATAAAACCAAACTGCGATTTGTAAAACAGTTCATCTGGATACGCGATAAACAACGCTGCCATATTGTAGGCCTACGCCAAGACTTCGCCAAGAACACCAAGGAAAAGAAACACGGGAAAAATGCTAGGGATGTCCAACGCTTCAGAAAAAGGCGAAGAGCTCGCAAAATGCAAGCTGTGCTGGCAGTAGCGAAAAAAATGATTTTAAACAAATCATCGATTGAACTAGATGATTACGACAAAGCTTTACTATGCAAAGGTCTGAGATTTGCCCCAACACCAAACTGGAGTCAATCAGTTGAAAACGCAGAATGGCTAAACGTCCAACAACATGTCAGAAGAACTGAATGGCGTGCGGTGCTGGGAGAAAAGAGTGATGAGGATTTTCTGTTGCCAAAAAATTGAAAAATCCCAAATTTTCGAGACCCGAAAGTGGCAAAATTGATGAAGAAACCAAAACATACGTAGAAATGGTTTGTACTAAATTAAGGAACATAAAAACTTTAGTGTTGAAAGCGTACCGAACGAAAAACAGTTTATCGAAAGAACAAAGAAAAAGTTTTAGCAAACTGGCTAAACTAACAGAAGAAAGGAACATTGTGATCTGCCGAGAGGATAAAGACGCGAAAATTGTCATCCTTAATTACGACGACTACGACGCTATAATGACCAGGGAACTACAACAATTCGAAAAATTAGACGTGTCTGTAGATGGAAGCGACACCTACCTTGAAAAAGTGAGAAAAGATTGCAACGAACTCGTGGTTAAACTCCGTGCTATAGGGGAATTGAAGATGAACTGCTACTACCCATAACTGGAATGAAATGTAAGAACAACGAGTACCGCAAGGTCAATGGTACATCAGCAAAATATTTTCGCTGCAACACACCAGCGTACGCTTACCCGCTTTTCAAGACACACAAGCTAACTCCGGAGAATTTGTTGAACGTTGATATCAAGCAAATACCGGTGCGCCTGCTGCAATCTGCTGGGAACATCAGCACCTCACGCAATACTGCATTTCTTGAATTCATACTGAAACCTATCAGTGCAGAATTTTGCAAAAACTGCCCGAATGAATTTTGTCAAGACAGCCGTCAAAACATTGGAGACCTGCTTACGTGGAAGAGCGCCATACAAAAAAACTAGAAACCGCAAAGCAAAAACCAGTGTTTTACTTTGTAGCGGCAGATGTGAAAGCACTTTTACCCCAGCTTTTATAGAGCCAATGTGACAAAAGCTCTTGAATGTGCATTGAAGAAGCATTCCGACTACAGCGCCGAGGCCCGTAAAATCATCGTCAAACTGATCAAAATTTGCCTGAACAATGTGGTCACTCAATACGGAGACCAATGATAGCACTGGCATCTAATTGGGAAGATAGACTACGGCCTCAAAAATGCGACAAGAAAGAAGACCCACAGGTTTGTGCTACATCTTTTCCCCATCTACTTACTCTAACACAAAAAGAAAAAAAATTAAACCCGAAGGCAATGATTACCTACAAATGACCCACCACAACTGGACAAAAGCTAACGAACTACAAAGACCTTGCTTTAAACAAGACACGAAATCAAACCAAAGGTGGCTCAAGGCCATGTGAGCACTGTGCACTTTGTGGTTGCTATGGAAAAAATAACAAATTCACGGCACCAAATGTTTCACAATTGCTGACTCAAACCAAAATATTTAAGCTAAACCAAAGCTTGACTTGCGCAGAATTTGGCATTTACGTCGCGACTTGTGTGATATTTCATGAACAGTATGTTTTTCACTAGGAACAAATTTTCCAAAAGATGTTCAGCGCATCGAAATAATTGGAACAAACAAGATTGTACAACTGACAGTGACAAGGACCAGATGGCCTTGTCGCGGCACTATTCAGAGAACCACGGCACTATTAACAAGCCACCTCTGCACGAAGCATACACCGTTACTTTTGTCGAACAACCAAGTTTTCACTCTCTGGATATCTGTGAAAATAAATGGTATCACCTAATTGACGCGCAAATCAACATTCAGAACATGA
>Ga0210059_1011778_pt1 | contig 13328 bp, 14 predicted proteins | sample Ectturendosymbi2_FD_188042 | JGI IMG/M metagenome (GOLD analysis project Ga0210059, IMG submission 188042) | Ecteinascidia turbinata endosymbiont from Florida, USA - Sample 2 (SPAdes) (version 2) | ecosystem: Host-associated > Tunicates > Ascidians > Unclassified | place: Key West, Florida...
CTTCTTTGCGACGAAGCTCAGCAGGTTGGATGCCTGCGAGGATAGGAAGGTTGTCCGCTGGTGTAGGACGCAGGCATCCAGTCACAATTCGCAAGGCGTCGTTGATGGCAGAATCAATGAGGCGGGTGTGAGCACTGCGGCACCAAACAGGAGCGCAGTATTCTGCAGTTGAAAGGACCAGGGCGAAGGTGGCTGTTTGTAACGTTACTGCTCCAGCACTCCAGCCCGAGCCAGCAAGCCGCCGCAAAGATGATTTTTGCGTTTTTTTGCGAAGTGACTGAAGGTGTCGGCGATATGTGAGCGACCTGTCCAAATGTATTTGGGCTCGGAGAAGGGCAGGGTTTCGTTGTTGAACTGGACTTTTAACTTCCTTAATAAAAGTCTTCGCTCAACTGTTGTAAAAGTAAAAACGACACCAACGTTTCAGCCATCTGACAGCAGGCTTTCATCAGGGCAAACAGTTGAGCAAAGACTTTTATTATTATTTATCCTGTTGGCTGGTTCTGCAACATGTTTTAACTTCCTTGTTGTCGAGGTAGAAGACTGCCGACACTGTTTTTGTAGTGCTGAGCTTTAACTTCCAGGTCTGGAGGTATTCACCTACAATTGCCATGTCTTTGCTCAGCACCCCTTCCATCGTCTGCCAATCTCCATCGGCATGCATGATTGCTAGATCGTCAGCATATGCATGCTTTCTCTGACAGCTGCGGCCTTACTTGTTAGCCGAAAAGCTATGCTCGATGTCCTGTGTCAGCAGGGTGACCTGGTCTACGCTCGAGCTCCCGTGTTGAAAGCCCGCTTGTTCCTGTGGCATCAATGGTCGATGATTGGTTCGACACGGACTCCCTCGAGGATCTTGAAGGGAACATACAGTACGGAGGCTTTTCAGGCTTAGGGATCGCAACTAGTAGTACTCTTCCATATCCTGGGGATATTGAGCTGGCGCACGCAGGAAGTGAGGAAACCGCAAAACCAGGATTTCAGAGCCGACCTGGCATGGAGTATAAGCCCCGGGAAGATAGAATCCAGTCCCGGAGACGTTCCTGGCTTCAGGCGCCATAGGGCGGCAGCAAGGTCCTCTGACCTAAAAGGGGCAGAGATACTGGTTCCCTCAAGTGTTGGGACCTGCCATAGGTCAGGCAGCTCCTTGTCGGTGAGCCTGGTGGACTCGTGGTCCCCGGTCCTGTGTGCCTTCTTCTTCACGAGTTGCGAGGTGATGGAGTGTGCCGAGACGAGGCACAGGCAAGAGGAGCGTCCAGACCTGCCAGTAAGCTTGTTGATGGTACTCAAGGCCTTGCAGCTGGAGTGCAAGAAGTCGATGGAATTGACAGCTTCTTCCCATCGCTCGTGCCCCTTCCCTTCAAGTCGTGAGTAGGGACGATGTGGCTTTATCAAAGTCAGCCCGCACTGGGGCTCAGAGGAAAGAGCGATAATGGGTCTCGCACTCTTTGTCACAACATGGCACATAGTTCGTGCGACCGACACGTGGGATACATTGTTATCCGCAAATAGCAGGCTCTCGCAAACTTCTTGGCATGCCTCCTCGATTTTGTTGTGTCCGGAGGTGGCAATCTCTCAACGGATTCACCTGTGAGGAGGCAAATGCGCTTCCAATCAGCCTTGCGAAAGTTCCAACGCTTCACCGGATCGCTGTGGACATGAACTTTGAGTCTCGGTGGCGTTATGACGGAAGGTCGATGTTGTGACCGCGGGAACTTTCGCAGAACACGTCTGTCAGGCAGTCGGTTGTCCTGGCCAAAACTCACGAAGGCCAGGTCCGGGTTGGTGCCGACGTTCCATGGGTGAGAGGATAAACTGGCTGCTCCCTTTGGGACGTAGAGCAGCCCAAGATGTTGCCCAGGAGTCCAGGCTCTTACCATCTGGAGATATTTTGCTGTAGCCCCAGTTTATATGCTGGCAGTTGAAGTCGCCAACGTACAGACTGGGGTGTGCGAACGTTGGGATGGGCGTGGGTCGTGACGGTGGAGGTTTGTAGACGTGAATGATCTTATATCCTGCGACGTCTTCGCACAACCATCCTGTCTCTGATTGCTCTACAGCAGTGGTTCCCAAACTATGCGCCGCAGCACACTGCTGCGCCGCCAGATGTCATTAGGTGTGCGGCAAAAAACATTGAAATTAAAATCAATCAAGTAGAGTTTCTAAAATTCCACCCTGCCGACTTCTGTCAGTACAGCACACTATCGATGTTGGTGGTAGTAATTCGATACGCGGCACAGTGCTACGACAATCGGGCTATAGCATATGTTGCCACTTACCGGATATAAAACGTAATTATATCTACCATAGATTTAATACGCTTGTGAGAGCAATATCTTATTCAATCATACGGAGAATTCATATGGACGACATTCAATTCTTGCATTTGCATATCTTAATAGCCTCAACACAAGCATGCAAGATAAAGAAAACGTCCTTACGTCATCAGATAAGCTGGTTGCATTTGAAATTTGGAAAAACAGAGCTAAAGATGGTAACTTTGAAATGTTCCCTTTAGTACGAGAAAGCTGCATAAAGAAAATGAGTACCATTGTATTTCAACACTTGACAACTCTGGAAGAAAAATTAAACTATTATTTCCCATCACCGAAGACTGATGAGTATGACTGGGTTCGAAATCCTTTCATAGAGTTCATGTAACACTGGTCTTATATTATGTGAAGAAGAGGAGTTGGCATGTACTTCTAGTGACCATGGACTAAAAATCAAACATGTTGATGTAGGCCTACCTATAGATACATTTTGGATTGCTGTCAAAAAACAATACCCTTCATTAGCTAAGAAGGCTGTGGCCATTTTGATGCAGTTTTCAACATCATATCTATGTGAACTTGGATTTTCAAAACTCCACAATATGAAGTCCAAAAAACGAGAGTGGCTATGCTGTATTGAAGAAGAAGAAACGAGAGCGGCTATATTGTATTGAAGAAGAAATCCTAACATCGAAACCGTTGCCAAAAAACATCAAGCACATGTATTTCATTGACAGATTTGTTCCACTCTTGTCATAGAGTCGCAAGTACACTAAATTTCATGGGAACTTAAGCAATATTGTCTTGATTTTACGTTAGGATATGAAAAAATTACAAATTCAAATAATTTTTTTATTCAAATGTTCGAAGTGCGCCAAATAATTTCTGTTTTTTCGAAAATGCGCCTTGAAAGAAAAAAGTTTGGGAACCACTGCTCTAGAGACTGATCGACCAGTGACCATTCCAACTGCTCGTGTACAAACGTGGCAAGGCCGTGATTCTTGCTCAGGACTGACCCAGCTAGTGAGAATCTTTAGCTTGTGTGCAGTGGGTCTCTTGTAGGACGATGATGAATGCCTTGTTCTTGTAGGATAGCTGCTCGATAACGCTGATCTTGTTTGCGGTGGGCCCCTCGGTGTTCAGCTGGAGTATGTTGGGTCGTGGGTTATCTTCTGCAGCAGGAGCGCTACCGCGCCTTGAAAAAGGCGTACCGGTACCCGTCCCACGCTGAACATATCCAGCACAGGTAGCAGTGGTTGCTCTGGTAGTGACAGGTTTCGTGAGCATTTAATGAAATTCCGTGAAGAGAAATAATTTTCGTCGTAGGTTTCTAGCTTAGTTATATTTTTTAAAAATAATCTAAAAGCAGCATGAAGTCCTGACAACCATTGCCAAACTTAGGAATTACATTTCTGGCCCTAACGCGGACGGAAGTAACAAAGAATTATCTTCCAGTTACTTTTGAGTTCATAAAACCAAACCTGCCACGTCATTATTATTAGCAACAATTACAGGCTCTAGCTTTGCAGCCGGCTGTATGAGGAATCTCCTGCCTGGTTTTGCTCCCATCTCCTTGCAATGATTCAAGCTTGTACTTATCATTCAGCATTATTTGTAAAGCCACAGCAGTGACCCACACCAAGCGAATCGATCGCAATTTATTGCGTAAGCAAACTAGTTTCGTGTGTTACACATCTTCAGTCCTGCGCAAAAGTCGACATATGAAACGAAAAGAAAAAATCACGCACTGTTGCTAAGATGTAAACTCAAGATTACAAAAATTGAAGATTGCAGAATTTTAGCACATGCTTTCGATAAGGAGAGGCGAATCCCAGCCGCTGGTGCTTTCCACTGAAGTTGACATCAATTAAAAAGGAATGACTTACGAATTGTTGCTTGAATTTTTTAGCATGGAAAAACTGAATAGTTTATTGTACCGCAACTGTAGCGTAAACTTTTTACCGAATTACTCCATTTCACTGTGCCGCCCGAACTAACTAGAGTTGACATGCTAGACTTTTTCCGCTGCACGTTACGGTCTGTTGCAAACCACGTGATCGCCTGAGACAGAAACCACGCTAAACGCGAAGAGTATGTTTTGTCAATCAGAATTGCCGAATGGCCGTTGCGATCTGTGTTCGTTGAACAGTGTTGTAGCTGTGTTTAGTGGAGGAGTTACAATTGTGCTCAAATTTTGTAATCTTCAAGTTTTGTAATCTTGAGTTTTGATCTTAGCAACAGTGCGTATTTTTTGCTTTTTGTTTCATTTGTCGACTTGTGCGCAGGACTGAAGATGTGTAACACACGAAACTAGTTTCGTTTCGCAATAAATTGCGATCGATTCGCTTGGTGTGGGTCACTGATGTGACTTTACAAAAATTGCTGGCATTGTTGTTAGTAAGATATTCAGTGAACACTTACACGGCGTTAGGATCCTTTGACTCGTGAAGAAACGTTGATATAAAATGATCAATGTCTTTCGCGTAAAGGGCCGGAGCCTCCCATTTTTGCAGCAACCCTTCAACGTTGTCCGTTCTTTCAAAGAAATTGAACAAATAAAAACGATCGGATCGTGGTTCCATGACCTGCACAGATATCAGCACAGGGATGTTAGGAGGGCACGCTTTGAAAAATGACAGATGAAATACATAAGCACTAGCGTGGTTAAGGAAAACCACAGTTAAATGGTTTCCACCCAATAACTTATAAAACCGGACTGCACAGAACCAAAACAAATAGCGTCTCTCGTTCTACACAAAATGAGGGGGTTTATGAAATAAGCTAACAATCGTACTCACCATTTTCACAGTAAGATTTTCACCAATATTTTCAACGTACTCGGTAAGCTTTTTATACCTAGCAATACTGAAAAACAAGGCAAAAATAGTTAATGTACATCATGCAGTTTTGCTTTTGGTTGAGGACAAAGGAAATAGTAAGTATCGAAGTTTTTCGTCAGTTGCATCCACAAAAGCATCGTAGTCAGAGAATATGTGCACAAGGACTTGTGAAGCATATTGTCGTTTTTCACAAAAGAATTCAATGATTTTGAAAATATTACTTACAAGTGAGGCACTACGGATAACCCTAATTTCGTTTCGTTAACTTTTCCATTCACGCATGACCAACCTAACACAAGTCGCGCATGACGAGAAGCAATACAAGTCACACATGACCAAAGCAAGGGCACCGACGCTTAAAATGAAGTTTGAAATATTTAGTGCAGCACAATGTTAAATGAAATTTTTTGAAAATGACGAAATTTCTACAGCATCACTTAAAAAAGTTTGGATAATCATAAACATAGCAAATGAGCATAGCGCGTCTGACAGAAAACATCCTACGCTACTCAGCAACAGTAATAAAACAGTACAAATCAGTTTTGGTTGTATGTCAGATTCTGCACAAACGAAGACAATGAAATGCATCAACATATTATGCTCAGTATTAAAAGCACAATCCATGTCTTTGTATCAAATCATTTGAGAATGGCACTCGACCTTCGTACGAAAGTATCTGTGAATTAAATTCCTGTTAGTTTTCAAAACTCTGCCTTCGTCACCAGGTAAAAGTAAACAATTAAACTTTTATTCTGAAATACATTGCGGTAAATTTGCATCAGACAATCACTTTCTACAAGTGAAATTTTAAACACATAAAAGATACATGCAAAACCTGTCACTGGAATCCAATTAAAAGGGTGGTTAAAGCCAAAGTGAACTAAACACGGATAACTTGCATGCTTTGAGACACAGCAACGGATGCCGTTTTTGCAGAGGTTCTGCACCATGTGGGTATTTACATCCACAGTTACTTGTGCATTCTTTTCTTCACAAAAAACACACATGTCGGGTATGAAAAACGATGCCTACTCAGGCTACTCTTACAGCGCGTACACGGGAAAATTGAAACGAACATTCACGATTTAGGCGCGTCATGTACAATCGGATTAAATGCAGCGTTATAGGATCTTGTGATTTCTCTACAAATGTTCCGCGGAATGAAGTAAAAATGTCCAGCAACACATATTGTTTCGAGCATGGGTTCGAATGGAACAAGAGATGCAAAGTTGCATTTACACGAAGAGGTTACTCGGTTTTCTTGACAGTAACAGCCACATGGTAAAATCCTGTGACAGTACGCACACCATCGGGCAGACTCGATCGAGCATTGAACTTATTTGCGATTTCGTGGCCGTCTGCGTCATTCATCTTCGTCACTTCCGTTCTCACAACGTAACGAAACAAAGGAGCCATCTTGAATCTCTGCAAGACATAAACATTTTCGGCGTAAAAACTGCATTAGCTGAGCAAATAGTTATCGTTCGTCATTATGAAATGAAACAAACACACACCTAAAGAACAAATATGCATGACTTAAGTGAGTGGTTCATAAGGTGACGTCACAAAGAATCATATAGTGGAACTTTTGCGTAAACGTATCTTTTTTGATGATTTATCAAATACGCAGTTCATCGTTTATTTGTATACTGCATCATACAAATCATTAAAAGTTGAAAAAAAAATTGTCAGTAAACCAGGGTAGCGTTGTCGCTACTGGCTACTGATGATCTGTGCGCAAGGTCCTGTGGGTCTGGTGTTTGACATCATAAAATTCTGTATTGTAGAACAAAGGTCAACAGAATCACATCAATCTGATTCTGATGCAAGAAAATGGCTCTTGCTCCTATGTCCTTAGCCAAAATCGTACATCCTAATCAAAATCAGATGTAAAAAGCGAATTTACAATGCAATTCTTATCTAGCAAAGCTTGTTGTAAATCACATCTTTTCTGCATATGGCTATGTCAGTCAATAAAATAATGCTAATGACTTGTTTGCCAGCTTGCATTTTCACAAGATCGCAAAACATTTCACTTCGTTGTTCCCAAACTGGCGCCCAATGCTCTGCTTTATTGTTTATTTGGAGTTTTGACAATCGCGCTAAACTTTACCACTGCAAATATTTTCTGAAGACCAATCTAACTTTCAAACTGCTTCAAGAGGTGCGAAACATTTACGGGTTGATTTAGTTGGAACTGGAAATTGCAAAGCTAATCTTATGCAAAACAGTCTTTCACAAAAACAAAAACGGTTATTTACTTGTTTTGTTTGTTTGTGTCGGACCGCAAGAAGGTTAATTCTCGAGAAACATAACACACACTTACGTGCAGATAGAAGAGTATAGCTTAAAATACGTAGAAGATATCGACCTCTACCACTCACGTAACAAAACCTTTTCAATGCGCAATTATGATCAACTCTGCAGTTAGCTTCTTACGTCTTTTCGCACTACCAGGCTAAGTTGCTTACGACCATGCCCAGTGCTTGAAAACGTCTCAAAGTATTTCAAATTGTCCATGCGCTAGTCTTTAACAGATAACGTCGTGGGTTCGTACTAAGATTTTGAAATTTTCAGCAAAAAAAGTAAGTGCAATTGAAATAAACTATTTGATAATTAATTCTCGCAACAGATTATGCAGATATTCCAAGTTGTAGAGACGCAGCTTGGTTTCTGGGGCTCCCTTTTCACTTTTGAACAAGAGGAAGGTGCCCGCAGACTGCTGTTAAGAAGTTTTTAGTTGACATTTGTGCTTCAATACAGAAAGAACCTATTCAAAAATCATATTTTAAGCGAATCTCATAACTGATTTGGTAAGCACTTCATTTTATCTGAACCCATTTAGCAATGATCCTGCTGCCAACACAACCCTCACCATTTTGATTTTTCGTCTAATTTGGATCGTTTGAAACTGAATAACCGATAGATCTGAGGCCATTAAAATGCATTAGATTTTTTATCACAGACCATTTCACAACAGCAGAGAGTGTTTATAAACGTCTTGTGTCCGATTTTTCATAACACTTATTTCGACCACAGGTTCTACAACAAACTGACTCCGGGTCGACTTCTGCAAAACCTGAAAAGTATTGTTCACAGATGACTCCGTCACTTGACGCCTGTGCCCTCTTTGTAGTAGACATAATCATAGCACAACACTCAGCTACTGGCATCTTCTTCCCCCAAGCTGATAGTCCAAAAAAACAAGATCCGTTAGTGAGAAAAACCCTATAAAAAATTCTTATTATCAAAATTCTGGGTACTGTAATAAGATTTCATCAAATTTATTGGAAATCTCACATTTCTTTTTTATTGAAGTCTTGTGGTCATCGTTAGTTCAATGATTAAGAACTTCATAAACAAAAGCGATTAAGTTAACCGAAGACACTTTGATATCTTTATACATCGTTTTCAGTTAGAACTGGGGGTTCCTAACCTGGAGTGCATGTGAACCTAGGACAGGCCTGCACAACATAAGGCCCGCGGGCCGCACCGCGAGAGCATTCGCGATTTCAGAAAATGTTGCAACAGCGCGATTTCGGATATATAATTAATTGCCATTCCACAATTTCTTTCAAACTACAACAAAATGAAATAGATTTTGCGGCCCGCGGCTATGTTGGTCAATTTGGCCCTTCGGGCTTTCGGAGTTGTGCAGGGCTGCCCTAGGGCCTACGGGTACATTTGCCTATCTGAACGGGTTGATTTCAAAGTTAGCAATAGAGGGAAAATATATATTTGTTTCCAAATATTTATACATATGTGTGAATAATCTTTTCAAAAATAAAAAATCATTTTGCGCTGATTGTTAAATATATTTAACTTTGCTACATAAAAACGGAGTCTACCTTTACAGTTCTAAAATCTAAAATTCCCATTAAAAATTCAGCGGATTGTGCTTTTGTGTCACTCAACCTTTTTATCATGAGAAGTTTTAGGGGTGCATGCTCATCTATTGAAATGTTCAAAGGGTACACGTCGGGAACCCCTGGGCTCGAACAATGCAACGTAAACACCACTCGAAATGAGGGTCTTATAACAATCATGGGCGCCGGAAGGGGGGGTAGAGCGGGCCAAGGTTCACCCCTGGATTTTGAAATTTTCAGCAAAAAAAGTTTTTTTAGTTTTGAGTGGGAAAAAGACAAATTTCACCACTTTTGCCCCCCCCCCGAAAAAATTTGGGAAAAATTCCCTAGTGCCCCCCCCCCTGGAAAAATCCTTCCGGCGCCCATGGTAACAACTTTTTACAATGTGCGGCAATCTGACCGAAAATATAATAAAAAAGAACACGGCAAGTAGCATGGAAGTAAACAATGATAAGAAGCACATCAAACAAACGCACAAACAAGCAAAAGGTATAAAATGCAACTGCACTTTGCACAGAACTTTGTTTTGTTTGCTCAGATGTAGTCAGCAAACACTGGAGGGAACTGATCTTATGCCTGTGTATTTCATGTTTCACGTTGCAAGATGTCCTCTGGCATCACTTAAGTTTGTTGTTCAGAATAAAAATATTCAAACAAAGATTTAGAAATCGACAAATGTGTTACTGCGCAACGCGGTTAGTTGCTTTAGTAGTCCCCTAACAGGTGTATGGAAAAAACTCTACTGACAACGTCGAGCACGCTGGAGCAACTACTTCAAAACAACAGTTTTGACCAACCTTGTAAAGATTACTTTCCACCGCTGTCTGTGGAGCAAGTTCATTGTGAAGAAGTTCAGCTCCCGACCAATCGGACCAGTTGTTTTCGACGTCTTCGTCTGATATGTTTTCTTTCGCTTCAAATTTAAGAACTTTTGTTTATCGGCATAAACATGAGATATGTATTGGTCGTATACATGATGCAAATGGACGAAAGTATTGTTATTTTTTACTTGCACAATATTCACATTATCTTCTGATTAAAGAGCAAAATTTACTGTTCTTAACTGTCTTGTTCATTAATAAGAGTTTCTTCATTCACTGATTCAGGCCTGACTTAACACACAGTGAACAGTGCCATGTTCAGTACTTTTTCACTCCATACGCATTAGCTGCAACGTCTTTAAACATGTTTAGCGCTTCACAAAAAATTTAGAGGTGGTTTCAGTGATTTTCCTGCATAGTAATATTTGTGTCGTAGTCACTTCACCAATTCAAACAAAGTTAGTTCTAGGCTTACTTTGCGTAGTTAGCCATGGCTGTGTGCCTTTTCAACCGTGCATCGCAAAATAGAACGTTCTGAAACTCGTTTATGCACTTTTGCACCAAGATCTTTCGGTGAACGATCCAACATGTGTTTCAAGTATTCAGAAAGAATAAAAAATTAAGAATGTAAACTGAAAAAGTGTTTGCTATTTTTTGTTTGAAACAAAATCTACTTCAACAAGTTTTCTTGCGTTAAATCATAATCGCCATGGCGACTTATCAAAGAATGCCAGTGTTAGCGATAATAATAAATATTATAGGTGTGCGGGCAGCATCAACATATTTACTTGCGAAGTTCTTTTGTTTTCTGCTTCTCAGACTTACCTTGCAAGCCTGTGATAAAGAAACGATGACCTTCTGGACGGCCCTTGTCTTCGGTGCTGAGCTGCTTCCCGTTAAAACTTCCTATTTCCTTGAAAGCAGCTGCAAAACACGTCAGGAAACAAATTCAGACCAATTTCGTATAGCAAAAGGCTGCTGTCAACTCCAGTATTTGGTTCAATAAAAATAGCTACAGTTATAGTGATACCAGTATGTTTCTTCCGGCCAGAATTAGGTTATACGCGCCATCAGTGAATTGCAGTGAAAAGTTGGTTTGTATCAAGAAATTGTGACGAGGAACGTCTTAGATACGTCAAGCTTCTCTTACGTGGTTGGTTTAAATCTCTTTACACTTCTTGGTTAGTCAAGTGCGAAAGTGACCTGGAATTTCTTAAGGGAAAAGTTATCCCATGCATCGGTGCCTTACAAGTTAGTCGTCGAGTTTACTTATTCATATCATGAATTTCACACCAGGGGGGTTTTGTTTCAATTAGGACACAATCCAACCTACAAACATTGCAGTTGAAAAAAGAGTCTGTGAGGACAATATCTCCCGTACGATCGTAGTACCACCCCTAAAAACGTAAAAGCATCGTGTCGACATATTGCCGTATTCGTCCAAAAACTTTCAGGATTGATTGTTAGAGAATTCAGGAATAACTGATTTTTCACAGACAGCCATGTTCCTTATAGCGGTGCGGCGTTCACGACCAGGTGTAACGATGGAGATGCTCAAACGTAATTTGTTATTATAACTCCATCAAAGCAAAATTACGTATTAGCTGACTTGGGGTCAGTATGCTTTGCTCGTGTCTCACCAGATGTCGACGTTTTCTTTCACCCAATGTGAAAACATTGGCACGACAGTGAACGGCCTGTTTTAAAACGATTCACCAGCAGATACGTTGCCGATTAACTTCCTCACGAGCCGATGAGCTTCCAAAGCTTCCTCGCAACCCCATCACAGTTAGCTATCAATATTTCTAATAGCAATATTCAGAACGAGACCACCTCTATAGTTTGCCTTGTAAACGAGTTGCAATTCAGTTTAAATTTTATTCGCTGTTACCATTACAGGGTTGCGGAGTCGTAAGGAGTCGGAGGTTTTAGGGTGGAGTCGGAGCCGGATTCGGATCCTTAACAACACTAGGAGTCGGAGTCGGATTTTTTTGTCCGACTCCCGAAGTCCAATTGGATCATTTTTTACATCACACACGTAAGTTTTTAATTCCTGTTGAAATTGTACATTTTCTTTTGAAACTTGTTGAAACGAAGATTTCTTGCTGTGCACCACGATTTCCATTGATTGACAATTGCTACAAAATTGTTAACACCCAAACTTCATTCACTTTATGTGAAGGAGTCGAAGTCGGAAATTTTGGAAAGGTCGGAGTTGGAGTCGGGTATTTTACCTCCGACTCCGCAAGCCTGGTTACCAATCCTTGAGACGAGAAGAACTCGACTGAGAATTCGAGTGGAAGTTTGAACCACGATTTTTTGAAATCATGTGGAATGGATGCGACGATATCCTACAAAAAATGTGCCAGCATTGTTGCTGTGTGAAACAGACATTTGGAACTGTACAGCTGTGCGGGTCCATACCACCGTGGGCGCAGCTACAATCAAGATACACATCGTCAGCTCAGCATCAGTTTGTTCCAGTGAACTTCATCACCGATTGGAGGTTCATTATGAAAGCACAGGTTAGTACACAAAATGTACAGTATTGAAGCAAGGCTGTGAAAAAGGAAACGGAATTAGAACTGAGAAACAATCCAGGCTATTCTCCTCTTAATGTCACACCTAAACCTATGTTTGCCTCGCTATACAACTCCTATTTTTGCTATCTCACGTCGTTAATGAACCTGCCACGTTTGTCCGTCATTGAAAAGCACAAGATGAAACAATTTACGGAGCATATGTAGTTCACTCAGTCATTTCAACAGAGGACGGTTACCTTTGTCTACAATTTCGAGCCGGTGATGACGGAAACTGTGCACTGAGCCAGCATCTTGAACTTCGCTCAAATGACTCATGAAAATCTTACATTTTTGAATAGTTAAACAACTGACCTTCATCAAAACACCAAAAATACGTAGCGTCTACTATTTAAGCCATTTGACTCTGCTTATATGGACAAGCCGCGAACTTGAGTTTTACCTCCGTCACCTCCTATGTCGTAGCGGAATCAGAATCTCTACTTAAAGAATCTATATTTGTATAGAGTCACCTCAAGAAGTGGTGTTATGACCAGGACCTGGGAAGAGAGGTCGGTTAGTTTTTTAACGTGATATGTTTTGTTGCTTCGAGTGGAGAAGTTGTGATCAGTTTCAATGTTTTTCCAATCTGCCTGAAACTAAAATTTCAAAACGTTTGTTATCAACTTCAATAGTTATGTTGAACGGTAGTTTTACATGTTTGTTAGGAAAATACGCAATGGAGATTTCAGATGTACGATCAACATCCACTAAAACATGACTGTAAGATTTTCTGGTACGTTTAACCACTAGCCTGTGCTGTTCCGTGGGAACGCACAAGTAAACCTGATTCTCAGTGGTAGAAGAGCAGGATGTGCGGCTCCTTACTGTTACGCAATAAACAGTGTGACGAGTCTCGTAGCTGTAGCAGATAACGTGGTCGGCCTCGTGGGGAAAGTGCAGTTGTTTAGCTGTGGTTTTAACGTTTTGCTGTGCACATCACCTGACA
>Ga0210059_1011779_pt1 | contig 13327 bp, 5 predicted proteins | sample Ectturendosymbi2_FD_188042 | JGI IMG/M metagenome (GOLD analysis project Ga0210059, IMG submission 188042) | Ecteinascidia turbinata endosymbiont from Florida, USA - Sample 2 (SPAdes) (version 2) | ecosystem: Host-associated > Tunicates > Ascidians > Unclassified | place: Key West, Florida...
GTCTATTTTGCCGCCATCTTGACTATTTTGCCGCCATCTTGGAGGCAAAAAAGATATTGCCTACTTTATATTATGGGCCACGGGCCAGTCCGGGCCAGAAAATATGTTGTAGGTTGGCAGAACGGGCCGGTCCGGGCAGTTTCATGTTAGCTCCAGGCGGGCCGGGCTGCAAAAGTGCTGGCCCGTGCCATCTCTAACTCAGTGGCATTCAAAGCGTTAATTATTACGTAACGTAATTGTTTATCTCACAAAAGCTGCCAAATTATTAATTGTTGCGTTGCATGGGATTTCAGAGATGATTAGGACGAAACTGTCTGTACTGCACTTATTTAGTGTGGCTAATCGATTTTTGATATTAATTGAAGCAAGAATTCAATTCAGCTAAAACGTTTCGTGGTTGTCCTGACTTAATGTGAAAGTACCAATTTTATGGGTGCGCGCAGGAAATTTATGGGACCGTTTTGAACTCATAAAATGCCTTAAAAAAACGTGGTCCTGTATTTAGAAAAACTAAAAATACACTTTTGCATATCACGAAAAACACTTATGTACGACCAGGAAATTCAATGAATAAAAACACTTAAAGATATGAGAAAGCTTTTGTTTGAAAATCATGTTTATTAAGAAGTAAAGGCTCACATAAGCAGGAGAAACGTACTGTGTTTGTGACAGCCCAATTTGGAACTTAGAATGTAAATGATGTAAGCATATTTTCACTGAAGTGTGTCGGTTTTCGATCAAGATACATCAAAGCAGCTCATGAGTGTGAACCAAGTGCTTCATATTCTTTATGTACTTCGTTGAAATGAACACTTGATATCACTTTAGCTCTACTTTGTTCACTGCTGTACTTTAATCGTTTTGAGATACAACTTTTCAGAACCTTAATCACCATATTTATAGCAAGCATTTTTCTACAATAGCCTTGACATCAGGAAAATAAAGACCTACGAGCAATAACGACGTTTCTATTTGATTAGCAGCTGATAATGCCTACATAGTAGGCGAAATATACGCTCTGCTAGAATCTTAATGTCTGATTCTTAGCAGGATTCCTTTCGATAGGCAATGACCTATGAACAATTAAGTATTTTCGATGTTTTGCAACGCATGCGGTTTAAGCTAAAGAAAAGTCAGGTTTCACAAAATAAGCGATAATGACGTAATTAATGACGTAATCACTCAAACATTACAGAGCAGTTTCACTCAAACGAATTCCAAATTGACAAAATATTACGTTTGACAATTACTTCCAAAGCTCAAAATGTATGAAAAAGTCCGATAGAGGAATGACACATATATTCATTTTGCGCGCTTATAAGATGTACGCGTATCTTTTGAAGAAATCATATTTTTCTCTATTCTGTACGAAGGGTTTTGTTAACGCACGGGGCAGCTTGCTGGGCGCAGCACCTCCAGCAAGAGCAAGAATCTCTGGCCTGATTCTATACGTCTGTCCTTGCACTCAAGTTTTATTTTGGTAGACCTAACAAATGTAGAGCTCTTATTCAAGAAATAAATATAACAACATGAATCGTAATGGAAAATGTTAAAGAAAACGTACAAAATAAGCAGTGTTGTGTTTACGCGGTAACACCTTTATGGCGGTCTATGACAGCCACCTTGGTATGATCGTAAATTTGAAAATATTTAACGTCTTCGCAGATATTAGCTTTAAACGGTTTGATCAAGAAAATTTTAGTTGTAATGTTCAAATGGGTTTGAAAAACATTAACGTTTTTCGAAAAAAGTCTCACTTGAATAGTTTGTGAAGAAAGTTTTTCAAAAATATAGCGCTGTTTTCCAAAAAAATGTAATGCAGGCTATTTCAATCTTTTGCGGCTGATGTTCTTTCCTTACTGAAATTTTTATAACCTTTGTGTTTGACTCCGGCCACCTCCTTAGTTGAGGGCATCCATTGTTTATCTATTAAATTTATTTGAAGCCAATCAGCTGCACTATTTTGCCGTGTATTGAAACAACACTGGTGCAGTGAGGGTGGTTTCGTTTGGTGCAGTAGTTGGTCCAGTGCTGATCAGCAAAGAAAAGAGTTTTGGCACATACGTACAGTATTTGTAGCTGGCACCACGCATCGGTGCTGTTCAATCTACGGGGTTGAGGTGTGCATTTTGCTGGGTCACGGTTGATGCCTTCTATAAAGTGATATTGTAGCGACTTGAAGTTTGTGAGGAACGCGTTGCAGCTTATGATTTACGGAGATCCCTAGTAACTGATGGGTCAGTGTAGTTGTTGCAGGAGCGCAGATCAGTCTCCCAGCTAAGCGACCTGACGACGACGTCTTAATTTTGCCAAGCTGAAGCAACGGGATGTAAAGGCTCTCAGCAGTTTGTTCGACAATAACTCTCCAGTAGCACTCTATGTTTCATTGCTGCCCTTAATTATAGTCAGATATACAACAAACTGGTCAGTGCACTTGAATGTGAAGTCAGGACAACGGCACGCAAAACGGTTTAGTGTAAAAATAACGGCAGAAAACAGTGTTGAGCGTTCACGAGAGCGACCGGAAACGTACAACGACCAGTTGTCGGGGTGCAGGTCAGCAGGTTATCATATCAGGTGCTATGATTGCTTGCACATAAGAACGTTGCATAGAATCACGAATAGAAATTGCCTGAAATTGCGCGTTAAGAATGCACAAAGTACTAAATCACGTTTGTATCTACAATAAAATGACATCGGCCACCCTCTTTAAGTTCGATATCGCCTCAGGCTTTGGCAAGCAATGTTTAGCATCTATTCAAGCAGCACCAATAGCCCTATTTTATGTTTGCCTCCATGTGTGATTGGTCACCAAACATAAATTTTACCCTAATGTCAGCTATTTTTCAACACTCTGTACACTTGTTGTTTGGTGGAAGGCTAATCTATTTGTACTGTTCTCAACCGTGTACGCCAGCAGAATAGGCTCACCGCTTCTTGGTCCTTCCAGGGCTTATGCCCATGCTCCTTTAAGCCCAAACAAGTGGGCTGGAACAAAAATATCTATTTAAGTTATGAGATTGCTCAACTTTAGTCTCACTGTAATCTAGGGACGTATTAATTGCAAAGACCCTGGCCGGCCTAGGATTTACAAAGTGAAAATAGAAAAATAGAAATGATCAAGCACTCAGTTGGGCGCTATGAAAAACAGGAAAGCGAAGCAAACCAAAATAAATCTTTTTAAATGTTTTAAAGGCCGCTGACTGGTAGTGCTGTTGATTTTGCAGACAAATGTACGAAAAGTATCTTTGATTGATTTCATTACTTTTCTCGGTTTGTTTGCTGGAAACCCTGTTAGCACAGTGTTTTAGGGTTGGTGAACCGCAATGTACTGAAAACCTTGACGGGAACCACGCGCATGTGTCAATTATGTTGCTAAAGTACAAGCGTTCGGAGGTTAGAGAAAATGATTTGGTTTAATACTGCAATTAGCGTTACCAGTATACTGTAATTGTGAATGTAGATTGCATCGAGAGTCTAGCTGCTTTTGAAAAAGCATATAAAATTTCAATGCATAGATGAGCAAATACTTAGCAAAATAAGCTTCATCTCTCCGCAATGTTTACACTGTACAGTTATCTCCCGTTTAGGTTCCCAACTTGAATCTGAGCTGTTTGTGCGAACTTATGTGGTAGGTACGAACTTAGCAGTTGTGTTTTTAACTGCATCAGCAAACAGATGCTGATCATTAGGGTTCATGTTTGGGGACTGACTGATCCTTTGACTGAAGCTATCTACTCATTTTGGCAGGGTACTTAATATTCACTTACATCATGCTATTCACTTCACAGACAATGTCAGGCAAAACCAAGCGTTTAGTTGAGCCACAGAGATTCCAGTTGTCTCAATCGTGTCACCATCCCGACGATCTGGCAAAAAGCAACTGTCATAGCTGTCTCAAAACCGAACAAGCCAATGGACGATCCCAGGAGCTACCGACCAATTTCCCTTCTCTGTGTTCCGTACAAGCTACTTGAACGCCTCCTGTTCCGACTCGAGCCGCCGACCCAACAAGGTGGCTTTCGAAGGGGCCGCTTTACTGTCCAACAGGTAGTCAAACTGACTAGCGTTATCGAAGAGAGCTATGAAGAAATACGTGAGGCGGGTCTTGTCCTTGTGGATCTTACTGCGGCCTATGACACTGTCTGGCATCAGGGTTTGACACTGAAGCTACTCCAGACCATCCCTGATCGACACCCGGTCCGCTTCATTGTTGAAATAATCTCAGACCGCAGCTTCATACTTAAAACTAGCGATGGGCAATGCAGCCGCCTCCGACGTTTGAAGAATGGAGTGCCTCAAGGGCCAACGCTTGCACCTATGCTGTTTAATATCTATATCAGAGACATCCCCGACACCGTGTCCACTCAACATTGCTATGCTGATGACCTGGCCCTGCTGTTTTCTCACAGGTGTTGGAATGAGGTGGAAAAGGTCCTTTCCTTAGACATGCAAAGAGTTGCTGATTACCTATCCGCATTGAGGCTCAGGCTGAGCACGGCCAAAACTACATGCACTGCATTCCACCTCAATATAGGGAATCCAGCCGTAAGCTTGCGGTCACCGTCAATGGTACCACTATCCCCTACACGCAGAATCCAACTTACCTTGGAGTCATGCCTGACCGCCAACTCACCTTCAGGCAACACTTGGAAGGCCTATGTGGCAAAGTCAGAGCCCGTAATTGCCTTCCACGTCTCTTGGCTGGCTCAACATGGGGTGTCCACGCCTCTGTTCTGCGAACCTCAGCGCTGGCCCTGGTCTACAGTGCCGCGGAATACGCCGCCCCAGCTTGGTGTCGTAGCACCCATACCAAGAAGCTAGATGCTGCGTTAAACGATACAATGCACATCATCTCTGGGGGCCTGAAACCGACCCGTAGGGAGTTTTTACCTGTACTCACGGGCATTCCACCGGCCCACCTGCGTAGGGAACACTCCACTTTTAAGCTGGCGCTCCAAGCACAGCTGAATGCCAACCACCCCTTCATGCCCTTTTCCACAGCGTACAGTTGCGCGGCACACAGCGCCTGCATTCACGACGTCCCTTCCACCGCTATGCTGCGTCGCTGCTGAACTCTGTCTTCAATCTCCTGGAGTCATGGAGAGCGGCATGGGAAAGTGCTACACCACCGTCCCAGTTTCTAGTAACCCCTGCCGTTTGCCTCCCGTCTGGCTCAGAGCTTCCTCGGAGTCTGTGGGTAGCACTGAATAGGCTAAGAACTGGCGTCGGCCGCTTTGGTTCATGCCTGTATTTTATCGCTGGGGCATACTAGATGCATCCAAATGCATCTGTGACGCTGAGGAGCAATCGGCCAATCATATAATTTTTGATTGTAACATCCTTCGACCTCCGAACTGCCTGGAAGACCTGCGGTCCATCAAGAACACTGAATGGCTTGAGGACCTTGTGGATTTTGTTTGAACCGCTCCTCACACGCAAGAAGAAGAAGAGATCGGAATTAGACTCTGAGTTGAGACAGCCAAATCATCCAACTGATCCAAGTTAACGAAACATCGCACGACAGTACGGAGTGGGGCTGCTGTGAGAAAAATCTGTGAGAAGCGGGAAGTTATGCGTAAACGTTCTGCTCTAATGTCTGAAGACACACAGAAAAAAAGTTAGTGCGTCTGTCCGCAGATTTACAGAGCTGGATGGTAAGGTATTTCTTTGGATTGATAAATATGCATCAAGCAAACTGCCCGTCCACATTCACTAACCATTCTGAAAGCAAACGAAATTGCTGAACAATTATATCAAACCGATAATTTTAGCAACATCATGTTTCGTGTTTAACATTTCTTATGTAAAGTTGCCACGTTTGATTTTCTGTAAATACCAATAAATTCCTGAAAAAGTTGAATCCAGATTTTTTCATGATTTTTGCGAACTTAACTGGGATATTACTGTACTGCATGCAACAAAATTAATTTTAAGCAAAACTTGCTTGCGCCATCATGGACGATTTAGGAACGCGCGCAAACATTTCAGTTTCTCGCAGGTTTCCATGGATTTAATTTTCATACATTTGTTTCAAGTTCTTTCATTAGTATTGTTTTTTTATTGATTGCATGCTATGCGACGGATTTATTTAACGACAGCTGACGGCAGGCCAAAGCCTCAACAATGCTTTTTGTCGGGGCGGTTGAGGTGAACGCTCTTGCCCAAGGAGAGCTACAGCGGGTCACTTAGTGACCATGGATCGACCACCCAATTACCTTCCAATTGGGAGGCGGACACTCTTTGACTGCCCATAAGGTTTTCGACATGCAAGAAACAAGAGCTTAACTTACATTCAAAGAGTGTCTGTCTCAGACATACGAACACACAAGCGTTTCGTTGTGAGTCAGAAAAAAATGTTTTTTCAAATTGCCAGCGACGGAGAGGACGGACCAAACCAGGCATATTTCGAAAAACGTTCCTGCTACTTACCAGTAAAAGTTTTATTTGCGGAAGGTGCATTTTGTTAACTGCACATCTTGCTCTTGGAGAACTTTTCTTACCTCTTGTATGTCTGTTCTTTCGTGAGTTTTCTTGTTTCTGAAAGCCTTCTTCAAGACTACAAATACTGCTGCAGCAGTGGTTTAGTTATTCCCTTTTTGGTTAAGAAGATGATCATACAATTTTAAATATGGTAAGGCATAGTTGAAAATCAGCGACGAAAACGGAATTATCCAGCACAGATAAACTTGTCTTCGACAAGAAAGCTATTTGTTGCTGTACAAATGCTTTTCGAAGATTTTGCTGGAATGGCAAAGAAATGAAAATCTTCTCAGTATTTAATGTCATCTGATTTAAGAAGTGGAATCACTATGCTACTTTAGATTTCTCTAGAAAAAGTCCGTTGGAAATCAAAGCATTGTAAAGGTTTGCAAAGTTAAACGATATGATATTCTTGGTCACTTTGACTAATGAAACTGGTATGCCATATGGATGGTTAGACTTGCTGCACTTGTAATGTAGGATTGGGATTAATTAAAGAGAAATTTGGGTTGAGGGAGTTGCAGAGGTACAATAAGCTGCAGGAAACGGAATTGGAGGAGCCAGATTCGGGCCTGTTGTGGTGAAGTAATCATTCATGAAATTGAGTGTTGATCAGCAGCTCGCAGGTTGTATATTATACCTTCAATTTGTAACATCGATGCATTGTTGCTTGGTTCCAATCTATTTAGAAGTTCATTAATGGTTTTCCAGGCTTTGGATAGGTTAAGTTTATTTTGTTCAAAATCTTTTCTATAACAAACAATTTTACTTTCTTTTTGAGTTGAGTCAAAGCATTGCTATATTTTTAAATCGCAGGTTTGATTGAGTTGTTGCGAGAATTTACGAGGTTTTCATATACATGTATATGATTTTTAGTTTTAATCGATTGGAGTAAAACTTGGATCAGTTTTGTGCTGTTTGCTGGATATTCGCACATTCTCAGTTTTTCTCTAAATTGATAGATTATAAAATCTTTTGAAAGTCATACACACGTTTTTTGTCGAAACGTTGTTTCTCTAGTGTTCTTTGCCTTTTAGACGACTTGTTAGGAAAGTTTTTGCGTCTCACAGACCTGCTAAAGTGTTGGAGCATTGAAGAGCATAGCTGAAAAATTACACAGACCCAACATGATCTTGTTAACTTGAACCTTAGTAATCTCTACGTATTTCATCATTTCATCAGGTGAAATCGCTCAAGGGATTCGCCGTTAGACGCATTAAGATAGGATTCGATGAAAAACAAAACATTCCCACGTTACCTTGTCTGCTGCAGGTGCAGAATATGTACAGCATATCCAGTGGTGGGATTCAAATTTTTCAGCCGGTTCTATTACAAAAGTCATATTTTCCAGCAAATAAACTGATTATTTTTAATAAATTCCTAATTAACATTTCAAAATAATGGTTAAGCAAGCATCATTATGTCAAAATTAGCATCAAAATTTATGATGATATTGAGGATTGTCTATATTGCTGTATTATACACTCGTAGATTATGTACTTAAAAACCTGAAGGCTGAAGGTATATGATCTCTATGTACCGGCATACTGAATACACATGCTTAAATGTTGCGCTTTTTTGAGTTGTCTTTACTTTTCTTATAAATTGTTTGTATTTTATTGCTTGTAGCTTTTATGATTATGTATCTTTTCCAAATCTTAATGATACAAATATTTTATTATTTATTTATTATTTGGCATTAAATGCTGTTATTCTATAAAAAATAAACACACCAAATCTTTATCAAAGAAAAAAAGTTTATTGAAATTAAACACAAATTTTGCAATTTTGCTTCAAATATTTCCAAATGGCGACCTGATTATCATCAATTTCTTTATCTGTCTTTTTTTCACCCTGTTGTCATCGGCAGAGTGGTTTCTTCTAAGCCATTTCTTGACCGAAGGAGTGGGCTCCCATGAGCTAAACGGGAGACCAATCAGATTAATTATCATAAGATTAGCTACATTCTCAACAGTAAGGCGACACCTTTTATCTGAATATATGATATTCATTTTCAAAAACCCTCTTTCTGCCTCTGCAGAACTAACAGCAATAGCACTGATAATATTTTTAGCTTTCTGTACACTTGAAGAAACGTCAGCCTTTGCAAGGTTGCTAAAATTTTGCAAGACATTTTCCACATAGTCTCGAAATTCATTGATACTGATTTCATGATGAAAAACTTTACTAAATTCCCTCAGTTTTTCTTCTGCAGCTAACCAAGGTACAACTACTTCCTCAATATTCCAAGAATTGGGATCAAGAAAATTAATCAGATCATGAAATATGTCATCTTGTTCATTCTTCTTTGATATTAAATTGTCACAGTTCATCAGCCTCTTTTTCGTATTTCTGTTACTGTTTCAAGTAGCTTTTGACGAGGAAGGCTAACGACTTTGTTATTTTCAACAAAATGAATATCCTTAAAAGAATCTGAAGCAGCTATAACATCGTTTTTTTTCCATAGGTTCTCTTGCTTTCTTTAAGCATTTCAAATACCTTGATGGTCCTTTTTATTAGCTGCTCAGCTTTTGTCAGTGGTAAATTTCTGGCTTGAAGGGCATTAGATAGTAAGGAAATTTCTTGAAGTATATCTATCATTAGTGCTAAATTCTTCAAGATACACTTGTTGCAAAGACGTGCAGCCATACCTGAATGTTTTGCTTCACTAGAAAAATATTTGTACAATGCTGGATATGCACGCCACACAGCAAGCTCAGATCTTAGACTGCAAGCAGCCCACCTTGGTCCAAGAACTCTACCGATCTTCAAAATTTGTTGCCCAAGCATTTCTGAAATTGTGAAGAGTTGCATTTGGTTTTTGTTTGATTGGTGAAAAATTGTGTAGATTTTATCCATAAATATTTTGAAATGATTCACCTGTTTTATGTCATTGACAGAATCGTCCAAGATAAGTTGCAAACGATGATTTAAGCAATGCCAAAGGATTACGTTAGGATAATCATTTTTAAGTCTAGTGCCTACCCCGGAATTGCGACCAAGCATTACACTTGCTCCATCAGAACAGAAAGCAATCAAGTTATTTTTCAAATATTCATTATCAAACCCTCCATCATGCAAACTCTTTAACAGAGACCCGTATATTTGTTCTGCTCCTTGTCCTTCCAATTCGACCAAGTCAAAGAAAATTATTGGTGAGACATCACAATCTTCAATCTTCAAAAAAATTATGAGAACTGGTTTATTAGATATGGTTGAAGCTTCATCCACGATGACACAAATTTTTAGGTTTTGTTCAATGATTTTGGTAAATATTTCATTCTTGATATCCTTTGCAATGTGATCAATTATTTTTACAGTAGTTTTGCGAGAATGAAGTGCAACACCCATATCAACTCCATTTCTTATTTGAAGTTCAATCTCATCTTCAATATCAGAAAATGGCCTGCATCTTTTTGCCAAACTGTAGACTGTATTGAAAACTCTGCAAGTAGAGGCAATATATCTCTCATTCATTTTATCAATGTTTTTCGTAATTGCATCACATACATGATACTCTTCTTGCTTTACACATAGCCTATGTGCCTTTGATGAAAAATGCTCCTTCATTATTTTCCTGAGAGACGCTTACATAATGGTTGTAGCCTTTCCTGAGGCTTCGACACTGCAATTTGCCCATTCAGGTGAAACTCGAATTCCTTTTATGTTCATAGAGTCGCATTTGGCACAGTGATCACAACCAAGTTTCTTGTTACGAGCAATCAATCCACCATATTTTTTTTTTAAATTCTCGTATTGCATCGTATTCCAGCAGTCTGGCAGAGATGATGCAGCATCTGTCTGATCTCCCGGTGATACAGTAGTTACAGCACACTTATCAGATGTAGACGTTGCATCTGTCTCATCTGCCGGTGACACATTATTTACAGTAGACATATCAGAAGCAGACGCTGCATCAGTATTATTCATAAAAGATGGATGTATATCATCTGTTGCAATCTCAGTTGCTTCGTCCACCAAGCTTTCAGTTCTTGGGATTTTACGCAAGAAATTTAGTATATTTCCTTGTCTCTTCATTTTAGGGCTGTTATCTATAAAAAACAAAAAAAAAAAATAAAAAGCAATCCAGTAGGCCTAGCACAATTATCCTTACAGCCAATGGCAAAATTTAATTTTTTTTAGGAACAGGTTCTATCACTCCATGACTTGCTAACAACATCTTCTTTCACTACCACAATCTTTAAAAGCAAACTATCTAACAACCCGCTCTCGATATTAAATTAATTACAAGAACAGGTTCCAGCGAATGGGTGCGAACCAGCTGAATCCCATCACTGCTAACAGCCACACTAAAAAACAGCAGTCGTTTCATGACTTGCACCTATAACGCAACAATTCAATGTCCAGAATTACTACAAACTGTTGCCAATCACAAAAGGAAAATTACCACAATTATAAAAACTGACACAATGTATAACTGTTACGTGCGAACTTGACCATTGCACATTTTGAAAAAAAACACACGTGAGCTACTTGGATCTCAAAAATCGGGGTATCATATCAGATAAGATGCAAAAACTCATTGACAGTAACCAATATTGCTAGCCGGTTCGCTGATCTCATAAAATTCCGTGAGACGGTTCTATAAAACCGGTGCGAACCGGCTGAATCCCACCACTGCTTATAACTTCAACGAATATGTTCTTACTTAAAGTACATGTCTTGCATCTTCCTTTCCCTTTATCTTACACTTCGTGGTAACTGCTCAGCCTAAACACAACGAATGTTCTTGGCTTGTTTTCGGCTTTTCTAACTAGGCTATTTATTGCTGAACCTACATTGAAAGGTTTCAGCTAATATTCACTCAGCTTACATTACTGAGCCTAATGTAGAAGAAAGCTAGTTGCTTCTTTCCTTTTTTCCCAAAAATTAATGCCGAACTCAAATACAGCAAAAAATTTCGTCTTGCCATCCCTATTTCTTTACATTCAGGGCTGAACCACAACCGTCTCTGTAAAGCCTTCAATGGGTCTTCATGTTTGTACAGGAAAGCTTGGCAATCTTAAAATTAACAAAAACTATAGACTTACATATTCATAGTGCTTCATATATCAACTCGGAAGGCGTGGGGTTTTGTCTGCACCTTGCTATCACTATTTCCTTACTGAGGGAAATTTTTCACCTTGCTTTTCCTATTTCTGTACATTTAGTGCTGAACCTAAACGTAGGGATGATCGTCGCCATGTTTTCCGTATTTCCCTACATTCAGTGCTGAATCTAAACAAAAAAAAATCTTTGCCTTGCTTCCCTTACTTCCCTACATTTAGTGCTGAACCAAAACGTAGGGAAAATGTTCGCTTTTTCACCCTATTTCCCTTCATTGAATTCTGAACCTAAATGGAGGGATAACCGTCTCCATGCTTTCCCTATTTACCTGCAGTTAGTGCTGAACCTAAACAAAAAGAAAATTTTCGCCCTGCCTTCCCTATTTCCCTACATTTAATGCTGACTCTAAACATAAGGAAGTGTTCACCCTGCTTTCACTATTTCCCTACATTTTGTGTAGATCCGAAACGTAGGGTAAATCTTCGCCTTGCTTTCCTTATTTACCTACATTTAGTGTAGATCCAAAACGTAAGGAATGTCTTTGCCTTGCTTTCCCATTTCCCTTCATTTAATGCTGACTGTAAACGTAGACAAAGTCTTCGCTTTGCCTTCCCTATTTCCCTACATTTAGTGTAGATCCGAAAAGTAGGGAAAGTATTCGCTTTGCTTTCCCTATTTCTCTACATTTAGTTCTCGCTCCAAACATAGGGAAAGTCTTCACCTTGCATTCCCTATTTCCGTACATATAGTGGACATCCGAAACGTAGGGAAAGTCTTCGTCCTGCCTTCCCTATTTCCCTACATTTAGTGCTGGCTATAAACGTAGGGAAGTCTTCGCTCTGCCTTCCCTATTTCCCTAAATTTAGTGCTGGCTCTAAACGTAGGGAAAGTTTTCGCCCTGCCTTCCCTATTTCCCTACATTTAGTGCTGGCTCTAAACGTAGGGAAAGTCTTCGCCCTGCCTTCCCTATTTCCCTACACTTAGTGTAGATCCAAAACGTAGGGAAAGTCTTCGCCCTGCCTTCCCTATTTCCCTACACTTAGTGTAGATCCAAAACGTAGGGAAAGTCTTCGCCCTGCCTTCCCTATTTCCCTACATTTAGTGTTGACACCAGAGGTGTGCGTACTCTGTTTTTTTGACTCCGCATCCGATCCTGTTTGGTAAATTTTGAATCCGCATCCAACCCGACTCCGCCACTGCCATGATGCAAGTAATCCGACTCCTGTTTCACACTGCATCAATGAAAGTCATGCATATTCCACATAACATCAAATAAGTGAGCACCATTTTGTCTACTTCACTGCAAACACTCCTCTCACAATTTGTATTAAGCTTAACTTAAATTGTTGGCAGTGTCTATTTTGCTGCCAAGATGCTGGCGGCAACAGGCTTGGCAGAAACGAAGTAAACGTAAAAGATAAAGCCTAAGCCTAACCCTAGCCTTAACCCTAACTGTAGCCCTAACGCTAACCCTAAATGCTAACCCTAATGCTAACCCAAACGCTAACCCTAAACCTGACACCTAAGCGCAAACTTTGGAAAGTTTTGAAAACAGTAAAAAAAATGAAAAGGGAAGTCACCAAGGTGAGGGTCGAACTGAAAAGCAATGGCATACCAGACGTGAAGCATAACCACTATGCTACGATCAGCATGCTGATTCAGTGATTGCATGCCAAACTGACATTTTTATTTGAATTACGTCATGCCACAAGACCGAAGTTCGACTGGCGGCACAATAGCTCCAGCCGATCTGTGGCTGCCAGAATCTTGGGGGTAA
>Ga0210059_1011781_pt1 | contig 13327 bp, 3 predicted proteins | sample Ectturendosymbi2_FD_188042 | JGI IMG/M metagenome (GOLD analysis project Ga0210059, IMG submission 188042) | Ecteinascidia turbinata endosymbiont from Florida, USA - Sample 2 (SPAdes) (version 2) | ecosystem: Host-associated > Tunicates > Ascidians > Unclassified | place: Key West, Florida...
CGTCGCTTTCGCGGCGATCAGAACGACGAAGACACGAGAACATTTTTGCGGAAAGTTCTTATACAACGCAATTGCGAGTACAGACAATGCACAACACAAGAATTGTCCTTCCAGTGGCATCGACGATAGCCCGGGCAGAGATTTGTTTAGGAAGGCAGTAGGCAACACAACCAGACTCCGACGATGATTGCATCCGCATTAGAGAATTTACCTGCTGTCATTATGCCGAGCGCTTGGCCAGACTGAAGCAAGTTCCAATTTTGAAGGTCTTGGCACGACCCGGCCGAGATTCGAACCACAGGAACAACGACCTACCAGACATGAAGCGAGCGCTCTAACTACTAGGACACCGTTAAATACACCTTGGTCAACATAATTTCCATTGTAAAAGTTTCCAACCAGTGCGATATACACAGTGACAGCTTTAGGTTTGGGGGTCCGGTGCGAAATTCTATGGGGACCCACCTTGGCAATCGCAGCCCATTTTTATACTACGGGTAGTTTATTTCTTTAATTTTTTTATTATACTACGGGTAGTTATTACGTTGTGGATACAGACTACACCATGACTAGCGTAACATGAAATGCAATATGCCACAAAAATCAATGAAAACACTTATAGTTGAGAATAAAAACTGGCAATGAAAAACCACTTTAGAAATAACGCTACATAAAACTACCTTATATTTTGACAAATCCATCTATCAGCAAGTTACGCATATTCATTACTCACTTAAGCTTTTATGCACATAATTGCCAAACCATTTAAGCGCTCTTGGCTCTAGCGAAATCTTAAAAATATTTGACCAGTTTCAGGTTGGAGAACCTTCGTTAGGTTAGTTAGGCCTACTCTCAATCAGCGTTTGGTCTGTTTGCATTCCATTTGATATGTTTGAAACTTTAATCACGAACCATAAACCATCAGTTTTATTCTTTGTTTTGATACGTTTAACCTGCCTGTCTTTCGCTTTATGTTTATTCACTAACCAATTGAAATAATCTGACCTGTTTTAATATCAAAAAGCTTTGATTTCTAGCTGTACAATTTTTTGCAGTGTTCTTTCTCTTCTGCACAATGTGACTACGTGTACCAGTAAAACACGTTAGAAAGAAACACAAAAGTATCTGTTAAATTGTAAAATAATTTTGAAATCACTAGCGACAATCACTTAGCAATGAAATTACTGGATTTGTTACACCGCTAAGCACTGGATATCACCGAGGTCCGACATACCACTGAAATTCCGGGTTAAGCTGAAAAATACACTTATTTAGTAACAACAAGTTGTTTAACTGCACTTACCTATTTCACCACGAATAGATGTATCAGCTGTTAAGGATGGATCCGAACTATTGCCCACAAAACAAGGAATACTGTTAGCAGGAGGCTGACTGAGTTCACTTGCGACTTGAGTGTAACGTCTGAGGTTCTGGCCGTACTGAGGTTGACGATAGTTCGCATACTGTGTTGCTAATGGGGAAAAACAATCCGATATTGAAAACGATCGACTTGGCGTTTGCTCCACAATTGCTGGTTGCCACAGAGAGGTAGCATTATGTTGAAAGTTGGGCACAGGAGACGGTGAAATATAAACATTTTTGTTCACATGAGGTTGGTGAACATGAAGCAATTTGTGTCCGGGAAAGCTTGATCGTGTGGCGCTGCCTGAAAAAAGTGACGTTTCTCCAAGATGCTGACAAGGCGGATTTTCGGTTGGTAAAAAATCGCTGAGATCGACGGGCATCGAATTATTTCGTTTTCCATCAGTGCTGTACTGCAAGTTTCCCATGACTGATTCCGCTACTGTCGGAATGGAAGAGTTTTGTCCAAACGTTTTCGCTAATGTTTCTACTTTCCCGTTACCAGGCCGTGCGAGCGGCTCTGGAGTTGTTAATGCTGGAAGACTTTGCAAACATTCGAAAAAAGCAGTATCCAAGCCAGGAGGAAAAAGCTCTGATGTTGCTCCGTTTAAGTCCGCAGTGGCACTGTCATTTTCGCCACCACTTGAACAATCTCTGAATGTCTGATTTCGTGAAGGAATGCTGGTGGACAATACCGGAAAGCGCGAATCACTCGATTCGTCAGTCGGTTTCATAAGATTGGCGATATTGAACGAACTCGCTGTAGTTCGTTTTTGCACCTGATTGCAAGTGAGCGCTTCGACTTCAGGACAAGGCACCTTTTTCATATCACCTTCTTTGCTTCCAGGATTAGCACTGTTAGACTGTGAACTTTGCGGACTTACCGAACTGGACTTCGCAATATCTGAATCCACAGACGACCGCAACCACACTAGCAACTGGTGTTCGGCATGAGTAGACGATGACAGCCGGCCTGCAACAGTGGAGCGCACCTCGCTCACACACGACGTTTGTGCTGGTTTGTTACCATCACCAACTGAGGTCATGGGTGACTTGGATTCAGGACATTGCATCACCGCTAATTGTTCAAGGTTGTTTGCCTGTGTGGTGGCGGTGGCCGCAAAACTACGTTCAACCGCCCTTGAAGTCGACTTTACAGTCTCCTTACATGTGGAGCATGCGGTCATATCATTTACCACCGCAACGGTCTTGCTCAAACCAACGGCCGGGTTTTCGTGGGCCGTGGACAACGTCATAACTGGTGCGGAAAAAGCAGCCGCTGTTGATCGCGTAACGTCATCTGGCGGATGACCGCGGACTACGTCCACAAACACAATGCTCAAATCGGGAATTTTTGCTTCGGATGTTGGTGTTATTCTTGCCTGACTCCAAGTCAGAGTGCAGCAAGCCGGAGAAATGCGGGTAATGACGGTGTTTGACACTGGAAACAAGGTGGAACCACTCTCTTCTGAGGATGAAGCACAGGCAGTTGGGGTCTTGCGTGCATTCAAGGATGGTTGATTTGACGAAGTTGTCAATGTACGCGATCTGACCGCTTCAGTGACATCAGGAGGTGTGCTTAATATTGACGAAATAGAACAATTTGAAATGCACACAACATGCGAAGAAGTGTCTGCATGGTCAGAAATGCTTGCTGCGCAGGAATGAACCGAGCAAGTATCATGGGTGTGAACATTGGGTTTGTCTTTGCGGATTTGTAGATCACTTTTTCTGCTGCCTCGCGGTAACGCCATTTTCTTTTTCCAAGGCTGCAATCGAATAAACAAAACCAGCTGAAAACAAAATGTTATGCTTACGAACTTTTTTGCATATGGATAAGTTTACGCAAACATACGTATGTGTGACATCACTAACCAAGTACACATATGCAGAAAAAGGATACGTTTCAGGTACGAAAACTTCAGTAACAGAATGTGCAGGTGGTAGTTTGAAGCAGAACGCCTTTATGAGAGTCTGTTTTGATGCGAGCAGAAAATGCTTCTCTGGGTCGTCATAAACGCATTCCGCTTTTGCCAAATAGTTGCTGTTTACCTTTGATTTGAACAGTGACTGGAGTCACAAGAATAGTTTTGTGAGTCTCGGAACTTTAAATACTTCTTCTTCATGGCTTAGTAAAGCTCTAACAGTTTAGCCTATTCGCCATTAGGCTTATTCTTAGAAAAAAAAAACATTATTGGCAAAAGTGGGTGAAATTTGACGAATTTAAATCACGAAGTGTCAATAACTTTTTATTCTATTTTTCTCAGTCAATCGCAAATATTTCTGATAAAGTGAAAAAAATCTGGCAAAGGGTAAGAAATGCGGGTATATCAGAAAATACGGAGCCTGGTTTTAGTTACCAACAACCAAATTGTTGTTAGGTCTTATTTTTAGACAAAGTCTCGGTCTTTAAACCAAAACCAGGTCTTGGAGGAAGATGTAAGATTCTCGCACACCCAAATGAATATGTTCATTGTAAGACTAAAATTGACAGAAAATTTCTCCATGTTTGCTAGCTTACCTGGCATTTCGACATTGATTTAGAAAAAAAAAACAAATACCAGTTTTTCCAACAAAAACTTTCTCATTTTAAGATTCCTGATTATAGACTTCCGCTCTCTACCTACAAGATACAATGGCTTACTAGCGCGTAATCCTACTACACGCGGGTAGTAAAATCTTGATGAATCTATGCGGTGGATAGTTGGAAAGATTGACATTGTAAGCTCCACAAAAGCTAACGATGTGGAAGCAAGAACTTTGCAGCGGAGTTAACTACATTTTTTCAATAAAATGTAACATTTCCTAGAAATAAAACAAAATAAAACTTTTGAAAAATTACTCTGTACGACATTTAATAACCAAAGCCCGAATCAGAGCACAGAATCCAAACGCAATTATAATTCAAAATGAAATGGAACATCTGTAGCATTAAAAGTCGTAAACATACACAATTTACAAGCAAAACTTCGAGCGAAGGTAAATAAGTCAAACTCCGTGAACAGTTGCGAGTCGCTCAGGCACAGACCCTTCCATGGGACACTTTTTTCTACCTTATCCCATGGCAGCTTGTGACTGTCCCATCCCCTGGGATTCCCACGAAACGAGTAACACGAAGTACATCAAATCATGTGCATGTCTAATGTCTAGCCACTACAGAGCTAAATTACCCCAAAACGCCCAATTAGTGGGCCAATGAAAATTCTTTGGCCCTTTTTTTAGTTGCCACCCAAAAAGAACGCCCAACAAACTTATTGTGGGGGGCTCACATCGCTATGCCATGGCACTGAGCCTCTACCTCTAAGTTTAATACTTACTGTTACGACAGCATATAATATTTAGGCCTTTTTTCTTGCTGCAAACAACGTGGTTGGTGAGCAGCTTTTGATTTTTAAGTGGCATGCGGTTTTAAGCGAGATGTCTTTCACAGCATTATACACGTTTAAGTGATTAGAAAGTATTAATATAAAACACACTGATAGCACGAAATAAAATCACAACCAACAGCCAACGTAAGTATCTAACAAAAAAGTTTTACATTTTATTTAACACATATCCACATGTGCGTCCATAAAACCAGCGGTTTGAAAGTCGCTGGCAAAACTTTATCTCAAACAACATGTTATAAAAGTTTGCTGATGCTGAGTATTCGTTTACCGACATTTGTTATTTGAAAAGGTCTGGGTCACAGATGACATCTGTGGTGAACAAGGTTATACACAAGTCAGGTAACATTGTTACAGCTGCAAATAATATGTCAACACACCTCTTGTTTATTCAAAACAGGTGGGATCCCATGTGACAGCAAAACAGCATGATATAACTTTTTCTCATCTTCAAAGTCAACAACCTTTTTTCTAAGATTTTGCAGTTCGTCATCTGCAAACGTATACAATAAAAACATTGATGCTATGTTCAAGGTACACCTTATTAGTGTATAGTTCCACAGACTTGGACTAGAACCTCTACAACCAAATCGCATCAGAGCAGTAAACGAAAATGCATTGAACCCTAACCAAAATACAAATAGCTCATGCAGTTCATCATGTTCAAAATCAGAGCCATAGCGCCGGTGAAAAAAGATAATGCAGCATCTGGGGGCATCCATCGGTTGTAAACAAACATGTACTGTATTTTGAAGTAGGTCGACCTACATAATTCCTTTGACGCACCATTCTTCATCAAATCATCAATTTTCTCTTGAAGTTCTCTGATGTAGAGGGTAGCTTCCTCTACAACCTTCTCTTTGTTCTGCCAGAAAACAAGTTATGTTCTTAGCAATAAAAAGTCTTTGGAAAAATAATTTTTTGTAGGATTCCAATGCTGTTGTAAATCTACTTGCCTTGACATCACATCTTAATTATCACACTTTGCTTACAGAACTATAAGATAACCACCTGTAATGAGAACTTCTTAGCAGGCATAAGACTCTTCAACTTGAGAATGTTTGCAGAGAGCCTTCCTTTCCGTTCTCTTTCTGCTGCAAATGGTATGAGATAAACCAGAGGTCTCCAAACTACAGCCAATGGGCCCAAAGCCATTTCATTTGGCCCACAAGACACTTTATATGGAGAAATAACGTATTTGCGACAAATTTGTTGATTTGGTAGAATGTAACATATCCCAAAACAATGACATTTTGTAAAATGGCCACATAAATGTCAATAGGCTAAGTATTACTGCGTTGCAGGCTGGTGTATCCTTAGCTGATACATTGCCACAAACCTGCCACTGTCATCTTACAGTGAGGTATGAAATAAAACACCTTGGTCAGCAAACTTCACAATCACACTTACACCATTCAGAGAAAGAACTGATGTGGCAGGCTGTTTAAACTTTTTAGGGGGAAAAACAACACTGACTGTCTTGTTATAGTTAAAACAATTTCATGATCAGCAGTATAATCAAAATAAATATTCAGAAGTTGTTGAAGACCATTGAAGCTGGGACCAAACATACATAAATCACCAGCAGAGTAGGTGATTTTACAGCAATATTTCACACAGTGCATCCTGCTCTGGTTGCACTCAGCTGTACCGAATGCTCATAAAGATAGACCGTGAATAGATATGGATTCAGTATACCTTTGTCTTACCCATTGGTTACGGTGAAGAGGTCTGATTTAAGTCAAGTGCCCCACTTCACTTGCATGGTCAGATCTTATACCAACTCACATATGCACATACGTACATTGCGCTCAATTATTTTTTGGAAACAATAGGTTATGGTTAGTTCTGTCAAATGCCTTAGATCAAGGATTGGCAATCTTTTTGGACTACTAGGTCATTTCAGAGATTCAAGAAGGACACACTAGATCAGAAAAAATAAGGCTCCAGTGAATAGCTGTTGATCAAGCACTTCCTTCCATAACATGATTTTAACTTGTATGAAAATTCTCAAAAGCATTTTTTTCTTCCACTTAAAGATCTTTCAATTGTCAGTTTCTTTCATCTAATATATCTGTATCTTATACTATGTGAGATTACAGCTATTGACCCAATTTGGTGTAGCTAATCCCAATGACTTGCACATTGCAAAATCTATATTACAAAAGGGAAACAGTGTATTGAGAAACTACCCAACACCATGAACAACCAAAATTATGTTTAAGCAACAGCTCCCTGCCTTACATGAATCCAAAATAGCTGAACAAACTGGGTGTCTTTGTTTGCCTATTATGATACAATCTGCTTGAGTATATAATCATGCACATTAACCATTACTTGTCACCATTCTTATTTTTCCAGATAGGCACAATTAGTTTTCCTGCATTGTTGTGAAATTTTGCCATGCATTAAACACCTGTTGAATATATTATTGAGATAAAAGCACAAAGGTTATGTGCTCAGCAAGAATTTCAGGATGGTATGGGTACATTTGTGAATTAGAGGTTCTAACTTATCATTGCTGCACATGAGATTGGTATTAATCTCTTGAAAGTTTCCATGGTTGTTTAGATGTTGGTTTATGAAGATGTCACTGTTGTTGTTATTTTGATGAATTTCATTGTACAATGTACATAGATGACATCAGACTGGCTAAAACAACTGCATTGTTATTCAGCTTGATATCATCGCAGCTGGTAAGTTTGATGGGTGTTAATACTGCGAATTTTACTGTGATGACCATGAACCTAACAACATGTTTAATATTTTCAAATGCTTAATTCCATTTCAAAGATCTAGTCATGATAGTAGAAGATAAAAACATTTTGTGAAATATGAACACCTATTTTGCTTTTTGACACCATGTTGGGGCACATTACTGATATGATAATTCTTATCATTCATGTGACATGGTTATGTCTCAGAACTAACAGACTTCCATTTGTGAGTCATTAGCTCAAGTTATTTACAGTTGATCATTTTCATACTAAAATCAGATTGCAGCACTGTTATTTTTTAGTTTACAACTTAGTGGAAATTATGACATGCAACATTCATCAGTATATAAAATCACCAATGCTAGTTTATTTTGAAAATCACTGCTGTCTACAGAGACAAAAGCAAGAAAGTATTGGATGTAGCTCTTTCAGTCAAACCACATTAATTGTTAAAAGTAGACATACAAACAATAATTTTTTTTATAAATGCTGTGTAAAATCTTGTTTCTATCACACAATGAGACTTGAAATTTACTTACATTGGTTAATATTAGCTTTATGTTGGTCTTTCCATCTTTTCTTAGCAAGTGCTCTGAAAACAGCAAGAAAATTGGTTAGAACTCAAAATTTTATATCTGAACAGTATCTACTACATATCTGGATTTTAAATAAAATCCAAACAGTTGTTTCTTTTCCATGTATGTCATGATTATGCAGCACTGCTTGTACTAAAATTGCAAGAATAAGAATAAGAAAAATTTTATATGTTGGGATAAGTTATGGATTCACTGTGAGAAGTCACAATAAACCACACAAGACTCACAAATTATGCATCAACGCTACAAAAAAATACTGCAGTCAGTAGTATTTACAAATGGTTTTATAAGCTCTTAAATTAATGTGAAGGAGATCATTACATTGCTTGCTTATTACCATCATTCTTTGAAATTACAGTTTTTCTGTCAACCTTTAATCAGCCTTTTTATCAAAAAAAATTAGCCAAGCAGTTGATACAAAATCAGTTGCAACTATATTTCACATGTGAAATATTGCCATTTTTAAGCAACTTGTAGCTTCAATTTAGCTGTTTTGTATTTACTTTTCATATACTAAACATCCATACCATAGTACACAAAAACTGGTATCTGGGCTACAGCCACCTGGACAACTGCCACCTAGGACAATTTCCACAGTCTAGGACAACTGCCATTGTCACCCATGACAACTGCCGCCAGGGAGAATCACTACCCAGACAATTACCACCTAGGACAACTGTCACATCCAGACAATTGCCAGCCAGGACAACTGCCACCAACCCCAGTGGTATGGTAGGAACAAATTCCCTTTCTGGGTGGCAATTATCTGGACATGGTAATTTGTCCTAGGTAGCAGTTTCTGGGTGGCAGTTGTCCTAGGCAGGGTTGCGGAGTCGGAGGTAAAATATCTGACATTTCTAAAATTTCTGACTTTCAAAAATTTCTGACTCTGACTCCTTAACATAAAGGGAATGAGATTTGGCTGTTAAAATCAATGGATATTGTGGTGCACAGCAAGAAATCTCTGCTTCAACAAATGTTTCAAAAGAAATTGTGCCATTTCAACAGGAATTCCCAATTTAGGAGTGTGATATAAAAAATGATCCAATTGGACATCTGGAGTCGGACAAAAAAATCCAACTCCAACTCCCAGTGTTGTTAGGAATCCGACTCTACCCAAAAACCTCCTACTTCTTACTACTTGACTCTGCAACCCTGAGTGCTAATAGGGAATTTTAATCATTTAAATGATAATAATAGTAATCACTTTATTTTCACAAACACACTAGCTGCATTGAACAGACACACTATTTCGTCAGTGCACCCTACAATTAGCTCAAAGGCCAACAAATCAACCAGGAAGTCATCTTCCAAGCAGTATTAGTGGTCCAAAAGGTAAGAGAAATTTTTTGAAGAATTTCATGTGAGCTAGAAACTGCTTGTTGCAGACTGAAGTAAATGTTCCACACAAGAACCTATTAGTTGTGTTTTGGTGTTCAATTCATACAAGCAATACTATCATAGAAAAGCAAATCATATGAAACTGTACAGAAAGATGTTCACTTCAGAAATTGATATGCAACATGTAAGAAAGATTTAAGAGTTTACCTAAGTTATTTTGCTATATATAACATCTTGCATATAGGGCTATAGACTCTGCTCACAAAGCATGCGTTTATACACAGTTTGAAATTGAAAAAAAATTACATGAAAAAGAAATGCATTATCTAAAAACGTTCTTTTTACAAAATGTCGTACCTTTTAATATCCCCTACAAATTACAATACAGCCTACATCTGCCACTGGTAGAGAAATGTATGGTATTTTTACCAAACGCATCTGGCAACCATATCCCCAAAAATATATCATTGCTCCCCATTTTTCCAATTTTACAAAACGGTTGTACTATGGTTGAGTGGAAATGGTAACATCATCGAAACGCAAACAATGAAGGTTTGTCCCCTCACAGTTATCTAGCAAACTCGCTGCCTGTCCCAGAATATATGGCAACACGCAGAAACTAGATAGGTTGTAGAAGGAATCGCAAAACCACGCCAAAAGATGAAGCTATCTTTCTTGGAAACACAAAGAAAAGAGAATCCACAAAAGAGTTGCTTTAAATTGCACAAAGATAAAGGATATTCTAGAGCACATGCGAACTCAGCTCTAGTGAAGCACTGACTGATAGAAGCTGGTGGAAAAGCTAAAAAGCAATACAGAAGCAGGTGTTAACAGAGAAAATGATGAAAAATATTAACATGGGCAAAAAAATACATGACTGGAAAAAAGTTTTATTTTCTAAGTAATGTCATTTTACTTGTGAAGGGAACGCACAGTCAATATGTCAGGATCAGTAATGGTGAAAAGCTTAGCACTTGCCATTTCAATCAAGCAGTAAAACACCTCCTGAAGAAATTGTTCTAGCATTGTTTTGGCTTCTGTGGCATGGGATAACTTATTTCTGTATATGGGATGATGAACTCAACAAATACATGGATGTGATCCTGAGAAAAATCATTCCACCTGAGAGAAACTTTTGTTGGTGGGGGGATATTTCAGCAAGATCCAGTCCCATACCATGCATCAAAAAGAGTTAAGGGATTTTTCAAGAAACAGAACATAAACCTTTTAGAATAGCCTGGAAATTCACCTGATCTCAATCCAAATGGAAATTTATGTTCAACTGTAAAATATTGTTTGCAAAAACTACACTGCATAACCGTGACCAAGATCATTGAGGCCAGTGGCGTAACAAAAGGTTTGAGCCAAGGGAGGCAAAGTTTATCTGAAGGGGGCCCACTGGTCTTTGTAAAGGGGCCCACTGGTCACTGTAAAGGGGCCCACTAGCAAAACTAAGAAAAAGGTTAAGTAATGATAGTGAATCTCTTGATGTCCATACTAGAAAAAAAATGAAAACATCCTGAAAAACACAAAAAACAACAAATTAAAGAATACTGAATATCAAAAGGTTATCTAAAGGGGCCCAGTTTTTATATTTAGCTTGCTAGGGAGGGCAGCTCAACCCCTTGCCCCCCATTAGTTATGTCACTGATTGAGGCCATTATACAAGTGTGGTATCAGGGCACAATATCAAAGAAAACTGTGAAAGATTGAGGTGGAATCCATGCCAAAGAGTGTTAAAGAAGTTTTAAAGAATAAAGGTGGGATTACCTACTGAAATTAAATTTTTGCTGTGTTTGAGGTTGATAAATGAAAGAATTTGAAATTCAGTGTTTTATACTTTGGGTCAATTATATGAACATGACTGTACATACGCAATTGAAAAAAGAAAGCCACAATCGAGCCACACAAAACGTTCGATTGGGCTGCAGGGTTGGATGTAATTGGTATACGGTTTAGGCTTTGAGGTGTAGGGTTTTAGAGGTTCAGCATTCTTTGATCGATTCAAGTATGCTGATATAGATGCCAATTTTTACATTTTGTTCATTTCAGTTGATTTTATTGCTTTTTAAACAAACAGTTTACATTTCTAGTAAATGCATTGAAACCATGAACTCTAAAGTCTTCATTGCAAGTTAAGTTCAACTACACCTGAGTCATGTGACCATGAATCATGATAAGCTCATAACATAACTGCTCAACTCGGTTTGCATAGCCATAGTGGGAGACGAGGTAGATTTCAGTTTCACTTTTAGCACTTTCAGCTGTGTAGCCACTGCTAGTGGGTGATCTCAACACTATGCTACAGTTATCGGTTTTGATGCAGCCATTGCCGGCTACTTAATAGCTGACCTTACGTAGCCATTGCTAACTACCTAGACTAGTGGTTCCCAACTGGGATGCCGCAGCACTTTAGGGTGCCACTTATAATGCTCAGGGGTGCCGCGAGCTAGTATGTTTTATCATTGAAAAGATATTTTCAAAATGTGGCCAAACCTGAAGCGAAATTGCTGTGGGTTTGCCACAAATCATATTTCTATTTTGTAGGATGCCGCAAGCCTAAAAAGTTTAGGAACCACTGACCTAGACACTGTCTAAAATTTATGATCTATATACTGAGCTTCAAATTTGATAACAGCTTCATTGGATACAGATGTTGAACATAAGATAACAATTTCAATTCTGTTGTTTGGATTGCATGCTAGGTATTGGTAGTAAAAAAAATCAATAACTAAGCAGCAAGAACAGTGTACAAGGATTAATGTAGAACATCACCTTTTGCTTATGTTGTATTGGTCATGTTTTAATGATGTTACATCTTGCATAGAGACACAGGATGAGTTGCTGGGATAATTCTGAATAGTTGCTGTTGGTGGGGTAACAGAATTTTCTGGAGCAGAATCCACCAATGATTGAAGACGGGTAATGGCATCTTTAGTTGTGCTGGCACACATGACAATTTGCAGTGAATGTCTAAGTTGAGGCAGGCATGTAGCATAATTTAGATTGAGAAGCACTGTTGTATGTATGTTACATGTATATCCTGAACACAGTAAGAGTTAAGAAGTCATCACTGACTCCATTATTATAAGTATTGCTGACACAGAGAATCCAAAATGTCAACAACTACTAGTCTACTGAAAAAGCTCAGAAGCTCATGGGCGTTAAGCATTCTGTCTGTGGGCTTGTAGTTAGACCATCGCTGTAATGTGCAGCAAACAAATTAATAGGCACCTTTGCTTAGTGCTCAACTACAGTAAAAAAGTATTGTGCCTATTGCATGCCAATGTATGCTTGCCAATCATGAAGCAATTACACACATACTTACTAGTATGAAGCGCCTAAAAGGCCTACCAAATTATGCATTACAATACACACCCAGAGATGAATGTAAGTGTTCGCCCCCACCAGGTTAACCATTATGTCAGAACCTTTGATGCCTTGCTTAGAAACTATCTAAGTATCTTTATGGCTTCAAGAGTCTTCATCAGAATTTTTTATCTGATCTCTATAAACATCTGATGCTTTTTACAAATCTTTATTTTCCCTCCATTATTTAATGCTCTTGTATGATGATGACAAATTCAAGTTACTGTATCATATCATGATTATCATATGTTGTGCACACAGCTTTCATTATGAATGAGCATATTCTCAGTTCTCATCATTCATGTTTCATTTCTAAACAAATGGGATATCTTATCTAAAACCAGCAGATAGCCTACATTTCAAAAAGTACATTTCAGTTACTGTAGTAACTTCTACTTCTATCACCACTGATGGCATAGAAATTTTACACTCAATTTTTTTTAATGACATGCAAAAGGAGGACAACACTGAACGGAGGGCCGCGAAAGGATATCACTAAACGGCGGACCGGGCGGGCTGGAGGGCCATGTTTCCAAATAAAAAACATAAATTTTCG
>Ga0210059_1011782_pt1 | contig 13326 bp, 6 predicted proteins | sample Ectturendosymbi2_FD_188042 | JGI IMG/M metagenome (GOLD analysis project Ga0210059, IMG submission 188042) | Ecteinascidia turbinata endosymbiont from Florida, USA - Sample 2 (SPAdes) (version 2) | ecosystem: Host-associated > Tunicates > Ascidians > Unclassified | place: Key West, Florida...
AGCGCCATCACATGTGCTTGCAGCGCCATCACATGTGCTTGCAGCGCCATCACATGCGCTTGCAGCGCCATCACATGTGCTTGTAGCACCATCACATGTGCTTGCAGCACCATCACATGTGCTTGCAGCACCATCACATGTGCTTGCAGCACCATCACATGCGCTTGCAGCGCCATCACATGCGCTTGCAGCGCCATCACATGCGCTTGCAGCGCCATCACATGCGCTTGCAGCGCCATCACATGTGCTTGCAGCACCATCACATGTGCTTGCAGCACCATCACATGTGCTTGCAGCACCATCACATGCGCTTGCAGCGCCATCACATGCGCTTGCAGCGCCATCACATGCGCTTGCAGCGCCATCACATGTGCTTGCAGCACCATCACATGTGCTTGCAGCGCCATCACATGTGCTTGCAGTGCCATCACATGTGCTTGCAGCGCCATCACATGTGCTTGCAGTGCCATCACATGTGCTTGCAGCGCCATCACATGTGCTTGCAGCGCCATCACATGCGCTTGCAGCGCCATCACATGCGCTTGCAGCACCATCACATGTGCTTGCAGCGCCATCACATGTGCTTGCAGCGCCATCACATGTGCTTGCAGCGCCATCACATGCGCTTGCAGCGCCATCACATGTGCTTGTAGCACCATCACATGTGCTTGCAGCACCATCACATGTGGAAGCAAATACCATAAATAATTCAAGTGATTTATTAATTTTTTTATGTAGAAAATGGTAGGTGGACTATTAGTAAAAAATAGAAAGGTAGTATATATTTAGGGTGAGCAATTAATAAGCTAAAAATTGTTCCATGATAATAAAATTGGTTAGTTGCAATCTAATTGAGGTGCTGTAATTTCTTATGTTGCTAACTATTGCTTTTGTACTTATGCTACAGTAAAGCTTTTTTAAAGCTTTTTTACAGTGCCCACTGTTTATTCTAGAAAACTCTTCACTGCTGAAGACTTATATATTTATGATAGTGTCTATTTCGTCTCATGAGGCACAGCTGTATTATTTTGCGTTTAGTTGAACATTGTGGAAGTGGTCACAGGACAAGTACAATATGCAAAGATACAAAGGGTTAGGGTTTGCAGTTAGGGGTTAGCCTACAGTTTACGCAAGACAGACAACAAGCCACAAACAGCATGCTACCACTGAAACTATGCCAAAACTTGTCCATTGTACTGAGCTGTTACAGACATCATGAACCTCAACCAACCAGGTCTTGCATTTCAAACTTTTCATGGGATTACTTTTACCAATTGTGTTGGGTTAAAGGAAAAATAGCTCCAGCAGTGCTTGAAGCAAAATAGTCATTGCCTATGTTTATTTTTGTAGCCAGATGAGCATGGATAATTTGCAGAATCGGCAAAGTTACAAAGTCTTGTGCTGAAAGAAAGAGCAGAAAAAAGCAAAGCAGAAAATAAAAACAGATATAATTGCTGCTACTAATTATTATTAGTCATGAATTTAAAGCTCAGTATATGAAGAAGCACAAGCACTTGAAAGCAAAACAGTTGAGATTGTAGGAAAAAAACACTAATTGAAATGAGCAGTCACTTATTTACTAGTCTACAAAGGAAAAAAAACTGAAAAGAAGCACAAAAGTAGGCAATTGAAAAAGAAGATAGGCATGCAGATAATTTTACAGAATGTTTACATTTTCCTAAAGCATCAACACCATATAGATCCAGGCAATCATATGGAAAAACGTTTTGTAATCCCTACCATAAGAAAACAAAACATAAGCATTTTCCATTTTACTGCTAAATTCCTAGGAAAACCAATTTTACTATTAAATCCATATAAAAACAAAGCTAATCTCATTTTACTCTCATATATAGATCTTCTTGTTGTCATTTTACACTTCTTATTGAATTTATGCTGACGAGCAGGTGTAATATTGTTGTTGTAAAACTTAGTGTAAAAAATGTGACAAATATTTGTCAAAAAAAGCTGTCATATTTTGGAGGTAACATGCCAAATGCAAATTTCAAGCAGTGAACAACACATATCTCTTGCACTCTATGCTGCAGCACGTAGTAGTTGTGAAAACATTTTACCAACATCAAAATAATTTAGAAACAAAATGTGTGTATTTAACACATTTGAACTTATTCACCATCCACTATTCTCCACATAACACCAGGCCCGTCGCCAGGATAGGATGTAGCAGCAGGGGGGCCAAAACCCAGAAGGTTGTGCCACGTTTTTAAAATACAGTATATATGCAGCAACCGGTGGGCCAAACGTGAAATGGGGTGGCCGGGCACCACTGGCCCCCTACTGGCGATGGCCCTGCATATCACCACTAGATGATACTGCGCATAACATGTGTTCCACATCAAAAAGAAAAACTTCATTGCTTCTCGTTTTAAGATTTATCAATAAAATATGTCTAAAGCTGGTTTGAAAAAATAGTCCGTGGTTGACATTTAGGTGGAATCGCCCTTTGTTTTCTCCTCAGCAGACTTCAAAACTAAAATTGAAGCCTTGCATTCTATATGACTGCAAATTAATATACTGAGTGAAGGAAATAAATATTAGAATAACAATAAATGTAGAAGCCTGAAAGTCATTGCATTGCACATAAATAACCATACTAAATGCACACGACAATGTTGACTTTTTATTAGTCTATGTCTTAACACTTTGGTGTCTGACTTAAAAAGGGGATTTTCGAAAAAAAAACACTGAAACGCACGTGGTTTGCGCAGGAATTTCTCCAGTCACGTAAGTGCTACGGACCTGCTCGAAGTGTCAAAAGACGCAGCTAGTCTTCTAGTCTGCACTCGAAAAAAAATTTTTGGTTGGGGGTTGCAGATTTTTTGTGAGTGATGTCATAAGTGGAGGACTTTTAGGCCCACTTTACCTGGCCATGGGCGCCAACCGTTAGATGGTAGTATTTCTCTGAAGTTTTTATTGGAAACTAGGCTATAATCCGAGTCTTTTGATACTTTGGATGACCTGCTGGGGTTTCAGGTTCAAAAGTTATGATCTAAAGTAGTAAAAATGTATGACTAATTGGCTAATCAGATAATTAACTCTTTGGCGTCCGGCTGCTTTCGGGGATTTTCGGAAAAAAAACGCCTAAACGCACGTGGCTTTGCGTGGGAATTTCTCCGGTCTGCTATGCTCTACAGACCCAGTAAAAGTCTCAAACGACGCGGCAAGTCATCTAGTCTGCACTTGAAAAAAATTTTTTTGCTTGGGGGCTGCTTGTTTTTTTGTGAGTGACGTAATAAGTGGAGGACTTTTAGGCCCACTTTGCCTGGCCCTGGGCGCGAACCATTAGGTGGTAGTATTTCGCTGAAGTTTTTACTGGAAACTAGACTACAATCCAAGTCTTTTGATGCTTTGGATGACCTGCTGGGGTTTTAGGTTCAAAAGTTGTGATGTAAGTTAGTAAAAATATTTGACTAATTAGATAATTAATTAATTTGTTTATTTTAGATCATAACTTTTGAACCAGAAACACTAGAAAGTCGATCAAAAACTCAAAAGTCTCGGACTTGAGCCTAGTTTCCAATAAAAACTTTAGCGAAACACTTTGGCCTAGCGGTTGGGCCCTAGGCCAGGCAACATGAGCCAAAATGACCCTAAAACTACTTCACTTATGATGTCAGTCACAAAAAATCTGCACTCCCCAACCAAAAAATTTTTTTTGAGTGCAATCTACTAGACTGGCCGATCCGTTTGAGCCCTTGAACAGCTCTCTAGCGCGATCGGTGGAGGAGCTAGGGCGTTGGTAAGGCAACCGAAAACTGCTGTTTTTTAGGCCGAAATCAAAGTACGAATATATCGTAGACCAGTTCTAAAAGTATTAAATATGTTTCTGTCATGAATATGCTGCTGAAGAAACTGGTAGCCTTTTCAAGTAAAGTCAAGGGAAATTAAGTATATACTTGGAGTTAACATAAGCATAACCTTGAATCATAATCTAATCTAACACTTTGAGTTTTCAATGATTGAAAAAACAACATTTGTTTGTCTTAAATCAATGAATGAGTAAATTTACCTCCTGATAATTGAAATTTGCTACCTGGAACTGGGGCATGTTTTGGAATGAAAAGAACTTTTTAAATTTAAACCCTAAACCTAACATGTGCAAAATTCCTTTCAATTGTGGCATGGCTTCATCATGACATTGTTCCAGCTAAATCCAAATATCTGCACTCAAGCCTGGCCTCTTATTTTTGCCTCAGCATCAGGGTTAAGGCTCTGTAGTCATTGTGATGTTCTACAGCACAGGTGGGCAATTAGCAACCCATGGGCCATATGTGGCCCGCTACAGCGTTTTCAGTGGCCTGCGTAAGCATTCAGGAAGGATCTTCAAATCTGAAATTTCTTCCAAGTTGCTAACTTGAACCGAGACTTACTTCTCGTTGCATCAACTTGCTTCAATTTGCATTAGAAGGTACAGCCCTCCACTAAACGCGGTCTTCTCAAAGTGGCCCCTGAGCCAAACTAATTGCTCATCCCTGTTCTACAGTGTCACTACCATAACACTTTCGCAGGAAATGCTTGCCAACATTTAGACAATCTTGCTTAGCCATCATGACAGAGGTATGTTTTTGGTATTTTTTGAGTATGGATGTTCCTGTTTCTAAGTGGCAGCTTACTGATAAAGAGTGTTGTTCATGATTGTTTTTTGAAACTTCTAATAAAGAAACAGCTTTTGATAAGTTTTGAAATTTCCTAAATTCACCAGCATTTTTAGTTTTTGAATCTGAAGGCAAAGCAGTCTGCATTCCCAGTTGCATGTACATATGCAAAACAGATTTGCAGTCAAGATTCTGCATGTATAAGGCTAGTGGGGTAGGCTGTCTTTAAACAGTTGACAGTAAGTTCGTTTGTTTAACTTCAATCCATTTTGATCTTAAGATTGCATTAGTTTAGATTGATCTTCCCTGTGAAAAGTTCAGAGATAAGAAGTGCAGTCAATATGAGAACCCTTTTTTAGTAGCTGGCATGTAATACATTTTGCTTGGTGCAAAACAACAGCTGTGTTCTCCTTGGAGAAGGTTGAAGCTGATGGGGATGGCTAGTAAGTCCATACCGCATGATCTGCAATAGGTAGATAAAGAGTAGCCTGTCAAAATGATCTAAAGCAGGGATCGGCAAACTGCAGCTCTGGAGCCACATGCACCTCTTTATTTAATTCCTCTAAAGTGGCTCTCTGGAGCTTGGAATTTAAATTTGCATTTGATTAGTATCAGAAAGAAGTTGTTTACAATTTAGCATACGCTCATATGAAGTCGCATGAAAAATAGAAGGTCAACAACGTTTTTTGGCTTCTCACTGGCCATACCTGCTGGAAGATGAAACAGAATGACTCTTGTTAAAAAAGGTTGCCAACCCTGACCTAAGGGATGTGTGTTATGTTGTTTTTTGCTGTTCAGCCCTTTTATGGTCAGTGGAAAATTCTACTGCAATTGAAAACCATCTATCCTTTGCCCACTATCTAGCTTTTGTTCAAAAATTTTCAGTACATGATTAAGTATGAATGCCTAATTGTGAAGAATGATTTAGTATAGTATTTGTAACTATTGAGCTGGTATGTTTGACTGAACTGACTGTTGCTGGTTCGACGGGCTCATCACAAAGTTAACTGTGAACCTTCTGAGATACTTGCCTTTCGATATGCTTTCTTGACATACTATAAATTACTGCCAAGTTCTTTTTCATCTCATTACTTGAATTGCCAGTAAGTGTGACAAGACTACTTTGAGATGAAGTTATATGTGAGAGTTTAGTGCCTGCCCTGTGAGTTTAGTGCCTGCCCTGTGTCATTATTAAGGTTGAAATATTTAGTAGTTTGGTTCTTTATCAGTAAAGTTGTTCATTTTGTACATGGTGAGTGCGTTTAGAACATGTCTGAGTACGAATCCCTATGCTTTAAGTTTTACCTACTAATGTAAATATGGGCTTCGTTGTGTCTGTTAGAAACTTTTGGAGCGCACTCGTGCCCGACAGGAAGCCATGCAAATGAAGAAAATGGAACAGGCCACACAATCTCGAAAAAGACGACCTTTGGAAGAAGCTCAAGACAACATCATGGCCGAACAGACACTTCCTACGAAACCATCTGCCAGTGTCGACTGTGCAACCGGCAACGAAAATGGTATAATGCTTGCAATGCAACCATTAACGTTGCCTGCTTTTTCTTGATTCTTACAATATATTGCTAGCAGCTTAAATACTGACAAACATGTTATGTGAACAGTCCAATTAAATGCAATGAGACCTCTTCCGAAGATTAGTGTTGAGCCAATGACACAATACAAGTGGTTGTTTAGAATAAGGTATTTATGCAAAAGTGTCCATGATCTGGACCCTAAATGACGTATCAACAGCGGCAACCTGCTGACGTTTTTAGCATTTGGTGTCCAAAATCAGCTCTTTCTTGCTGGCAGTGGCATCAACGTATTAGAAAAGTAAACCCCTTCACTACCTAGTTTTACTGCAAAGTTTTACTTTCTGTTTTCTATGATTCTTGCATTCCAGAATGCTTTTAATGATTCGTTCATTCCAGAATCTTTGAAAGATTTTTGCCTTCCAGAATCTTTACAATGATTCTTGCATTCCAAAATCATTTCAATGATTCTTGCATTTCAAAATATTTTCAACGATTCTTGCATTCCAGAATCTTTTCAATGATTCCTGCATTCCAGAATCTTTTCAATGATTCTTGCATTCCAAAATCCTTTCAACGATTCTTGCATTCCAGAATCTTTTCAATGATTCTTGCATTCCAGAATCTTTATAATGATTCCTGCATTCCAGAATCTTTTCAACGATTCTTGCTTTCCAGAATCTTTTCAACGATTCCTGCATTCCATAATCTGTTCAATGATTCCTGCATTCCAGAATCTTTTCAATGATTCTTGCATTCCAAAATCCTTTCAACGATTCTTGCATTCCAGAATCTTTTCAACGATTCTTGCATTCCAGAATCTTTTCAACGATTCCTGCATTCCATAATCTGTTCAATGATTCCTGCATTCCAGAATCAATTCAACGATTCTTGCATTCCAGAATCTCCAAACAAACGCTCTCGAATGGAAAGCGCCGCCGACGTCGAAAACCAACCTTCGTCTGCGACTGATATTAATCAGGAGGCTCACGTAGCGAAGCAAGGTGCGCGACTTATATCAAAGCTGTACGATTTTATGGAATTTATTGGCGCTATGTTTTTCCTTTTTTAATTTTCGATATCTAATAAACACTCAGCAGCGTGCTGGGAATCGTATGCACGGTATGGTATTTACCAGTGCGCGCTTTGCCTGATGACGAAACAGTACTTAAAAGATGTGATGAGAAAGTGTTGGCGTAGATGAAGGGTGGTCTTGTATTTAAACTAACAGAACAGGCGCGTGCCTGATGTAAGCGATTAAAAAGACGTAGCTTTGGTAAGTCCAGAGCGCTGGCAGCTGTTACGAGGCAGGTGTAGTGGAACGTTCACGTAAAATTCTGAACTGGGTTCACAAAATTTTACTGCCCTCATCACGGAACCGCGTGTTCTCATTGAAATGTTGATTGTAATTCTTTTTTGTTGTTCTTGTGTATCAGGACAGGCAAGGCAACTTTCTGTGGGCGAACGGATGAGGAAAATTGCTAATCAAAGACGGCAATGGGAGGCCGCCGGTAAGTCTCATGAAAAAGATACACAGTTGTGCAAATTCGGAAACGTGCACGTTCACGGCTGACGAATCGAACGTTTTTGATTGAAGATCACGGTGAGAGCGTTGACTTCAGTGACGTCCTCTCGCCCGTGCGCCACGACCCATCCTCCCCTCGTCCCAGCGCCACGCTTCAGCGAAAGATCGACGTTGACCGAAAAGCTCGTCTCGCTGCGCTGTCTGACAAGGTCAACAGCTGGGAGGACGACCTGACTCGGACCAAGCTCAGGTTGGGCATCGCTGTTCAAGTTAAAAATGCGTCTGGAGCAAATACTTGCGGCTATTAAATGGGTGCAATATGCTGCGCACTGTGCCGGAAGGTAGAATGAAGGGAGAACGCCCAAGAGGAAGGAAAAGAATTAAAATGTTAGATGATGTCATGACTTGCACTTGTGCACGAATGCAAAGAAGAGCTGAGGATAGAGAAGAATGGCGGAGGGACGTCATGAGAGACCTGCCGTAAGGCAGATTACCTTGATGACGATTAAAAGGGTTCTGTCGAGTGTACAGAAATTAAGTAATCAAATTTGCACGTTGTCCAAGTGGATCCCCTCCTTTTTTTACAAAAACCCCAAGTGTGCTCATGGCGACGGAAGCTGGCGGTTGTCAAACACGTGGTTGGTTGCTTTAGTGCAGTGGTTTTCAACCTGGGGGTTGTGACCTCCAGAAGGGTCGTGAACCGTTTTTGGAGGGGTCGCGAGTACCGGCAGGTATTTTGTGCACACAGCTGTATTACAATTGCTTTATCCGAGTTTAGATGGGGGTCGTTGGGTTATAGTGGGTTGCTATAATGGGTCGCGGTACAAAACAGGTTGAAAACCACTGCTTCAGTGGCAAACGCTGGCTCGGAGTTAAGTTTGAACTGCACTTCTTTTGCGATTGAACGTTGCACGACCTGAGGCGCGAAATTCAAAAGACGCCGATAAATCCGTAATCGGCGCACGTGTTCACAGACCAGTCGATGCTTTGAACAAAGCCAAACTGTTGTGCTGTAAGCGGCTAACGGTGAGAACTTCAAACAGAGCGGGGCGTTTGTTCATTTGTACTTTATTAAAGTGAGAATCTGAATTACCCTCGAGGCGATTGCAAGCTATCATTTGCTTCACATGGATTTTGACCAAACACAACGAAAACTGCATTCTTTGCGAAACATCACGTTTGATTGCGGCGAAAACATTTTCGCTGCGGCGAAACATCTTTGATTGCGGCGAAACATCATTTCTTTGATTGCGGCGAAGCATCACGTGACTGCTTGAATCCTCGGATAAAGTGTTACATCCTTGGCCTTTTTTCCGTACCTCTGTTATCCGGCTGCTTTCAAGCAAATTGGATGCAACTGTTTCCCAACCAAATGCACCACTGCTTTTTCGCACCATAAACAGCATTTTTAGAGACTTATATTTGTCAATTGTTATTATTTAAAGCAGGGGTCTTCAAACTACAGCCCGCGAAGGCATTTTGCCAATAATGAAAAAGTAATATAATTAGTTGACTTGTTACCGAAACGATCACATTATGAAGGATGTCCGGCCCTCGGACTGTTGTGTAACAGCTTATGTGGTCCTCGGACAAAAATGTTGAGACCCCTGGTTTAAAGTAAGAATCCAGGCCAAATGGATTTTTCATCATTAACACCCGATTTGAAAAGGAAATCGTATCTTTGGTAAAAGACAAGACCCTGTCGTTGGAACGATTAAGATGGCGCCTAAAGCAATGCTGGGCTTCCTTCTGTTGCAAATAACTCCGATACAAAAGCGTCTGAAAGCAAACTCGCTTCCGGGGGTTTTATACTCGGAAACCCCATCGAGTTGCGTTCCATCAGATGTGGGAAGTCCCATTGTGTCCAATGCAGGTCTGTGAAGCCGGAGCCCAAGCAATTTTGGGTGGCCTGAGCCAAAAAGGTTTAGATGATAGAGTCGGAGCCTGAAATGTGTGTTCCTGTTTCACAGACATAGTTTATGGGGCAAGCAAGTTGTACAAATAAAACAATGTTTTTTAGTTTTCAATGCACCAAATCGTTCTGGAACCGGAACAAAAATTTAGATGCCTGGAGCCGGAAACCTGCAATTTGAGTTCCGCCCCCACAGCCCTGCTCCCATGGTCGCAAGCAAGAGACAGCCGGCGATCATGAGATCATGACTTTTCGAAAGTAAACAAACACCACCACTCCTTTTGTTCCTCGAACTGCCGCTTGTGTCCAAAGCTAGTTGCTGCTGCGACAACCACTCAAGCAGAATAACTAAAATAGTTCAACCCTGCTACTGTTTGATACGTCAAGCACGTCGCCATTTTTATATTTTCTTGAAAAAATCCTTGTTCCCAAAACCGGTTCTTGGCGGTTTTAAGCTGATTATGATGTCACAGTAATCTATCGATGGGGAAATTCTGTCCTCTCTGCCGCTTTGCCCAGTCCTTGATTTGGTGCTCAGAGACATTGGTTGCAGTGGTTAGTGATACATATTGCAACACGACTCGTTTTGGTGGACAACAAGGTTGTCGTTGCTTATACTACTAATCACATTTTTCAGTCCTGATCCGGATGAGGCCAAAAGGCAACACGTGGCCAGAAGAACACCTTGGGGTGGTGCCGACCAGGCTGAGGTTCAAGGATACGAGGTAAATGGTTTGAAGTCGTTTGAAAAGATTGTACGGGGGGGGGGCGCGCTCGCTTGTTTCGCCGATTCGTGTCAACTGACGATTTGCACAAATTCTTAAACTTCAAAGGGAAGTAGCGCGATAACGTTGAAAAAATGTGATGAGTTTTAGAATTAAAAATTATGGCTGAGTCTGACCTGTTATGAAGATCGTCCACTTGAACAACACGATATTCTTAAAGTTAACTTCAGTTTTCACCAAAACTTGGTGTCGCGCAGTTTGTGCTGTGTTTTTTCAAACGTCTTTTTTCGTCTTGGCTATTACTGTTGCACAAGTTTACGAAAATTATGTTTTTTAAACCTAGAATCGCTTGTTTTATCTAAAATTCGTGAAAGAATAAATCGTGCCGATTTATTTTCTCACAGTAGTTCAAGAAGGCAATTGCTGCCACTCTGTGTTTCTCGTTCGTCACATACATTTGCTTGTAGCAACCAACTTCAGTGCTTGTGTGAGAAGCAGTCGCGCCAGTGCTGCTTCGCGTCGAGACGCGGTAATTAGCAGTTCTATTGTTTCTGTTGCGCCACATGTTTGCTCGCCAGACATACCACGCTATGTGTACGCAACGCTTCTAAATAAGGAGTAGCCCGTACGTTAAGGGGGTGGTGGTGGTGCCGCGGTGTAGGGGATGAAAATGCGGAGTCTTGTGGGGTTGAGTTTCTGGTGACGTTAAATGTCTGCAATCGTTATGCCTGCTCGACATATTTCTCCAAATCTGAGTCAAACAATTCAAATGCCCTGCTGATCAATTATTGCTGTTTGTTTTTAACTGGTTGGCGTCCGCGTTAAATATATTTCCAAAATAAAGAATGTGGACTGAACAAAAACTCGATTTGTTCAGCTCGCGCTTCACCACGAGCCTCAAAAATTATGTTTTTTGCCGTTTAGTTATATGTATCTGTAGCAGAAGTTGCAACATCAATCCAACCCGTTCGTAAATCCAGGCGTTTCGCTTGGGGTTTGAAGCAGAATTTTCCTTTGCGACGTCTTTCGCGTTCATATTCGTTCTCAGCAAATCAAAACTTAGATACATTTTAAGTAGCGAGAAACCACCGTTACTACGGTACGGACGGGCAATGCCGGCTTTGGGGTCCGTGCAACGCAGTGTAAGCCTCTGCCGGGGGCCATGTGAAATGTGCCCTTGGGCCGCGCTTTGGACACTCCACCTCAAGAGTCTCTAAAACGCCATCACTCGTTTACGTGTCTTTTTTCACTTTTGTCAGGTGCATCGCTTTTTTTTTCTTTTTGCATACATATCTTTTTTCCTTTTTTGCATAGATCTCTCTTTTGCGAAAGTTCCTTTTTTCCTTTCAGGATCAGGCGGAAACTTCTCTCGCGCCACCACCGGCGGAGAACGTCCGGCCTTCGAAGCAGATCTCGCAGCGCGTCTCTCTCTCGATCGAAACCCTCTCGCAGTTCGCCGGCAAGGACAAGAAGCCTCAGCACAAACAGCAGCCCGCTGCCAATCAAGGAACGCCCGTAATGTAAGTCTGCCCGGCATGCCCGAGCTCATTTCCATCGTGTTGCCGTCGCCCGGCCATTGATTTCTGTTGAAATCAACAGGGCCTCCTAGACAGACACCGTCGCCCGGCCAGTGTTTTCTAGGAGACCTTGAAATCACCCGCTCACCAGTGTTTTCCCCCTTTTGTCATCGAACACGCGTGTTCGAGCTGATGTTTAGTAAACTCGCGTCTTTCTTACCGAACAATGGTTTGTTTATTGGGTGCTTTATGACGTGCGACGTAATGCTATTGTTCCCTTCAAAGAAAAAACGTAGCTCCTCGCGAGGCAAGTACTGTCGCGCCTGGCCCTTCATCACATAAACTTCTGAAGGCGCTGCAGTAGCTCGTTAGTTTGTGGCGAAATTCTGTCAGAAAGTTTTTACAGGGAAAGCGAAAACCTGGCGCTCGAAGATCTTCGCGTACCTTGTGGTTTCGATTTCCGCGTGTGAGTCACGAGTTGCGCGATTCAGTCATCCGTTGTGTATCCTCGAGTCAGTACTCCCCACAGTGGGGGTAAGCAAGAAATCGATCAGCAGATTTTTGATAGGAAATCGATTTCACGTAAAATCACGCATCGTTAATTCTTATTCAAATATAAGAACTGAGGATTGAATAAGGACTGAAGTGAGGATACGTAACTGTACGTGAAATCGATTTCCTATTACAAATTTGCCGATATATTCCTTGCTTACCACTGTTGTGGAAAGTACTTCCTTGAACACTGATATCTGCAAGTTTGAATAAATGAATAATGACAACAAAAGATGAAAGCGGAGCGCAGTCGGTTGATTCCTCGAAAGTATACAGAAAACCAAAAGCTTTTAATTGCCGCTGTACTTTCTTATAAACCCGTTGCTGTATGGATCGTTGTTGTTGGTTCAGTCGCAACGCACTGTACCTTCCTGACTGATGCCTGCTTCACTGACTAATTCAGAATACCGGCGAAAATACAAGGGAAGCTCGGAGGAAACAGAATCACCGTTGCCAGCTGCAGAAACGATGAGTCATGCTTGGAGAAAGTGCCCAGTCATCAGGTGACGCCGACCACAAAGAGTCTGCAGCAGCGACTGATAGAGCTACAGGTAGACGACCGAGTTGTTTGTCACCTTGCGTTGAAGTTGAATGCAAAAATCTTCTGTCTATGTTGGTGTTAAGTCGCCCTGAAAAGGGCACTCGAACAATCACTAGGAATAGCTGCTTGAACTGTTCGGGCCGAATTTATGGCCCGGTGGGTTAGAGTGCGCGCCATTGAAACCGGTAGGCCGGGTTCGATTCCCGGTCGGGTCATACCGAAGAATCGAAAACGCTACTAGCGGCCTGTCCAGCCTCGTTTTCAGGGTTAATAGTTGGGTGCAAGGAAACAGTTCATGCGAGGTGCTGCCATTGCCTCGCCACCAACACAGCATTTAACTGCGAAATTATCCGTGTGGTCCACGGCGCAAGTAAGTGGAGATGGGCGCCGCAGACCACTCGCGACA
>Ga0210059_1011783_pt1 | contig 13326 bp, 8 predicted proteins | sample Ectturendosymbi2_FD_188042 | JGI IMG/M metagenome (GOLD analysis project Ga0210059, IMG submission 188042) | Ecteinascidia turbinata endosymbiont from Florida, USA - Sample 2 (SPAdes) (version 2) | ecosystem: Host-associated > Tunicates > Ascidians > Unclassified | place: Key West, Florida...
ACGAGTAATGATTTTCAGCAGATGCCACAAGGTCTTTCTACGTACGTACTAAAGGAACGAAAAAAGAGAGACGCCAATTTGGAAGCACACAGCTATGGCATGCCGTGCTGTACTCTTGCCGAGGGTGATTACAGGCAATCTTTATCACACGGCCAATTCTGCGACGTTACTTCTCTCATTTTGAGAAGCGCAGATATTTCTCTATTAAAGCACACACAAAAAGAAACTAACATGCCAGCGATCGTTACGTCATCAAAACAAAGCACAGCGTAAAATCAAACGAGCAAAGAGTGAAACCAGGTAATAAGGCATAATTGATATTTTGATTTGGGTACAGCTGGAACAAGTTCGGGAACCACTGACATCAATGATATTCTTAGCGCACTTCCCGTTCGTGGTGCTTCACGCATGCGACGCCGCGCCGACCGAAAGTCTTCAATACTAGTACCTTCTCAACAAGGTCATCAACATTCACTTGATCGGTTTTCAGATACGTGCGACCAAGCGGAAATGCAAATAAGCAACAAGAGCACTGAAGTATTATGTCCCTCTAGAAATCCAAGGCAGTGTACGCTGCAACCTGCAAATAAGCGCCGATACGCTGTAACACTGTCTATTGAAAGAAATCCTTTCTCAGCACAGAATCAGACACTAAGATCTTACAGAGTATATATTTCGCCTACAAAGTAGGCATCATCAGCTCTTATTCAAATAGAACGCTGTAGCATGTTGATAAGTTCAAATACCTTAGGGTGATATTCACGAGTGACGGAAGGCAGCACAAAGAGATTGATACACATATTGGTAACAAGAGCGCAATATTACGTGATCTTTACCATTCCGTGGTCCCAAAACAGGTGTATTCAACGACAGCAAAGCTTTCATGTTTTCAAATCGGTCTTGTTTTAATCCTCACCTATTGTCATGAATCTCGAAAGAGTGTTATCCAGGGGTGTAGTGCTAAACAAAAGTGTCGGAACGCATCCAAAAAAACAGCCATTTTAAAGTGAAAAAGTGTGGGAACTGGAAAAAAGAAGTGTGGGACCGCACCCAAAAACTAAGCATTATCAGTAATTGCGCAATTGTGCTGGGCGCAACGCAAGAAATAGCTTGTCATTTATTCATTCATGCTACGTCTGGAGCTGCACAGAGGAAATCTGAATGAAAACTAACATCTTTTGAGACAGGTTACTACGAAATAACAAAAAGGGTGGGAAAGCTGTTCCCACGAATTCCCGCCCATTTACATTTTATACCCCTGGTGTTATCTCATGTGCAAGAGGCATTGATGGGATTTTGCGACGAACTCATGGCGTAACATTTCGTGACAAAGTGCGCCGCAGCGAAATTCGTAAAGCTCTGAATGTCCAGTCACTTCCCTACTGGCTTTTCTCAGGAAGCGACGCAGAGACCTGCCAAGGACCAAATGGCGTGATTCCATCTCCGACGCGATTTGCTTCCATCTTTGGGTGGCGCCAGCAGAACTATCAGAGCTTGCTGAAAACTGTGAGGTATGCACTGACGTTCCAAGGCTGCTGCCACCACTACCCTCCCGAGAAGAAGGTGGGTGCAAAAAGTGAGCGAGAAGTTAACTTTGATGCTGTGCTCCTTATTTGTGTGAAAAAAACAAAGATATCAGCTTAGCCTTCAAAAATTGAAATATGTCATATAATGCCATGTGGTTGGTTTGGTCTGTGAGAGAGTGTTACTGTGTGAAACATTTCAACTGCCACGACACGTGATCATATTTCAAATATTGCACGAGCCATATGGCTGAAAAGCAAACGCATGCCAATTAAAATGATAGCAGAACTTGTCATGACTCATTGTGAAGAGCTCTTGTTAAACAATATGAAAGATAGCGCGCTTCTTTGCACGTTGTGCGGAAAGGAGAAAATTCCCTTTGAAAACTAAACATTCATTTGCGGTTTTAGATAAGCGCATTCCATTGCGAGGAGATAAAGTTTTAACACAATGTAGTGCTTCCCCATTCCATGCGTTGTCCAGGTTTTCATTTGTTAACTTCACAACCTAATTCATTCTTGAAATATCTCAAAATGGCACGGCAATGTTCTTTTCCGTTCAAATCTGATGAAAAAGGTTTTCAGGAAAACTGCATAATTTGCTAATTTTTTGAGAAGCTATTTGCATAAATATCAAAATAGTAGAACAAAAACAAAAATAACAATAAAAATAAAATGCTAAATACATATACACATGTATGTAATAAAAATAGAATATCCATGAGTAAAAATAGAACCAGAATAATAAACAGCAATAACATGATAACAGAAAATATAGAAAATGAATATACACATAACAAAAGTGAACCATAAAAATCTGTTTGAAACGAAAGTTTTGTTGGTCACCAATTCCAAAATTATGCCCACTAATGTTCGGTCTTACAGAGAAGTTGGCAAAGTTTGTCAAAGCAAAAAGCCGTGAACTTGATTTCAATATCCATGCAGTTTGACCAACAATCTGCCACCACTGATTTTTGCTTCCTAACTTATGAACTCAAGTATGACGTTCTTCAACATGGTGAATGAAGTTGACTTGGAAATGAGCTTTTAGAACATATTTTGCAAAGGAAAAACCACAATGATGCAAATGTTTCTCCAAAACACCTCCAAAACCTTGAATAACAGTAAATATGTTAAACAGGTTATTTTTCTCTCCACAACAGTACGGTAATTGCGTATTTTTAAACAGCTACCTGTGGCTGTTTTAAGACTATGTTGGATCAGCTTTAGCTCATACGCAAAGTGAAAATGTATCAGTGTTGAGGTAAAATTTGCAAGATGGTGGATGGAAATTGTAAAAGGTACTCTAGGTTTGCCAGAAACTTATTCGAAACTTATTTACTGTTAACAAAATTCTCATAGAGACGTTTCAAAATCCATTTCACCAATTCTATATTCTGTTGAAAGTAACACACTGCCACAGCCACAAAGTGGCGATGCAACGGGGATCCTATTCAAGCATATAAAATCTTCACAATTTATTGAAAATCTTATGTATCGGGAATTGATTTTGGCATTCAAGGAGTGCGACATTTCCACTCTTCTTGTTCAGCTTTAACAGCAAAATGCTAGTCATTAGAACTTGCGGTGTTCGGCTTTCTAAGGTTGTTCTTCAGAAAAGTGCGGTTATTCAAAGAGTCCAAAAATCTGATCGCCAAACATGCCGCAGAGCCAACAAAGGAACACGAAAGGATTGGTAAACAGTTAAAGTTGCTCGTATTTTCTTGGAGCTTATATATATTTCACAGATAAAAAAGAAGCATATTAGGCCATTCTACTTTTGCTCATCAATTGTCACAATAGATTAGAACAAAGACCAGAAAAAATTCCTAAAATCCTGCTTTAGATCACAAGATTAGCTGTAGTAGAAAAATCTTCGCACCACTCTTAGAAGGAAATAAATTGAAATATTGGATTCTGGGTCTAAACCACTGCTACAGTAGAACACAAGTCACCATGTGCATCAAAATGGGGAGTAGTACGCGACTGAAGACACATTACTAGGGGTGGTTGCAATCATTTTTAGGAGCAGGTGCTCAACGTTCAGTTGTTCTTGTGTTGATTTAGAGTGGAGTAATATAACTTCCTTCAAGGATTGCTGTGAATACGTTCACGAAAGTAATGTTTACACCCATTACAGCATTTTTAAGAAGATATAAAGGTTTTTATACAAGGCTTCAGAATCCTCAACAAGATAATTTGCTTTCATGTTTGAAATGGTGATATTACTTCCAGAAGTAATCCAAATTTGTTATGGTCTTTTTATTTGCAAGGACATAACTTGGAACTAAACAGCTAGCTCCATGCTAATCATGACAGGAAAAATATCTCCGTCAGAATAAAATTAATGGAACAACATTTAACGTTTGTGCCTAAATATCAGCAGTAGATGTTTGGGAAACCAAAGTGCATTTCAATACTCATGTAAAAAGCATTCTTCGGTGCTTATCTCTGTTTAACCGTGCCTGAAGAACATACAGCTAGCTGGTGTATATTTTGCGTCACTCCAAACCAGGGTTACTCCAATATTGATCATGTTGCGGCAGATAAGATGTTTGGACGAAAAGCGTTGACTGTGCAGAAAAAGTTTTTGTTTATCTTTTATTTCGTCGCTCATGTTTAAAAGCTCAGGAGCGTGGAGCGCACGTACCAAACTACAGCTGTCCATTGTAACCTGCCACGCACTTGCGGTAAATGAAAGCAGAATGAACTTAACAGCTACAATCGTTTTTATTTTCTGCCTTTGCACAGTTGCTATCAAGGTAAGTTGTCATTCAATATCATTTGTACTGCCAGGCACGCGACGTCATCGGACGTAATTGCTTTTTGATAGTTGTAATTGTTCTTCAATAGTTTTGGACGTAACTGCTTTTAGTGGCATGCTTTGTTGCAAAGTACCTTCTCTCTAAACCAGTGGTCCTTAACCTTTTTTACGTATCTTACCCTTTTAGCAAGCAAGGCTATCAGATTTACCCCCAATACTCTGAATGGTGCTCATTTATTGAAAATACGAAATTTAAAATCTCTAACAGTTTACATTGATTTATAAAAATTTACATTTGCTGCAATTTATGGTTCAATAAACTCACCCCCTTGGAATATGAAATTTACCCCCAGGAGTAAAATTACCCCAGATTAAGAACCACTGCTCTAAACTCTCATGATTTACAATAAGAACAAGAAGGCTCTGTGCCAGTTATTGATTAAGTTTAAACTTGAGTGAACAGCACTCCTTGTGTGCGTACAGTGGGAGTGCTTCCACTGAATATCTTCTGAAACCTTGTCTGTCATTTCATTATTTCGCTGAGTCGCCATGTCTGACTGGGCGTGGTTTTGAAATAAATCGTGAATTAAAACCATGTCTGACAAATTTTATATTCTCTGAAATATTTTAGGCTTTTCCAAATGTGTTGAAGTCATCGGCCTCTCTCGATGAAAAAGAAAATGGAAATGGAAGGTGTGAAACTTACTACAGTGTCTTCTGTCGTTCGCATTTTTCGGAAGGTTTTATATGAGCTAAAGCTTCTTGTGTCATATTATAAAGTTTCATTTGAAGCTTTTGTGAAGAAGCATTGTTTTGGGTCAGCATCTGTCGTCAACAAATAGCTTCGTATAAACAGAAGATACAATTTCAAGCGTCTGCTTCATGCGTAGCTTTGGGGCTTGAAAGAGTGATATTTACTGACAAGCGTTTTTGCCAATACAATGTGATCAGAAGTGGGGGGTTTAGCTTTTGGGACAAAGGTCACAAAAAATTATCATAAACGACCTACTTTTAGAAACAACTTCGAACCCTTAACATTTTAGTTTAAGGCAAATTACCCCCAAATCTCCTACTAAGCTTTATAATAAATACTACGGCCAAAGCAAACGATACAACTGACATCTTGCAAACGTTTCGATAACAACTGTTATCATCTTCTGTGCATAGCAATCCTACTAAGCTAATGTTGCGATATGTTATAAATACAACCTCAGCATCACCACAAAAACAAATTTTGTGGTAGTTGCATGCATTTCAGTGTTTGTTGTTTTTCTTTAAAATTTTTTTTATTTGTAAGAACTTTTCAGGTAAAACAGTTTTTTCTTAAAGAAAACTTTAAGGACGTTGTCAGGAGGTGAAGAAACCAAGGTACCAGTTTCTGTGACATCAAATTGAGGTGGTAAAATCGTCATTGTGGCTCATTATGCTTTCAGAATTGAATTAACTGCCGCAAAACAATTAATATTTTTAACTCAAGTTGAATTGAAGAAAAACCGGGACGCCGAAAAAATTGTAGCTCGGGTAGTCAAGTGGAGCACCCCTCGACAGTTAGCTAATTTTCTTTCAACTGCTTGAAACTCATGGCCGACATGAAATTAAATTAGGAGTTGTGACGGGCTTACTTGAAGACAAATTTCATAAGGACCTAAGGTCTGTTGTATGATCAACATTGTTGTCCATAAATGCTGGTTCGCAACCGACATCTATTATGACAATGCAACCGATACCTATTGTGACTTTACAACCCATACCGATTGTGACATCAGATGCACAAGTAGTTGGGCGTGGCTTGGAAAATGCAAACCACCCATTAATGAAACTCTGTCCTTGATGTTATAACATTTTCTCAGTAAAAAAACAGTAAAAACAGTTTCCGATCAAACTTTCACAAGCGCCTTCAGTATAAGGTGGTGGATAAAGAGACAAGATGTCTTTTATCATCGACTTTTTGATGACTGTTGCTTTAGTCTTGGTTTCGCCTGTAAATTTTATGTCCATTAAGTTAAATTTGCAAGATGACTTTTTAGAAAATTAAAAATAGTGAACCCAAGTACAACTTCTGTAAGATACAAACGTTTCTATAATGTATTTTACTTTTTCATGGACTTCAAGGCTCTCATCACAAGAAGATCAAAGAAATGAGCTTCAGCTACAGGAAAACCTTCAGTCTTTCACAAACAAACAGGATTTAACTTCTCTGAAACTTCAGAGAGGTAGCTCGCTAGACTCCCGATGCATAAATATAGGCTACAGCTGTGTGTCATCGGAGGATTGCTGCAACTACCCAGAAGTTATTTGTATGTAAGTGAAATTTCAACGTGTCAGAAAACGTTTCAAATATGTGAGGTATTTTTGCAAAACTCACAGGCACCACCGTTAATTAAACTGATTGCTAGCATTTTTATACTATTCAATGAAGTAAAAGCTCAGCAAAACGTAACCATTATTATGTTACGTAACGTAACCACTATTGTGTTACACTATTGTGGTAACGTTCGTTATACTAAATAAAAAATGCTAAAACATTTGCGCACATATTAAACAGTAAAGCAACGCTGTCAAATTTTTGCAACTTAGATTGTTTTAAACCTCTTTGTAGCATTTGTAGTAACAATACCAAAACTGTCTTTGGATAGCACATACATGTGGTTTAAAATATAATATGGAAGTTAAGCAACGGATTGTCAGTTGATACTTGCTGCAGTTTTTCGACGCAACCAAGTAAAGGTACAATAACTTGATTGTTATTCCTTGTTTGAAATAAGCCACAAAACTTAAATTTCATATTTATGTGTTAAAAACCTATGGAATCCTGCGCCACCGCAATGATCATAATTCTTTTGGTGCAGATTGCACATTGTAAGCTCGTACTGGACAACACTGTGCGCTCCGCGGTACTTGGCAGATAGTTTGGTTGGAAGGAACAAAGCACAAGTTCTGGAATGATCGTCTTTGAGGCTATGCCCGAAAGAGATTGCATTTTTATGTACATTTGCACGAATTGTGAGCTTGTGAACGTGTTTGCGTGGAACAAAACTCATTACATTCGCAAAGAAGACAAATTCAATGCATCCAAGCACAGAAAGGATGGGCAGATCACGTGATTGTGGGCGTGGTTTTAAGGGCTGCGGCAAAATAAACACAGGCAGTGGGCGTGTTTTAATAGAGAACTAATTGCCGAAGGAAAAATGCCAGCTGCTCCGATCGACTCCGAAGTCTTAATTAAGTGAATACTTTGAACAACAGCACCTGTTATGACTTAAAACTATCATTGCATTTATGACTGGACCATACTGTTTTCTTTTCAGATAAAATAATGCGTTTGCCAGTTTGCGGGACAAATGTTGTTTGGTATTTGATTCAGTATAATTAGACAATATTTGAATACGTTTGCGTAGATATTGTCAAAAAATGTGTTTGCATTTTGGGGATCGTAATTTATAAACTGGTTAAAGCAGACATTCGCAACAAAGATCACGCACTCCCAGCGTGGCAAGATGTAAGTTCGCAAACGGCAGGCGTGCGATTTACCTTCAGGTGAAAGGTCTATTTAGCGCAAATCAAAATCGTTCGATTTTATGTTGTTTGAATGTAAATCAGTACTTAATTCATACATGGCTTACACGCGGCTAAATTTCTGCGGAATTTTTTCTCTTAGCGCTTGCAAAGTCATAGTTCAGAAACACGAGAGAATGCACACCTGTGTAGGTGTGCACTACACACGCGTATATGCATATACTGTTAATTTCGGTGACGGCAATTGGCGGCAGGTCGAAGCTTGAATTGTACTTCTTGTCGGGGCGGTGGAAGTGAACGCTGTTGTCCAAGGATCTACAGCAATTCACTCAATGGCCGTGGATCGATCACCCAACCTCCCAGTTGAAAGACGGACACTTTACCACTGGGATATTGCCGCCATGCATACAGTGTATGCACTTGCGAAGATACGTGTACCACGTGCAGGTCATACACTCCTAATTAGGTGAAAAACGCGAATAAATCATCTACAGTACGTGCAGTATCTCTGAAAATTATTCAGCCAGGTGTTGGTTTACTTTGATAAAGAAAAGAAAAGAAAGACGGTCTAATGAACCCATTCGGAAGAAACAACGAAGTTTCATAAAAAGTCGAAATCTAACTCTTTTTCTTCATTAAAACCTTTTTACTTATCTACTGAAAGATTCATCGCGAAACAGCCAAATTGTGTGCAGCTTAGTTCCGTGCAATAATTTTTTTACTTACAAGATGAAGACGGCACAGGCCGCTAATGGTCCGGTTTTCGGGCGGGCCGCTGAGGTTGAACCAGCGGGCCACTGACGATATTTTTAGCGGTTGGACTTTACCGGGCCACTCCAGACGTTAATCTCAAACGCGAACAGTGAAGGTGATGAATATGATGAATATCAAGGTAGTCAGAATCACCATTTCTGAAATCATACGTGTGTGACTGAACCACTGATTTAGTAATGCATGAGGAAGAGGAAAATTAGGTGTAGGACAAGGATCTTTTGTGTATAACATTGCCTTTGATGCACCCTACGCACATTACGCGCACAATAAACACCTAGTTCCACAAATTTCATTTAAGTACTAAAATCAGCACTTAAAGGACCGAGGTACTGCGATATACTTCTGCAGACAAAACAAGATACAGTGTACTCTGCAAGTGAGCGGCATTAAACTGCAGCAGATCGTGAAGTCCAAGTACTTATACGTTGGGGTGGTAATCACGGGTGACGGAAGGCGGAACAAAAGACTGATACACAGATTAGTAAAGCAAATGGAGCTCTGCAACCTTTTTCGCTCTGTGTTCACAAAACGGGAGCTTTCAAAAATCGAAAACTTGTCGGTTTTTAATCAGTCTTTGTTTCGCTCCTTACCTGCTGCATGGTCACGAATCTTGGGTAATGACTGAAAGAGTGTTGTCTTATGTGCAAGCGGCGGCGATGAGATTTTGTGAAGAGTTCACAGTGTGACACACTGCGACAAACTGTGCAGCTGTGAAATTCGTACAAGCTTGAATATCGAATTACTTCTCCTCCAAACAGAGTGACCTCAGCTTGTTTCGGTCATTTGTCCAGGATGTCCCAGGAAAGAATGGTGAGGCATGTCCTGCTGGCTAAACCATGGAAAAGCGGCCCAGAGGTCGTCCAAGGACCAGATGGAGTGGCCCATGTCCGATTTTGCTTGGTCCCACCTTGGTCTGGAGCCAAAAGAATATCTGGGATTGCTGTTGACCGTGAGGTATTCCAAGACCTCTGGGCTACCTCCCCCGCCACGATCCTCTCCAGAGGAAAAGCTAGTAAGGAAATTATAAAAAAATGAATGAATAAAACGTTGGAGTGTTTGTCACTAATTGTGTTGGAGTAACAGTCGCAGATTGGCAGACTCCGTTCAAAAATATCATTTAAGGTGAAAGCAAACTGGAGTTTAAAGTTACAAGTCATTGCATTGCTGTAACTCAGTGCTCCTCAAACTTTTCTTTCGACGACCCAAATATAAAGCGTCAAGCAATATATGAGTAGTTTCGACAACTCATCTTCACCAAACCACTTTTCACACTAATACTTTTCATAATCACAAAGTGATTTGTACTTAAACAAGACAAACTAACGTAAGTATAAGTTTGAAAATGTCCAAATTTTTCAAAAAAGTCCAAAACAAGGACCACAACTTCGAGCTAGCTGGCACATCACAACCGCTAGCATCATAACCACTACTCAGCCAGCACATTGCTGCCCAAGACCAACACGTGAAAGCATTAGCATGTCACAATGAAAACGCTGCAAGATTTGTCACATCAGAAACAAATTTAGGCTATAACTTGCTCAGTATTAATGAAACTTCAAGACATTTCTGCGCATATGATTAATAATATTACTGCGACCCAAGAGTTGAGAAGCACTGCTGCAATAGATACGCAGGTTCCTCTCAAGCAATGTTAGCTTAGAGTTGGGAGGCCCTCTGATGGCGTCATCATACTCAGCCAACTGTAATAAGACCTTTTGATCGAGCCTAGGACTGGGCCAAGGCGACCTGTAAATTTTGCGCATTTCACCACAGGCGAATTCCTCCACGATGCTTTGCGCTTCTTTATGCCGCGTTAATGGCTATGGTTAGGGGATGGGTGTGGAACTAGTTTTAGTGTTAATGTTTCGAATGGTGGTTAGGTTAAGTGTAAATTTTCCCGGCATATTTGGAGGAAACCCTTGGCGAGCTCTGTGTAGAGTTTATAAAATTTTACCAGTGACTAAAAAATGCAGTATTGAACAAAGAATATTAGACTGCAATTTACAATAGACTTAATCAAAACGGAAAATTGCGTTTGATACAGATTATTGGAATGCAAAATATGTTTCCGGTTTAGCACAACAAAACTCTTTGGATTTCATATGCACTACATATGCTCTTGAAGCAGGGGCCTCTGTTTCACCGTCGTCCGCACTATATGAGAAGCTTCATTCTCTGACAGTGAAAAAAAATTATCATTTGCCTTAGATGTTTGCTTTTACTTGATAGGGTCTTTTCAGAACTGTTTGGAACAAATTTTAACGCACAGTTTTTTAAGATATTGTTGGTTTGAAGATTTTCCTTACTTACACATTAGAGATGCTGGTCGGTGCCCTTCGAAAGCAGAGCACTTATACAGCACAGCTGCTACTGAGGGCTCCTTTGGAAGCAGAGTACTTGCACATTGCAGTTGCTGTTGGGGGCCCTTTGGAAAGAAAAAAACAACTTACACATAACAGTTGCTATTGGGAGCCCCTTCAAAAGCAGAGTACTACGCATTACAATGGCTGTTGTTGGGGACCCTTTGAAAGCAAAGTACCTGCACATTACAGATGCTGTTTGGGGGCCCCTTTGAAAGCAAAGTACCTACACGTTACAGTTGCTGTTTGGGGGCCCCTTTGAAAGCAAAGTACCTGCACATTACAGATGCTTTGGGGGCCTCTTTCTTCTTCTGTCGTATACACACAGCTGATAGGATTATGCGGTAAGGTCTAAAAGGAACAAATGCAAAGGTATTTAATCAGATCTTCGTTGATGGTGTTGGTGATGCTGCATGGAGGGGCCAGAACAGTACATTGATAGAGGATGTGACTTGCGGATTGGATGTCTCCGCACACACAGCTTTTATTATTAGCCAAGACCATTCTGCACAGGTTTGTGTTAAACCGGCCGTGTACAGTGCGCAAGCGGTTTTAAGTTGGGCCCATGCTTTGCGCGGCACGTGGGGGCCCCTTTGAAAACAGAGTAGGCTACTTATACACATTACAGTTGAGTGTTGGGGCCAGGGGGCGGATCCAGCTAGTAAAGTTAGGGGGGGAGATTTCAGTAATATTTGGTTGTCTAGTCGCATAACGACTATGCTACTGTAAGAGAGATGATACTTCACAACACTGCTGTAAAAAAACAATGGACGACAGAATTGCCTTACATCGCGAACAATGAGACAAATCGGACATGACCAAAAGACTTATTCAGAATTGGTTTTGATATGTTTTTCGCCAATTTGTACAAAATCATGGTTAGTAAAGTTACTTTCGTCGGTTTTAGGGGGTGATCGCCCCAATCGTTCCCCCTGGATCCGCCCCTGGTTGGGGGCTCCTTTTAAAGCAGAGTACTTACTTGTGATCTACTTTGGAGTATATTATATGAGTGGATAATAAATTTTTCACCAAAAATGAGGAAAATTTACGCGCGAAACACCTCGAGGGGGCCACTGAAAAGGGGGGCCTGAGGCAAGTGCCTCACTTACCTTCCCTTAAATCCACACTGCTTGCAAAAGTTGCTTTTTCAGTAGGCTGCGGTAAAAACGTATCTGGTTGAAAACCAATGCCAGTTGCGGAATCTTACAAAATTCTGATAATGTCGGTTTGGTTTGTGGCAATGGTTGTTGGACTTAAACAAACCCAAACTTAAGATTTCTTGTGTCATTTGTTCGAAATGCTTCATAACTTCACCCTCGGAAAATGGCGCGTTTATAAAGTGGCACGATGCTTCCAAAGCGACATAACAGTCTAACGCGACTATTCAGGGATACGTTTCTTGCTTTGCAGTTGATTTACTCTACCGCAGGGGTGCAAAAATGCGGTCGCGTACTCGCGCCGCGCGACCAAAAACTTAATTGGAATGCGCGAACGGGATTTGCAGCGACGTTGCAGTGCCACCTAGTTTATAATTTTAAGTGAAAGAAGACAGTCAACATTAATTTTGTGTGTAAATAAGTAGAGGTAAGACGTAATTTGCATATGTTTTTTCCTAAGCTGTTTACATTTTATATTTTATGCACATGAATGCAGTGCTGTATGGCAAAGCTTATATGTGAGCGCTACTAAAATTCTGCACGTTACTGACATTCACAGAAAATTTTGGACCCCTGTTTTACCGCATATAGTTTAAGATTGCCAGCCCACAGTTCCATTTTGTTTTGATCAGCATTCACTATTGCACATCAAAACTCATTTAAGGCAACTTGAAGTTTTATCAACGGCATATGACTGAAGTGGCGTACAATCACTGCTCTAAATGATTTCTGTGTAATAAGTTAACCGTGTTAGCATTTTGTTAAAATAAATAATTATCTCAACCGGGAACAAACAAGTGTTATGAAAGCACAAAGCGCAGACCAGTCGGTCGTGTGAAAGACGAATGCAAAACTTTAGCAAAAATTAATGAGTAAGAACTTAATGCATAAAGGCGAGCTTTGCATCGGTTTAGTCTGATCCTGAAAACGCCTGAAACTCCAAAGCTTCGAAAGTGGAAACATAGAGATACCCAGCAACGGTAGCGGAAATTCTCGACACCAAGCGTTTCCGCTTGGCGCGCATGACACACGTCAAAGATTGCGTGCGCGTTTGCGCTCAGACAATTGAAGAAGGCTCGGCACACGTAAAGCAGAACGTCATCTCAGGCGATTGCCAGGCGTCACAGAAGCGAGATAAATATTTGCCATTTCAAGAGAGCCAAGCAATTCGTAGGCAAAAGTAGCCTACAGCAGGAAATCAAGTCGACATCTGGTGCCATTGCTGTTGGATT
>Ga0210059_1011784_pt1 | contig 13326 bp, 13 predicted proteins | sample Ectturendosymbi2_FD_188042 | JGI IMG/M metagenome (GOLD analysis project Ga0210059, IMG submission 188042) | Ecteinascidia turbinata endosymbiont from Florida, USA - Sample 2 (SPAdes) (version 2) | ecosystem: Host-associated > Tunicates > Ascidians > Unclassified | place: Key West, Florida...
GAGTCTGCAGTTTTATCTTTTTTGATAGTTTATCACAGGTAAGTCGATCATTTCTTTTAAAACAATAATTGTTAAGCAGAATGTTTGAACAGATCCAACAAGCTATATTCACTATTGTACGTGAATTATGTTTGCTTTCACACTTGCCCCACGAAGAAAACAAAAATTTTCGGCTTCCAAGACCGACTGCGATAGTCAGCAAAATCGCTCTGGGAAGAACACTTCTGATACTTGTCACTTTCACAAATCTTAGTAATAACCAAGTAGCTTATCAAAACAATGTGAACCATTTCTGGTGATGGAATTACAAGACCACCCCGTGAAATGCCGTTAATAAAAGAATCTTCAGTGTTCGGTACATCATCACAACCGCAAGTCATTCGACTTTTACAGTAAATGCACTTCAACTTTTTGTTCATGGCAAAGCAAACGTACCCAGAAATATAAGTGATTACGGGCAAATACTCTTCAACTTTCACAAAATCGTCATCGCATAGCAACACCAGCTGCTCACTTGAATAGTTTGGTCCGCAAACAAAGTCATTCTAATCAAAATCAAATTTGCCAAAGTTATTTCCTTATCTTTCAGTTTCAGCTTCAGAGTAGAAAGTAAGCGAAGTTTTTTCTCACTTTCATAAACTTGTGATAAGGAAATATATTTTCCACCAGAAAGTCGACGGTATTGACCAAAACGTGCCTCGAGGGAATCTGTCTGAAACTTCCCCATAAGCACGTAATTTAACCCAAGCTCTGACAAACAATAATCTGCCACTTCACGGAGCCCGCAGCACGTGATCCACAATGCAGTGAAAGTTTCTTTGCTTAATCTCCCACAATCACCAGGAATTTCATCCCTTGCACACAGCCATTCCAAAAAGAAATTTAAAAACCGTCTCGGTTCCGAATCGCGCTCGGTCAGTGACTACTGGTGAGGATTTTTTTATGCAATCCCTTCATTGGCGTTTTAACGTTCACAACATCCCACCTGGTGGAAATTATTTTAATGTAAATGCTGGTATCATGCCAATGCAAGATGTTGTGCTCGCTGCCACGTTCGGCCAAGGCTTGAGCGACGAAATCGTTAAATATACGCAGAGCCAAATTGACATTTAGCCTTTCGAAAGTAGAAGGGTTCAACGCTTTCACCGACAGTTTATAGGCAAATCTCACAATGGAGTAACATTCCAGCTGATGTAAATGATGAAGTGCCTTAAAACGACTCTGGGCAATGCTTACTGGACTGGTCAGTTCGAAACGGATAATATCGCAATGATCGGACTGCACCGTCTCACTTTTACGGAGGGTACATCATACATGTTGCGGTAGACTTTTTGTTTATCCAATTATTTCTAATACACTCGAGAAGGTGCACGGAATCGAACAAGAAAAACAAGGGTCGAGTTCTATCGCAAGGATGGGGGTACACAAACGAATGCTTGAGGGGCACTGCGAAGAACGACATTGCTTTTCTGTTAACGGCGTTGTTGTCCGTAATCATAGAAGAGACACGAAATCTTGCTTCCTCGAGACCCCGGATAATTCAGTGGATGAGGACAAAAAGGTCCACGGCGTTTATTTTGCAAGTGGGCAGGACGTGTACTACATCTTTGTATTTAGACACGATGCTACCAATCATAAAAGCAAACGCTGATTTCGCCGCTTCATTGCTGTTGTTAGCAGCTCCAACAACGTTACTACCTTTGTAATAAAAAACTGTTGGAGGTGAATTTCATGAACTAAAAGTATAACAGTCTTGTCGCTTGGCTACAAGATTTTCACTTTTTCTTTGACATAACATAAAAAGGTGCTATCATGCTGTTCAGTCAAAGAGCTCATTGCTTTTGACAATGTTATTTTACGAATGGTGTTATAACATGGCAGAAGACAATTGCCACTTGTGCGCAAAAACCTGTACGCGTTTGGTGCAGTGTTGTAAAAAAACAGATGCAAATACAAGAAAATCGTAGGAATAACAACAAACACCTTGCTTCATCAAACGCAATTGCTCATACATGAACGATATCACTTGATGAAATTTAAAGCTTTCCGATTTTAAGGGAATAAGCAGCGACAGAACCAGCTGCAAAATTAAAATGAACTGACCATCTGAGCAGTGTGTGTGTGAGGGTGATGTTTGTATGTTTGAAAAAACGTCCAGCACCGTTTCAATTGTGCGCAGGCTGTTCACTTTCAAAGGAAACTGAAACCTATCCAATGATAGTAGTTCGACAGAACTCATATAGCAACTGAGCATTAAGTGCTCGTCGATTGTTAAACATTTCTCGACCAAAGTACCATCATCACTTGATTGTTGCAATATGCCGACAGTAAAGTTGTTAGTACTGTCAATTTCAAATAACTGCCACGGTTTTTCGATTTGCAACTTGTGCTTGACGTCCTCCAATGTTTGGCAGAGATCGTATTGTTCCTGTTGCTCGCAGTCGTGCCTACTCTGGTTCAAAGCTTTTGTTAAATTGGACTGTTCCTTTGCAGTTAATCTTTCATGTAAACTCAACCTGCGCGATGAGCTTGGTCCCGACAAATAATCAGGGCAGTTTGGCATTTGTGATGGGACAACTCCTGGTAGCAATCTTGGTACCTTTAAACGATATCACAGGTGTCGTCCAGTTTTCCCATCAAATGCTGAAGTTTCCCAGCGAATTTCAGTTTTCCGAAAATGTTTTTCGCAAACCTAAAAAAATGTATTAGGGACATCACAATGCGTAAACAGTGCATCGGGAAATGGTCTACTGCAAATTACGTACATTAGCTACTTTCAGGTGAGAGGAACACACCATCAGGCTGAAAGGATCACATCATTTCGCAGCAATAACGTAGACCTTTTTATCCTAATGCGCTTTTTCAATCGCAACCAAAATCTTACTTGCCACGAACCACTTTCCAGGCGGGCGATAAAAACATCAATGATTTATGAATAAATCCATGTTTTAATGATATCAAGCAATTCTGCGACATATGCTTACCATGCTGTGTCGTGTTGGTGAAAAGTCCTCACTGCGAATGGCATATATCCAGTTTTGCTTCAGTGCTTCATCACTTGGAAATTTGAAAACATGTACTTTCGGGCCATTATCATAGTAGCCCTTGCAATGAGGTACACAACATCTGTGCGGCATTATTGGGCTATCACTTGGAAAAAACACGAGCAACTGAAGAAAGCAACAAAAATGTGTGTGTAACTTGTTGACTTATTTCTAAAAAAAGTGTGCGGATACATTCAAAGTCTTAACTTTTGTGGATACTGCAGTAGTTACGTGAACATACATTAGTGCAACTTTGAATCACCGCAAAGAGATTAAATTAATGCCCATTCGGCTGATATCTCGAAAGTTTATAATAACCTTAAAGCTTTTGATGGTGTTCACATTTTATCTAACTGAAAGGTGTTGGTTCGGGTTTGCTTGCTCACATTATGTCATCAGTTCTTCCAAGAGACCTTGCTAGCACAGCAGTTTTTAGCCCTGGCTGCAGTCCGAAAGCATGCGTTTTTTATTCGTTTTGTGATTACCCCCACTTCTGGCTAAATGAGATTGCCACGAACTAACTGCAACTTTTGCGCATGTTTTTCAACTTCATTTCAATGAAGGTAAAGCTTTGTTATGTCAAGAATGCACTTTTTGCCACATTCTTATACTGTATCTACATGCAACTGCTTGCAACATCGCGCCGAGCTATAACACAAATGCATGGCGAACAGTGGACGGTCAGATATTCCATTCCAATGAGCTTCGAAAAACACGGACCAGTTTCTTTGACGTCTTCCAGACGTTGAACGGCCTTGTTTATTTAGGAGGCCTTGGTTTTACTTCCCTGTTTTAACGCGCAGCCTGATATTTTCGCAATTATGAACTGCTGTGTTCAGGGCCGGATTTAGCTGATGCGAGGCCCTAGCCTAGGCTAATCCACTTATGAGGCCCCCTCTATAGGAAAAGCGCTATTCAGTTTAAGCTTAGCCGAAAATGGCGATGTGGACGCTCTAGAAGCACGGTCAATAAAAAACTCTAAATCAGGGGTCACAAACCTTTATGTAAGTGAGCGCTACCTCTTGGGTACCTATTAACGCTAAGGGCTACTAGTTTGATACACACTTCTGAACAAAAATTTAGTTCAATTTACCTCTTATGTTATCATTAATGATGTTAATCTATGTGATGATACTCATCATCCTAATGCTATTTTCAAAACTTGCCCGCGGGCGACCAACGTGGTCCTTGCGGGCAACCTGTTGCTCGCGGGCACCATGTTGGTGACCTCTTTTCTAAATCGTTACTAGAGTGCCCCACGATCACTGCGCTTGTTGCTGCCTTCGACGCAAAAGCGTTCAATGGCACGGAATTGTTGAAATTGTACTTGGCTGGCGGGAAAAGAATTATCAATGTTTGCAGGCAAACTAACCGGAAATGTCATGGTTAAATATTTTACACAACACATGGCCTACGGTTTTATAAGTTGCACATCTGATTTTTCTTTATCTACTGTATGCTCAAAAAAACAAACACCTTGCACATATGTGTGGCGGTATAAAGACGTTAAAGCACAACGTGTGGACCACGTTGCGACTCGCTTACCACGGATGTAAAAATCTCACGCACACGAGCAAAACACGTCAAGTAAAACGCATCCAAATGGTTGCAACTGGTAGGTTCACGATTCGCGCGTTTGCTACTTTTTCAAACTGCTAAGAATCGAACGCAAGTCACAACGAAACGGTCGCGCAAAAGCATGTGAGATTTAAACTAGAACTGTCGCCAGAAAGTCTTCACTACAGGGGGCTTTACATTTGCGCATGGGGACTTGACATTCTGAAAATTGATAAAATCTCCACTGATTACAGTGTTTTAGATTTCAACTTGGAGGGAATGCTCCCCGTGGCGATGGGAGTGTTTTAAACTTCCCTTATGCTGTCATTATTGAAAAACGTGCAAAATGCTGCAATCACCGAATCAAGTAAAACTGAACAGAGCACAGTTTTAAAAAAGATTTTTGTCCTGGCCTTCTTCATAACAAAATCATCTAGGTATTCATTAAAATTTGTTTGCCTAAGTCTGGCACTTTTAATGCACCGATTGCTTAGTGTGGGCAACCTCTCTTGGAACACTGCGACCTTTTAATTCAGTTCTAATTCTTTTGTGTCTTGAAAAAAACTTTCTCCAGAGCAGTTGCTGTAGTAACCATCAAGGTATGAAATAAGGTGCGCAGGGTTGGATAAACTAAGAACCACTACTCTAAGGCATCAGACCCAAACGCGCTTTTGTCGTTTTCTTGCTGTTACCCCTTTCTTTGTCTCCTTGGGGTAAGAGTTCTGTGGTTACCAATTGGCAAAGTGACTTTTGCTTGCTATTCAAACTCATTTAGATTTTCCCTGATTTGCTTAGGCATGGGAGAAGTACAAGCTTGCGCAAGTAAACGCTGACAAAACTGCAGTATTGTTCAGAAGAAGCAACTATGTTTTTATTGTAGGGTAATGCTGCTACTTCTACACAACATGTAGGGTGTAGTACACATAGCTCGGCTTACCATACGTCCCGTTATAGCTGGGACAGTCCCGGTTTTAAGAGCTTTGCCCCGGCGTCCCGGTCAACCAACCAAACTGTCCCGGTTAGGCATTCAGTCAGCCAGGATAGTCCCACACAGTGGCGTAGTGAGGCTAAGTGCCGCCCAGGGCCGGCCAATAAAGCTATGATAGCTCTTATCTGCAGTGCAACTTGTAAGCTTTGATCAGGTGCATTTAAAACACGAACAGTCACAAGTTCTTTCACCTGATTCACACGTACCAATAGGTACGATTCAGTAAATACAGCACGCAGCCAACGTGATTTGTGTACATCGACACAATAGACGGCATGCGGCTTGACCAACGGTCGTATTGAGATTCATGGAAATTCGTCGGAAGACCCTGGCGTTATCAACACGGAAGTTGAATAGCTTAAATTTCACGAATTATTTAGGCATAAAATTTTGACGAATAATTGTCGAACTGATCATATTCCGGCAATTGACTTTATGCGTACCACAGTTTGCTGGAGGCCCCCTTGGATCTTATGGCCCTATAGGCTTAACCCTTCAACGGCCGCGATTGGCCGGCCTTTTTTTGGCCAAAAATCGCCAGCCGCTAGAGCTCGAGAGCTCTTCAAACCCTCTACGGATTCAGCAAGTCTTGTAGTTGAGATCGAAAAAAACGTTTTTCGTTTTCGGTTTGGCGTTTTCTGGAGGTGACGTCACAATGAGGGCATGTTTTCAATTTTTGGCCACCTTTACCTGGCCCTGGGCCCTAACCCATTGACCCATTCTTTTGAATCAAAGTTTTCTTGAAAACTAGGCCAAAATCCGCATTCTGTAGAGCCTTTGATTGACCTGCTAGCACATATGTAGCCAAAATTATGGGTTAAAAACCCAGTTTTTGGCAAAATTCAAAAGGTTCCAACAAAGTCATATTTTTCCCTTTCAGGGAAAACTTTGGCCAGCTATAACTGAGAAGCAGATTGAGCTAGAGAGCTGTTCAAACCCTGTACTGACTGGTGGCGTCATGTAGTTTAGAATAAAAAAAAAATGTTTAAATTTGGGTGGGGGTTTTGGGCCACTGGGATCATGACAGGGGTATGTTTTTTGGTTAATTTTATGACGTCATCATCCGATACAACGCGCCAATATTTTGGCTCGCAATATTTTTGGTTTCTAAGCGAGAATACGCGTTTTTAAAGCCCTTGATTGAGTTTCTAGCGTTTCTGGTTCAAAAGTTATGCCAAAAATATTCCAAATATGACAGGAAACTCCCAGGGGATTATCAGGGATTAGTGGGGATTTCCCCAATTAATATTCTACCATTTTTGCCATGACTTATCAACTAGAAACGCTAGAATGTCCATCAAACCCTCTAAAAGCTCGTGCTATAGCCTAGAATGCATTTAAATCTCGCGCGGTTTCGCGCCAGTGATTCGGCTTGATTTTTGAACTCCCACGGGACGTTGACGTCATGGATTGTTTTGACAGACCTGTCAAAACATGTCAAAACATCCTGTGGTTTTGTAAACATGGCCAGAAAGCCCGAAATCGCACTGTGAAAATTGTTTTTTTCTGTCTAAACTACAAATCTTTCCCGATTCAAAGCGGATTTGAACAGCTTTCTAGCTCGATCCGCTGGCGAGTGTTGTCCATATAGAGAAGGGGTGTGTTCCAACCCAAATTGGAGTTTGTAGGTGCAGAAATTTTCACCAATCTTTGTTTTTTTATCCATAATTTCGGCTACAGATATGCTAGAAAGCCATTCAAGGGCTTCAAAGACGCGGATTTTTGCCTAGTTTCCGAAAAAAAATTGAACCAAAAGAATGGGTCAATTGGTTAGGGCCCAGGGCCAGGTAAAGGTGGCCAAAAAAATGCAAAAACACCCCCACTTGTGACGTTCCCCCCAGCAAACTCCTAACCAAAATCAAAAATATTTTTTCGATGTCAACTAGAAGACTTGCTGAATACGTAGAGGGTTTGAACAACTCTCTAGCTCTAGCGGCTGGCGATTTATGACCAAAAAAGGGCGAGCCAATTTATTGGCTCGCGCTGTCGTTAAAGGGTTTTAAACCTATATAGCCTATAGGTAAATACTGCCCTGGCTGTGTCGTAGCGTTGAGTTTATTTTCCTCCGATATCGTGACCGGAGCACTGATAGTTTATATTCAGTGCAATGACATATATTAAGGGGAGTGCCTGTAGAAGAATATGCATATTGTGTCAACAAATTTCGCGAAAACGTTGATCAGGAAACATGAATATGACATTAAATTGTGACGTCAAAAATAGCCCACACCAAATACAAATGGCCATTCTATGCCACTGAATGAACCCCCCCATGAAAATTTTCTGCGTACACCACTGTTTTAGTAAACTTGAATTGAGCCTGTTCAAACAATTTTTAATTCATAAAATGTTCACGATCTTCACAAGCGGTCGGAATTTTTAAAACAAATTTGTTTAAAACAAACGAAGGAGTTCTTTCTCCTGTTTTCATTACAAACTGTAAAGAAGGTTTTAATGGTTTCTTTCTCTCCTTACGCACCAATACTTCACCTTTCATTAACGGTTTTCGTGGAGAAGAGCATTCAATTGGCCTCATTTAACTTTTCTCATTAATTTTTTTGAGTTTTGTCCATATTAGCTTATATATATAGAATTAAACAACATAACTCTTTTTACTTTCACTTAAGTTGTGTGGATTCTATCAAAGGGGCGCTGCACTTACATGGACAGTTTTCATTTTCCACTTGTGATTGGCTTGTGGTTAATAGTAAAACTGTGAAAGTTGCCACTACTCTTATTTGGAAGGTACATAAATCGTATAGGCCTACTTTATTTTTTATGTATTTGGGAAAAGCAACGAAATGATATGAAACAGTGCGTGAAGACCTTTGGGCGTTGCAGGAAAACGAAGTCAACTTTGTAAAGCATTTAGAGTTCGCTCTACTTACAGTAGACAGTGAATGTCAAAAATGGTGAGATATCCACCTGCCAATGAAAATCACGGCAAGCATGGACGTATAGATCTGTCAATCAATGGGAGAAGGCGTATCGCTGAGTATTGTAAAAATACAATACTTTATTCCAGTGTTGCTCAAAATGTTTACAAATGCACTGATGATGGCAGCAGGAGTTACCGAAACGTCTGCAACATGTCGTTTATATCGTTATCAAAATGTGTTACGCGACGCACTGTGTTCTGCGATCTTATTCAAAAAGTTTCGCCGAACAAATATCATGACGGACTGTAATGTCACTTAACTCTTTTCGTCACCTATTGGTCTTTCTTACCTCATAATGAGCGTAAATACATGCCATCACCAGCATAATGCATTGTTTTTTAGTAATCCAAAGCATTTCGGGTCGTTTAACCCCTTCCACTCCAGATAATCTCTAAATATGACTTTGTTTCTTTTTGTTTCACGAAGGGAAAGAACAAAGCTTTATATTCCGTGGCGACAGGTATCTGAGACACTCTGTTTTAATCAAGTCAGAAAATTATTTGGTAATTTTTCTCTTGCTGTAGATTGCCCGAAGTGGGTGAGGACAAAAGGGAGTAGAATTTAGCCTTTTTTAGATCGATGTGCTTGCCAGAAACTATAGCAAATTTTTTGTTCTGAATGTAGAGTCTGCGTTGGCAGATTCGGTGCTGTGGAGGCTAGCATGTTTTCACTACATACTACACGCAATAATTTTGTAATTCACCCAAATTTTTTGGTTGATTGAAATAATTAACGTTGTTTGTAATATTTCTCCTATAGCAGGGGAAAGTAGTGCAGCTTATCTGCTTTATCCACCAGGACCGCTTGTCCATATTTTTTTAGTTGTATGGGATGTAAGCTCATGGGATGTTATAGAAACATGGGATGTTATAGAAAAAGATTGCTATTTTCCCGAAGTAGCACGTTCAGTGATAATTGAATTGTTTTTCTTAATTTGAAACACAACCTGCAAGATATTTAAAAAGGTGGTCGCAAATACTTCAATTTGAACAAAATAAATTTCAACCTGGGGCGGATCCAGCAAGTAAGGTTAGGGGAGGGGGGGCAATTTCAGTAATAATTGGTAGTCAAGTCTCAGAACGGATTCGCTGCTGCAAGAGAGATGAAGCATACTCACAACACTGCTGTGACAAAACAATGGACGACAAAATGGCCTTATATTGCCAATGCTGTTTTCCGAATTGTAAAAAATCATGGTGGATAAGGTTACTTTTGTAGGTTTTAGGGGCGATCGGAAGATCCGCCCCTGATTTGAACTAACTATTTCCAATATTAAGTTGCAGAAACAGAAAAAATATCCAACTCACAAGTTTGAGTAGATTTGAGTACTATATATTCAACTGGTGATAAACGTGAATTTTTTTCCAATTTTACGTCATTCGAACAAAGCTTCTTTCAAAATCTGCAATTTTTTGAACCAGGTCATACGAACAACGACACCAGCAAAAGTAAGAGAACCTAGAATTCTACAAATTTCTGTGGCATTGTGCTTCGTCAGTGTAAACAATGGAGACAGGATATTGTCACGAAAACGGTGATAAACGCGTTTCCATGTAAAACTACTGATGGTCTTTTCACTGGAAAAAAAGCTAAATCACAGTTTGGCACAAAAGTGTTGGTAGAACGTGTTTCTTGAAACTACGGTTTGTAATCATGAACTTCACGGTCAGTATATCGTGGCTGAATATCGAAATTAAAAGAAAACAGCCCTTAACATTTCGTACCACATTGTAAAACATATACGGTCATTATTCAATATTATGGCTTGAGCCATAAGCCTATATCATCGCACAACTGATGGCAACAGCGATTACCGGAAAGCCTACGTTATGACTCTTACTGCTTTTTGTTGGCGGTTTTTTCTATGACATTACTTGGACCAGCAGATTTAATATAAAGGAATTCTACCAACAAGGTAGTTACGCTATTACACTTTCTAAAGAATTAGAAGTATAATATACCGTCATTTGTCAGGAATCCTTTCACATCAAAGCATCAGAGACTAGTATGTTTCGTCTGCTGAGTAGACATAATTTGCTCTTATTAAAATAGGATTGAAAATACCATATTTTTGTGCTTTGGAGCAGTACCATAGGCGGATCCGGGATTTTTTAGGGGGGAGGATCAGGGACAAATTCACCCGGATGTGTATTGACTCCATAGCGGTGCAGACCCAACTGCTCGGGTAACTTTTTTTTAACAAACACGGTTAATACCCACAGAAATTTTGGCCAAATCGCATTCTCACCATTAGGCTTTCTGGGACGTTTCTGGAGAAGAAGTGGCCATCACAACAATTCAGAAATTATTCTCAAACTTACCTAACCTTTAAAAAGTAATGATTGTCGAAAAATGTTATTATTAGCAAAATTAACACAAGTCCGCGCCGAAAAAAAACGCGTGGAGCAGGCATAAAAGTGATACAAAAAATACACGAAAAAAAGGAAATGCCGCCAGTAATGTTTGTTGGCAGTCTGTACAAGGCCCATGCCGTAAAATGTTCGAAAATTGCAGATGTGCATGGAAAAAAAGTTCATTGAAAATTTGTTTATTTTCGCAAAATTTTCCGATTTTTATTACACATGACGATTGTCTACGCAAAACGACGAAATTTGTTTACAAAAATACCCGCCAATCAGTGGCAACTATTTCAAACAAATGCTATGGTTATCAAACCATTTGACCACAGAAAGTAACTTGAAGGTCGGAAAAAAGGTGGTTCTTTCGAAAAGAAGCACATCTCTTCCCCCAGAAATAATGTTTGGTGCACGTGCATAGGCGTAGGCATGGGCGCCAAGCGAGCCATTCTCCCCAAATTTCTAGCGTTTCTTGTCAGTTTGTGCTTTGAGAGGCGGTGTCGAAAGCAAAATACTGTTGCTCGCTCAAAGTCAAAGATTTGCCCGCCCCAAATTTGTGCGCTGGCTTACTGGCTATGCCACCTAGTTTCGGGTACGCGTAGAGACAAACATCCCAAAAAACTCGAAGCAGTAAACGCTGGTTTGCCAAGGAAGGTGTTTGTTGCATCACGTGGGCAATGAAAATGATCAGACAATGTTTCTCACGTCACAGTGGGAAATGTTAATTTTTTGCAGCGAGTCAATGACCAACTTCTGCTGCTCATCCATTCAATTTTTTGTACGAAACGCGACGATATCGTAGTAACACAATTTTAGAAATACTGTGCAGAAGGTTGAAAATTTTGTTTAGAGACAGCAGAATATGGGTCTTCCTCAGTTGCAAGAATACCTTGAAAACGTGATAGCTTTTCGTTCAATTTTTTGAACATAAAATATCTAAAAACTACAAAGCGTTATGTAGGTCAAAACAACAAATCAATGAATTAATCCCTTAATGATATATCAGGGGATTAATTAATCGATCATCGTTTTTTGGCCATAACTTGCCAACCACAAACGCTAGAAGGTAAATCAAGGGCTTTAAACATGCGGATTTTTGCCTCGTTTTTTAAACGAAAAAACAAAGAAAATGCCCCATAAACTTTTTTCTCAGGCCCCGATGATGTCAACCGATATTCCCTTGGCCCTCACTCACTCATGACATCATCCCAAAAAAGTTGAAACACCAAAAATGCCCGGATTTTTTTAATCGTAGCTTGGAGACTTTCTGCTTATTTAGAGTTTGAACAGCTCTCTAGTTCTATCGAATGGCGAGTGATGTCAGGAAAAGTCCAATCCTAAAACTGAAAGGCCGTCTAACAACATTCTAATACTGAAGGTCATTTTTTCTAATTGGAAGGCATCATATCAAGAGAGCAATTGGATACGTATCAGTGGTTGTCATGCCTGAATTGTTTTATTTCAATTGATTAACAGAAAAAAGAAATGTGCAGTATGTCTGCTGTTCGCACATAGTGTTGCGATCGGAAAGCCCGAGCGGCATGTGCGCAAAGCTTCACACTGTGGCAGCAAGCAACAATAGAGACCATGCGCCGCGATCACTCTGTTATTGCTTGTTCGCGCCACATATATATGGGTGTTCTTCGCGCATATTCCGTTCGTGGTGAAACACACATTCAATGCAACGCCACCGGAGAGGTTGCAACCAGGCGCGGACACAGGAGGTATGCAGGGGATTCATCCCTCCACCAGACCTAAAGAGGGGTTGACATGACACTTAATTTCAATGAAAATCATCGCCAAAATATTTTTGTACCGCACATTACTCGCTAAAGATGCTAAAATTTAACTTATGCTAAGATTCTAAGAATTACTCAAAAACACTTATTTCACTCATGTCCGATTTTTCTGCAGAGGCATGATGCCAAAACTTGCGAGCGGATTGTTCTGCTGTTGGGCTTTATTGCGTAACAATTACAAGGCAACAATCTTCGAAGGTTCTCTTTAGGTTGCAGTAGTAGGTGTTTTGCCACTTGCGACTGTTGAACTCAGACATCATGGCAGCGAGACAATGACTGCTGATATAGGGGTAAGCCACGTAGTGTTATACTGTGTGAAAAGAAGCATGAGTGAATCTGCAGCAATGCTTCCACAAGTCTGAAAATCCATTGTTAGTGTCAGCAGTGGCGTAACTAGATATTTGAGCCAGGGATAGAAAACTTAGCTGAAAGGGGGCTTGCCATTGCAAGGGGCCACGAGCCAACTCTCAGAAAAAATTGAGAAATGATGGTGAGTGTGGATGGTTATACTAAAACCCTAAATCACCGGAAAATACACCGAAAAATGCAAAAAAACAACAATCTACTGAAAACCCGAAGAATACTAAAATAGAAATATAAGGTAACTGTGCGCCCGGTTTTTACTTTCAGCTTGCCGGGGGG
>Ga0210059_1011785_pt1 | contig 13323 bp, 12 predicted proteins | sample Ectturendosymbi2_FD_188042 | JGI IMG/M metagenome (GOLD analysis project Ga0210059, IMG submission 188042) | Ecteinascidia turbinata endosymbiont from Florida, USA - Sample 2 (SPAdes) (version 2) | ecosystem: Host-associated > Tunicates > Ascidians > Unclassified | place: Key West, Florida...
GGTGTTTTGTGTGATCCGTGTTTGAACTTTAAGCAAAATGATGGTTATATCGTACTGCAAAACAATTCATTCTACGCCAGACCAACAACCTCCTAAACATTAAGCCTTCAGGAAATTAAAAATCTGGCCTAAAGTCGTATAGTTATACCACGGCGGGTTCAGTCTAGGACAGTTCGGCGCTGCCATTTCGGCGACGAGCCGTTTCGGCGACGGGACGTTTCGGCGATGGTGGTCGCAAATGTTTTATGCGAAAAAATGTGTGTTTTTGAAATATTTTGAAGGCTACGCTACAAAGGATGTTTGCTTCATAAGTGTTTTTGTTGTCATGCTGATGGCCAGTGTCCAGAATCGGTGTACGAATACGCAGTAATGGCACTTCCAAATCCATGGTATGCATCATGAATTGCAATAAATACAGCATAATTGGAAAGATCTGGGACAAGTGCTAGACTGACTCTTGCGCTTACACGCTTCCCAGACGACGGTAGTGCGAACTTTTGCCCTTTGGTGACATTCCAAAGGAAAACACATTTCACATTTCATCGCCGAAACGTCCATCGCCGAAACGGCGGCGCCGAACTGTCCCATTCGACGGCGTATTAATTAAAGATTAAGCATTGCAAGCTTAAAGGTTTGCCACCGATCTTTAAAATGCTACATAAACAGAGTTTTGTCTAGGCTGGAGAAAATGTGAAACGCCGAATATATACCACGGCATCACCTAAGCAGCTTTGTAGCTTGACTTTAAAATTGCTTGATTCCAACTCTCTTACCTGTACTTGAATTTTCATTGGAAAGAGACAAGATGTTGCATATGTTTCGTCCTTTCAACCTGCAATGCATTGTAATTCAAACTCTTCATTGCTCAAAAATTGTGGACCACAATCCAAAGTACACGAATCGATAAAACTATCGTTTGTACATAAGGCAAAGACAAATCATCAACTACTAAGAAAAGTGTTTCACATATTTCAAACAAAAAGAGATTTTCAAACGTCTTGCAGCTTTTCACAAAATCTTTCATTTTACAAGGTAATGTTGAATTGCATTACGAAAACTTAAAAAACATTCCTTTATCAAACAGATATAGTGTATATGACATAAACAACAAAACGCAGATTTACCACATTACGGCTGCACAAAGAAGCATCGTCGTTAAGAACAAGGAGAGGGCAATCAATAAAGAGATTGTGTTGGAAGAATCGGCACAATCTAAAAATACCTGAAAGGTTAGCATGTGTGCTGCAGTTGTACAACATTTTTTCAAGAGTAATTCCGTTGTAAATTTCCTGACATTTACCAGACGAAGACGTATGTCAAACAATACAAACATTTTACCTTTTATGAAAAAACGAATTTTGCAAAAATGGAGTTAGAAATTTTGTTTGATCTCATTTGTTGTTGTCTTGTCTAATTCTTGAAAACGTGAATAAAACTATTCAAAAAGTTAGAATTTTATCACTGTTTTTCTTTGTGTTTTGCACCAACGGATTAGTGTCCATTTTATCTCTTCATTTTCAAAATTTCCAGTTGTGTAAACTTCATCTGCGTAGCAACGCAAATGGACCATAACGTATTACTGTGAGTTTTTACTTCCAGTCAGCTTCACTGTAATTTTGAGTACAACATTGCCTAATCACACACAATTATCTAGATCAGGGGTGGGCAAACTACGGGGCGCATGCGGCCTGCGAGATCATTTTATGCGGCCCGCCGGAACTTGCAAAAACTCCTACGTATGTAGAATTTCTGAAACATTTACTATTTTCATAAAAACTCAGAATTTTATGAAAATAGTTAGATTTCAGTTCTAACTATAACTTTATAAATAACATTAAACGTACCAAATGTGAAATGCAAAAATTGTTTGTAATATGAATATGTGGTTGTTTACACACTGAACAAATTTTCCTACTTTGTAATGAGAGTGTGCGGCGCTCGGCTACAACATTTTTTAGAAATGTGGCCCTCCGTACCAAAAGTTTGCCCACTCCAGGTCTAGATAACCCTATTCACATGGAGCACAGCATTAAGAAAACAACGGTGCAGTTAATTTGTAATTAGATACCACTACAACAACATATGAATTTTTTACACGTCGATGCATGAACACCTCTCTAATAGCAGTCGATGTAAGAACACCTCTGTAATAGCAAGAGATGAAACAAGATCTGTTTACGTAAGCTCTACTTTGATGAGATATTGGCATGCACCTGAATAGAAAAGCATAATGTAGTAACGCACACACTGTTTGCGCCAAGCGATCAAAGCACTTTCGACAGCAAAGAGATTTGAAAAATGGACTAAGCACGTTCTGCTATTGGGAAGAGCCTATTGCCACAAGCACAATCACCCATGCTGATAACACAATCGCAAACACCAGAAAAAGGCTGAGGAAAAACTCAAGCAACAAATTGCTTATCCACATCCTTCGCCATTATTTAGTCTCTGTCGGTTACATCGAATCCCAAAATTGTTGATTAAACATATTTTAATTTGCTTTTTACCCCATTGTTCAAAAATCTGCCATTCGCCTTTTTGGAACTTTTATTATTTGCGCAAAAAAAACTCTTTCAAGAATTCCTTTTTTTTCAAAACACATAGTAACTTTTCAGAGAAAATACAAGCATTTTGACTCTTTACATAACTTTTCCAAATCTCTTCTTGAAGCATTTTTGAGATTCATTGATGATGGTACTTCCCCTATTTTCACTGGCCAGCATTAATTTGTTTCTACAACAAAAATGGATTTAACATCAATGAAAGATATAGTTAAATTGCATCAATATTTTTTTGCTTTCAGTCAGCTGAAATTCAGAAAAAATCTATCATTGTAGTTTGTCAATGGCTTAGCTCAGGGGTGGGCAAACTTTTTGTACGGAGGGCCACATTTGAAAAAAATGTTGCAGCCTAGAGCCGCACACTCTATTTACAAGGTAGGAAAATTTATTCAGTGTGCAAATAACAACATATTCATATTAAAAACAATTTTTGTATTTCACACTCAGGTACGTTTAATGTTATTTACTCAGTTATGGTTAGTACTGAAACATTGACTATTTTCGTAAAATTCTAAGTTTTTATGAAAATAGCAAATGTTTCATAAAATTCTACAGTAATAATAAAACCTTATAAAAAAATTACCAATCACAAAAGTTAATGAAGCTTGTGCAACTTTTCACAGTTCTTCACAATCTTGAAATTGCGAGCAAGTTTGCTGGTAGATATCATGCAGATTGGTGTCATAAGAGCATACAGGTTGGTGTCATAAGAGCATGCAGGTTAGTGTCTGTCAGCAATGACCTGTTCTTCGACGTGTTTATCTTTAAACAAAAAAATGCTTGTTCGCAAATGTACGTGGATCCAAACAGTGTCAAAAACTTCGCAGAAAGTTTTTCAAGTTTGGAAACAAATTGTCAGACAATGGCTTGTAGAAGTCAGGCAGTGAATCTGACTTGAACTTCTCTTTCAAATCATTATTTGCTTGCAAGTCCAGCAGTTCCAGCTGTATATCCTCAGGAGCTGAATCAACCTCTGTGGTGAATGGAGAGCTGAGGATATTAAAATGCGATTCCAGGTTCTTAAATTTCTGTCGAATTCGACAGCCAAAGGTATCCAACTGAACTTTATGCTTTGCTGCAAGTTCACTAGAAATGTTTGCTTCTTTCAGCAAAGGAAAATTACAAAATCTGTTATAACCAGCTTGCCTGGAGAGCAATGACAGGTTCATTTGGAATGATTTAACGTGCACGTACATCTCGTGTGTAAATATACCATTGCCCTGAAGTTTTATATTCAACTCGTTGAACTTTTCCATAATATCAATGGCCAACTTGAAGTCCAGCCTCCACTCTTCATCAACAATGTTGGTACTAAAGTCACACTGAATGCTTTTCATTTCCAGGAACATCACGATTTCTTCTTTTAGCTCCCACACTCTCCTCAATACCTTGCCCAGGCTCAGCCAGGGTACACCGCTGTGGTAAAGGACATCCAAATGTTCAGTTTTTAAATCTTCTAGAAATGCCCGGAACTGCCTGTGTTGAGTCCCCTGACTCTGATAAGATTGACAACATTGACAACCGAATCAGTAACATGCTTAATGTTCAGCGCACCTTTACACAGGCTTTCGTGGTGGATGAGGCAGGGAAGTGGTATGAGCGCATTGCTAGGATGTTCTGCTTTGATCTTGTCATTCATCAACTTAGCAGCCCTACAGTTTTTCCTGTCAAAGCACGAGCTCCATCAGTTGTTGCACTCGCCATATTATTCCACTCCCACCCAGTTCTTGCAATGCAGTTTTCAACAGCATGAAACACGTCCTTACCAGTTGTTGTATTTTTTAGGGAATCGACACAAAGTATCTCTTCATTGAGTTCAAAATTAGCATCCGTTCCCCGTATAAATACCAACAACTGTGCAGTGTCTTGTACGTCAGTGCTTTCATCCAATGCAAGCGAATACCACAAAAACTGCTTGCTTGTATCCTTCAGTTGGCTCATGAGATCGTCACTTGTTTTTTCAACATGTCTAACCACAGTTCTCCTCGATAAGGCAATGCTATCCATTTTGGTTTTCTGTTCTGGACACATGATACTAGCTACGTCAAACATGCATTCCTTGATAAACTCACCATCTGAAAACGGTTTCTTCCTTTTTGAAAGTTTAAAACTGGCTTCGGTTGCAGCAGCTTGTATGATCGACTGTTTGGTGAAAACGCTCTTGTTTCTTCAGCGTGTTCACTAGCTCTTGGCATTTCCGTTTTCTTTCTTTACTGGTGAAATTTCGTCCAAAATTTACATGCTTGATTTGATTGTGTCTTTTTTAATTGTACTCCTTGAAAACAGCCACGGACTAATGGCACAACAAGCAAACTGCTTTATTCCCGATTCGTAAAATAGTTTTTAACTGTCCATTCCTCATCAAAAACATGACATTCGTCTTCAATCTTGCGCTTCTTATCAGCACTCATTGTTTTAATAAAGTAAAAATATAAATCTTTTATTTTTTAACAAAAATTCTGCCGAAGTCAGAAAAATTAAATTGTGCATCTCAAATAACAACGAAAAGTTATTTGCAGGAAAGCGGAAGTACTATTTTGATTACTTGCAGTTTCGATTTAGCAAAATATTCGCAAAAAAGGTTCCCAAATATTTTGTCATATGACTTACTTAATTTAAACAATAAGTGATGCGTAGGAGTTTCTACAAGCGCCGGCAGGCTGCATGAAATGGTTTCGCTGGCCGTAGTTTGCCCACCCTTGGCCTAGCTGGTTGAGCATTCGCCACCAAAGCTGGCAGACTGGATTCGATTCCCGGACAAACTGGACGGATCATATCGAAGACTTGAGAATTGGTACTTGCGGTCTGTTCAGCCTCATGCTGGGCGTTGATGAGTGGGTGCAAGGGAACAGTTCACGCGCGGCGCTGCCATTGACCCGCCAACAGTGCAGCATTCACTGCGAAAGCAGCCGCGTAGCCTACTCTGATAAGATTGGTTGCGCCGTGGGCGTAGCTCCACCGAGCAAGCAAGCGGAAATGGGCGATGCAGATCACTCGTGACACTAAGGAGCACAGAAACCGAGTATAAACGAAACTGAATTGAACTTGCAAATGTGCACTGCACGCCCAAGCGAACCACCAAGCCTCGCAGCAGACCTGACCTGCATGTCTGCTGTTAATTTTAGTGATTCGCTTACGCATGTAAATTTATAAGTGTTCTTCTTTTTCTTTCAATACTGAAAGCCTGCAGAAGCAGAACATTAAACATGAGGTAAAACTTTTATGCTAGGAGACGCCTTCATGTTGTTGATGTAAGAACCCTTAGGATTTATTAAATATACAGTATGTTCACTGCAACCAAATTGCCTCAGTTTTCAGTGTAGGAAGGGAGTCCACGACGGCAACACTAGATTCGATTTTACAAAAATCCTCAATAATTATCACGTTAGCTCGTTGTAGACTAGAGTGGTCCAACTGCAGGCCCGCGGGCCACATGTGGCCCGCGGACAGAATTGTCAAGGCCCGCGGGCTTTCTCAGTTTTCATTTTTGTGTATGTATTACGGTAGATAATTTTTGTTCGAACAAGCATAACACTTTTTGATAGAATGTACAATATTAACGGCGTTAGGCTAGCTAGACGAAAGACCTTCTGCAAATTAGTCAGCAAAGATATGTTTCCCAAACTGAAAGATTTCACACTAAAAATGCACGCGATGTTTGGACGCACAAACGTGTGTGAGAGTGCATTTTCAACCATGAAGCAAGCCAAATCTAAAAATAGAAATCAAAGTGCACACGAAACACTGGACGATGGTTTTCGGTCTGCTACCGCTAACATCTTGGCATCGATAAAGGAACGATAGTTTCAGAGGCCTCGACCACAGGTACCCACTGACAATTTGCTGTTTGCTATTGTGTAACAATTTCAATGACGAACTCACTTTTCTTCCCTTTTCAATTTTAAATCTTTGAATCTGTTGTTTCATACATCATTGTGTTGGAAGTAGCCCGCAAGTTGTCACGTTTTTTTGTAAAAATAGTCCGTAAGTCAAAAGTCGCTGGACCACGCTGTTGTAGACTTCTTTCCGTTAAACGACAAAATCGCCTCTTTGAATTTGTTCAGGTGTCTCGCTTCTTTTTCAGCTTCATACTTATGTAACTTTGCGTTCGCTGGCCAGTACATGAAGACTTGGCTTGGAGCCGTAGTTTCCCTTTACTAGCTTTCTCCCTTTCAACGGATTTCTCAACAGCCTTTGTTGAAAGTGTCCCATTTCAGATTGTTTCTCATTTATTGACTTGCATTAAGGGCTGACGAGAATTGTCCTGTAAAGTTCAATAGATCCTACATGGTTTTTACTTTCGTATTTTGTGTAAACGTGAGTTTTCGCTGTTAACCGCTTTGAAATGGAATTTGCACACAAATCAAATTGATTTTTTTAGAAGAAAAGCTTGATGAAACCTTAATAGAGTTGCTTACATTGGAACATTTCTTGAATTGCAGAAAACGATTGTTGTATTTCTTTGCTACGTAAGTATAAAATCCGCAAATGAACGATGACAACACGATATCCTCAGTATTTTTAACCTGTTTCTAAAATATAGAAACGTTTTAATGGCTTAAAAAACATGTTGTTTTTGTATCGAGGAAAAGGTTAGATGAATGAAAATCAACTGCAAAGTTTGTCTACATGAAAAATCAACTCTGAAATGTTTGGTTGTATGAAATAACAAAGCCTTTATATATGTTTCAGATTATGGTCACAGGTGGAGGAACGGGGGGTGGGGGTGCATGGACCTAAGCCCTCCCACTAATTTTTATGGGGAGGCCTGGCCCCCAACTTTCAAAGTTCGAATTTTGCCTAATTAAGTTCAAATAACACAATCAGTAAGAACAACACGTTACGTTAATGTGCTCAAGTCAGTGTAGCATAGTTAGTTAGTCTAGGGTGTAGTGTAGGTAAGGGCAGGCCCGTAACCAGCTTCGGACACCAGAGGGGGAGCAGACTTCTCTGAGAGAGGCCCAAAATTTTTAGACTACGTCCAATGGTTTTAAACTATGCCCAACACATTTTTTCCAGGGAGGCGAAAATTTGCTAGTTACGGGCCTGGATAGCGGCTGTTGAGGGCTTAAAAAGCATTGCATGAAATTGCTTTCATGCAGACAAAAGTTTATGACGTCATATTTCAATACTTATGACGTCACAGTTGCCAATTCAAACCATAAAAATTTTCTATAGTTTTTTGACTTGCACTTGTGCCCCCACTTTCAAAAAGGTCCCGCCACTTAGGATTATGGTAGAAGTGTTTGTCTCACGAATGATTCAATCAAAGATAAAATCATGAGCGAAACATACATTCGCAGTTATCTCCATACTTGTTCATTCACCTGGTTTAACTTTTGAATGATCATCTTTTTCTGAACATCCCAAATATTTGAAGGTTACCTTAACGCTTGCTTGTTTGATATACATTTTTACAACAAGAGGAAAAACTGCCTTTACTGGTTTCTTCACTTGGCAAAATTGCCTTGCGTTGCCGTTCGCTTCGCAAGCATCGTCGATAAAGCTCCAGTACTTCAAGGACAGGCACCTTAATCCAGGCTTGGTAGAAGAGAATTGAAAAGACGGATCTGTGTAAATTGTTTCTTAGTAAACAATGAAATTTCACTCATAATTACCAGTTTTTTAATGCCTTCCAATGTGGCTTCTAAAAAACTAGTAATCAAAGCGGTGTGAAATCTATGTCGTTATGCGTTTCAGGAAAGGCATCCGCATGCTATTCATTTGTTTGGTTCCAAGTACTTTTCGGTAAATCTTTGACAAATTCTTTTAAAATCGAAAGTACTAGATTGTTTTGTTAACGAATGCGTTAACTGAATCAAGATATATACTCAGCTGCGTATAGGGTAAAGTGCTCATCACATACTTACACTGAGGGACTTCAATCTTCAACAAACTATTCTTTGCAACCTCGTGCCCATCAAAAGTTATAGCAAAGAGAAAACTTGTTCGGTCCAGCGGTGGCCAGAACACCAACTTAAACACCTTTGTACTGATGATCGGCGAAGAGATTTCAAAATTTCCGAAATTGTCGTGAAAATTCATCGTGGTTATTGAAGATCCGCTGAATGAAAATCTTGTCGAAACTGCAGTAAAAACACGTTTTTTGATTTTTTTAAGTAACTTTGTTTCTTCACACATTTTTGCAAGTAATTGCTCGCTGTTGTCTATTAGCATTATTTCAAAACGAAAAAGAAAATCTGATGAAAACTTTAAATGTGTAACCAGCGATGTGGTCGGGGTGAATGCGAAAGAATGACTCCCCAACTCATTTCGGGGGCAAAGGTGTCCACTCTACTTTCGGTGTGAAGCTAAAATATTGGCGCTTTAAATGTCATTTGTGTGGATTTTGCTGATTTTAGCAAGTCACATTTCGCTGCAACAAAGCATTCCACACATATTTTTCAGCCACCAAACCATCCGCGTATAGACATATGAGCAGGCCCGTAACCAGCTTGTGACACCAGGGTGGGCGAAAATTTTTCTAACGGGTTCCAAAATTTTTAAACAATGTCCAATAGTTTTAAAAACTATTTCCAACACATTTTTCCAGGGGGACAAAAATTTTTCCAGGGGGTGCTTCCGGGCCTGCATACGAGACAAAAAAAATTCTATTGCTGCAGGATTTGTGTTTCAAAGGTCAAAAAATCAATCAGTAAATCTGAGGGAAAGCAGCGTTTTGCAAATGCTGATATAGATTTTACTAATTGTTCACAGAAACTGCTAACATGGGTCGGTATATAACACAAATTTATGCCACTAGCAGCAAAAATATCAAAAGTTAAACACTTTTTTTCATGAAATCTGAAAAACTTTAATAGTCGTCGTTCTGATTATGCATCAGTATACAACCTGCCGGAAATTCTGAATATGCAGAAAAGTCTATAGTTAATTTAAATGCGGTCGTAAACTTCCAAATACTTTGTACAAAGTGCAGCACTTGCTTTTCCCGTTTGAACAGGTTTCTCTGTGAAACCGGAAAAAGAAGATTGGCTTAAAACATGTTTGCCTGCACTCGTTCTTGCTTCGCTGATCGTCTAGCAATCATGTCTTAATACACGAAAGTTTTACGGTTTTTTTTTCTAGAAGATGTATGAAGTGACAAAGTAAGGTGATGATATTTCATGTAAACAGAACACGCGAAGCTTTACTGCAGTCAGAAAAATCATTACACGTGGATTTTAAATGTAAACAAGTAGTCTTGTAGGATTTTTTTTAAACCACGAAAAAGCAAAATTATGATAAACAACACAAAAGCGAAATTACAAAAACATTTCTTCTACTAATAACAACGCTACAATGTTACTTGACATCTTTCACTCTTTTCAGAAAATGCACCGTACTCTTTTGAATTACTCGTCACGACATGTTCAACCCAGTGAATAGAAAAGCAATATACAGATAAAAATGCGACTCATTTACTGTAAACCCAGATCAAATATGCAATCCTACAAGAATTTTAGAAGTTCTTACGAATTTCACATAATTTAAACATAAAACATTTAAATCCATTTGTACTAATCTTACCAAGTTAAAAACAAAAAGTTTGACTTTGAAATAAATTATTTGTTAACATTTTGGAAAGTCACAATGCTGCCAAGTCGGGCAGAGATTTTACAGTATAGCACCATACTGCATTCTTATCTTTAGTTTACTACAGTTATACTAAGATAGTGGGAAAACAAATCAACTCTGTAAATCAAACACAATTCTACAATTAGTCATTACATTATTATTTCAACGTAGAGTAACATTTTGCTTATCTTATCAGCATAGACTGTATAAATGCAAGCAGCTAGAAGAAATGAGCTCACTTAAAAGTATGAAAAGAGATCTCAACCATGAAGGAGTTCGCTTTGAACATTTTCTCCAACGTATTGACATCCAACCAATACTAAAGAATTTTTCATTCAGACTTTCTGACACCATTTTCCACAATTTTTTATTGTTTACTTTCACAGCGTTTATCAATGACAGTGCACGTCTGTCAACCAAACAGAATTAGTTTTCATTCGGTCCAAACTAAACTACTGCCAGCAGGCAACACAATGAGCTTTGCTGACTTTTATTTGCGTTCTGTCGTGCTGGGAAGTTGATATGCCCCTGATACATAAACGATTCGATCGTCATCAACACTAGCGAAACGTTTTTTGTTCCCTCCTGCACAGATGATACTCTGACTCACAGCACATTTTCCTGTTTGGCTCGCAGTGTGATGTCAGGTGACTAAACCACTCTCTGAAAAGCAATTAATCGTTTGCGCAACGGTTAAATTAAAACAGTTTCAATAAAAATGGCGTCCGGTGGTTTCTGTGGATGTTGTGAGTGCTCACAGTAACCATAGTGACCAGCTAGTTATTTTCGTTGCCGAAATCTCCCACAAACGGTCCGGAAATCCAGGCGAATGTTGAAATGTTTCTAAAATTCTTGGCATTTTTTTACTGAATTTCTTCTGTAGATATTGAACAAATAGTAATTTCATTAATGTATAATCGTATACCGTTTGAATTATTCATTCATTACCTGAAAAGTCTTCCTTTTGCTTTATTTCTTCCAAACATTTTCGAAAAAAGGTAATACTTTCGAACAACAACTAAAAGCAATCAAAATTGAACTTCCGAAAACGTTTAAATGAACAGCTCAACCAGCGCGGGTGCAATTCAAAGTTCTAGGTTTGCTGTAAGCTTCCTAGGAATCGGCCGACCGGGCTCTGCTTTTATCCTTTTGCGATGCTTCAATCTTGCACATATTTATATTCAAGTAACTACTCCCTACGAGAGAGTTAGACAGGGAACCCATCTGCAATTTTATTAATAGGAAATCGATTTCATATAATACTACGCATCCACAGTCCTTAAAACGCTTATTCAAATAGAATAAGTCCAGAAAGCTTGTTCTGCGCTGATGAGAATAATACAATTACTGAAACTTTTCTACATTCTACAGTACAAGTGTAGTCTGAATTTGTTGGTTTTCTTCCGTCAAAGTGAAGTACTTTTTGTGTCTGGCACTGCATGTTGGAGTAACAACAGAACGCTTGTGAAAACAATACTTTTCCGAAGAAGAATCACAAAAGACTATCACCAAGATACAGAAAAACCTGGAAATCAACACAATCTCGTGGATCACAACTGATGCGCCTTCGTCAATTCAGCAAATTGTGCGGTTTCATCACATCCATTTGAATGCACTAATTGAGCAGACTGTCACAGAACGCGTTTTAGGTCTCCTTGTGGCGCACTGATGTTTCTGACAGAAATAACTTTGTTCTGAAAATTGTTTGAGGAGGTGTTTGTACCGCCATCGGCGCGAAGCGACAAGCAGCTTGACCTGATTGTCAGCAAACGTCTGAAACCAGTTTCAGTCTTTTTTATTTGCAACAGTGACGTGGCCGAGACATATTAGTCGTGTCACAAGCTCCTCGAGTCGGGGTAGGGTCAGAGTCATCTAAAATATTTTCGGGTCGAGTCAAAGTCAAGTCCCAAAAATTGCGCCGAAACATTTCGAGTCAAGTATCATTTCAATCGAGTCAATGTCAATTCAAATAAAATTAAACACGCTCCCTGTGTTGATTTTTTAGCTTCTCAAATAACAGATAACGTTTTTGAAACGTTGTTAATACGTTTTAAGCACGTTTAAAAATGTTTGGTGTTAGCTGGATTTTATTTCACTTCTTTCTTACACCCTCTTTCAATTCCACAAGTCTAGCCTAACCCCTGCATCAATGAATATACCTCTTTGTTTTCCATTTCCTCCAATAAAGACCCAAAGTAAAAACATGAGGCCGACTGCCATCATCACAACATGTAAATACTGCACTAAACTACGATAATTTGTCCAATGTTTTGTGCGAATCTGGCCCCTAAGTGAAAAGCAAAGTCTCAGCTCTACCTCAGTGTCAGGTGGAACCCCTGATCATGAAAAACTAGCATAACATAGCATAACAGTGAAGGAGACACAGTCAAAACAGTCAAGGAGACACAGTGGAAACTTTGCGTCAATATTAAATATTGAAGGAAAAAAGAGCATTCCTTTATTTAAAGATTTTTTAAAACGACTCTGACTCAAGTCTCGGATCATTCATATGACGTGACTCGATTTGGGGGCGATTCCGCCCACTTTGAGAAACACTGGTCTATTTCGTCGACATCGATATACAACGCTACTTTTTGCGCCAGACGCTCAGCTAATACAGCCTACTTCGTTTTCGAAAAATCTATATTCCTTGTGTTGACATTTTGAACAGTTACTGTTAAGGAATGGATCCCAATATTATTTAGTAAACTATCAACAGTTTCCAGATAGTGGGGTGTTTGCACTGCAAAATAATTGCTTGGAGAGCGTGGTGGAAACCTTCGCAGCAATTAGTTGTGTTGGGTGCTCGAAGCAAGGCATCATCGAAATTGGCCAAACACTGGCCATCTTCTTCTGCTGCCAACTTCAGTGCCCGCAACATACTGTAGGCTACGTGATACAAAAATGTTGCAAAGGGCATGCGACATCATTATTATCTGGAAATGTCAGCTAACTGTCAAAAAACGGCTGGGATGTAGCCGATAGGTACAAAACATAACGCAGAAAGGCATCTCACTTGGACGTGAAAGTTTAAAATCGTTTTCGTATAGCTGTTTGAGCCCCAACCCATTGACTTTGTCTAAACGCGTTGCGTAGAAAAATGCGTACCGAATCATGCATTACATACCCCGACGTGTAGGACTAAGTGTTCGCCCACACCAAGTTAAATTGTGACAGGATCTTTAAT
>Ga0210059_1011786_pt1 | contig 13321 bp, 10 predicted proteins | sample Ectturendosymbi2_FD_188042 | JGI IMG/M metagenome (GOLD analysis project Ga0210059, IMG submission 188042) | Ecteinascidia turbinata endosymbiont from Florida, USA - Sample 2 (SPAdes) (version 2) | ecosystem: Host-associated > Tunicates > Ascidians > Unclassified | place: Key West, Florida...
CCAACTGCAGTTGAACCACGTCACCCCTTTTAACTTTCCAAGTTGAGCTTGGTATTATTCCATTATAAGTTCTTCGTTGGAGAGTCAGCCAGTCCACAGTAAAATTCCCAACCTCAACGTTCAAAGTTAAGAACAGAGAGCCGTTCACTGATGCATTTGAACTTGGTCGTCGCAATGCTTCTCCGCCTAAAGAGAACAGCAAAAAATGCACGCACTGACTACAGTTCCAAGCACTATATTATGCCACGTAATACACAAAAAATGCACTACAGTACAAACTTTTTGGTGAATAGAAATGGCATGATCACCGTAACAGTAATTTCTATCAAACCAAAGTCGTACGTTACTGTCGCAGCGATGTGTATGAGTTTTTTGAATGCTCTTGCACAGAAATGCTGCGTTTCCGGAGCGTTTCCGGACTATTGTCTTCGACAAAATCACTTTTCTTCCGAAAAAAGAACTTCATACGTTAAACAGAAATTTTTACACTTATATTGAAAATCCTTAGCGAGATGCAAACTTGAGATTTATGAGTTTCATTTACCAATAATTGCTAGTGAACCACAGTACCATTAGCCTGCTAGTTAAGAGTTGTGTTTTTCAATATTCAACCACTGTGACTGAAACTGTGTTTCCAAACATTCGTTTGCTTCAAGTAAAATGAAGTTATTGTATATTCCTTATCCGAATAATGAAAAATTCGCAGTTGAAAACCTTGTCGTAACGCTGCTCATAAATTGTGTCACACATTTTGTGCAAATGCCCAAGTCCATTAACAACACGCTTCCAGTTGTGTTATATTATGCGACTCAGTGCAGTGGGAAACGCATACTGTACTATTAAATTTGGTTGACTTCTTAACTTCAATCAAAATTAGGGATGCGTTGTCACTCGCTGAATAATTTTCACACTGAAAACACAACTTGTTTGCACCAAGTTGCTTCGCCGCACATTACGATGGGCTCTGAATCGATAGTAATGCAATCGTATCTTCCTATTCCATCTTGATCAAACCGCAATGATGATTAGTAAGCGCAACTTGACAGTTGTTTTCCTATCAAACCAAGCTTTGTCTGACGCTTGCAACATACACTTGCTATAACTGCGATGCAGCTCTGAAATGCGTACACAAACCTTTTTAACAGCCGTTCGCTTAAGAAAAGCAACATTCAGCTTTAAAGGAGTATTACCAAGAGCGCCGATTTTTATGCGCATTTCGCCAAACACTGCTTTCAACTAACAAGAAATAAAAGCCTGCATAACCAGGCAAGGGAATGAACTTGCTCGTCTTCGCGTAGTTTGAAAGGTTTTAATAAACTGTCTGATAATTTTTTAACTGACATTTGCCTGTACGTTGCTAGCACGAAGTAGCTTGGCCTTCTTGTCAGTGAGTCCCAACTCAATCGAGTTCACTTGTAATTCACAGTGTTAACCCCTTCTGGAAACCGTTTTTATTTGTTATATTTTCGACTTTTTTGTTTCATTAAATAAGTTTCAGTAATCCTTGAACAAGTTTGGCTGTAGTATTTGCACTTGAAACACTATTTACAGTTATGTTCTGGACTCCAGCAAGGAAAAAATACGGTTTTGCCTGCGATTTAGGCAACATTCCATAACGTTCAACAATTTCACATGTCCACTGGATATTCTAGGCAAGAGTTAATTTTCAAAGTTTGTATTCTAATCAGGTTTACAAAGCTCTTTCATTTTGCAGAATTAATTTTAATTTTCATACAAACCATTCTTTCGCCTACCTTTTAGCGCACAGGGGGCAGAATAATTGCAGAGTGCTGCATTCAAAGATACGAAGTGCCAGCTGAAGATACTCAGCAAAAAAAGTAGTACCATAGTTGCACCACAAAATATTTAAACGATTTGCCTGCGTCAAATAAAACATAAAAGCATTATGCAGAAAATAAAATACTGCTGGCCAACGAAATACCTGCACCTTGCACTGCTGTTCCTTGGGGTTTTGGGGGAAAAAACATATAGAAACGTTTTGGAATAATTTTACATTTTTCTGAATAAAACCAGTTTGACACCATTTCAAACGGCGCGGCGCGTTTGTTTTGACTCCAAAAATACTGACGGTAGCATAAACGTTTGCCGCTGCACTAATGTAGCCAGCCCAAAACTTGGAGTGGGGCAATATGTTTGATTTTAGGCGAATAACACTATTTTGTTTCGGAGACCGCCTCTCAAGGCACAAAATGACTATGTATTCTAAAAATTTGGGGTGGGTATGGCCTCCTAGGCCCCCTGGCTACGCCTATGTGCTGGCGGTTCTTTGCTGAGTGGTATTATATTCTAACGAAATGAGTCTCAACAAAAGGTGACGCGTTCGAATCTATCAGAAAATTGTATTTTTTCAATGTTAATCACTTGAACACAGATATATGCAAGTCCGAATCTCCACAAAGACATAAAAGCAGAGATTAGTAGTCTGATTGCCAGTAGCGTAGCCAGCCCAAAATTTTGGGAGAGGCCAAGTATTTTGAATTTAAACGAGCAACAGTATTTCTTTTGGACACCGCCTCTCAAAGCTCAAAACGACAAGATATGCTAGAGCTAGAAATTTGGGGTACATGGCCCCTTGGACCTCCAGCGCTACGCCTATGCTGATTCTTCGAAAGCTTGCAGCGAGTCTACAACTTTCAATTGTCATTTTCTAACGAGTTCCTTTTGCGATCTGCACACCATTGTTACATGCGAGCCAGTCGCGAGTGAAATTATATTTCGAAATATGTGGATAGAGTCAGTAACAGAAAAATGGTTTGGGGTTTATAGGACAACACCCACAGGTATCAACTAAGCCAATTCAATGGATGAAAAAGCTTACAGAACTAACTCAAATAAACCCTAAGCCGAAAGATCATCTACCAAATTGCTTCAGTGATCTGAGGCTGCACTTGTGTAGTAAACGGAAATGAATATTTTAGCACTGCATAAAGAGTTTAGAACTATGTCCTTAAACAAAGGCAAAAAATCAAAACAAGTATAAATCAACTGACTCAGTTTAAGAGACAGAACAGCTTCCAGAACCACCTTAATTTATCTCCAATTCATAAAACCATCTGCCAACTGCTTTGGCTGAGGGTGCCTGCTCAATAAGCAAAGTATGTACTTAGCAAAAATCGTTGTGCCTTATTCTTTGCTGTGAAAGGATTTCTTTCATTTGATACCGATCTTGTAGCTTTTATTAAAAATTACTGACTTTTGAAAATGTTTCTTTTATTACTAAGCGTAACCCACGTATTTCCTGGCTGGAAACACCACTCGCGCAGTTCACCGTTTCAACATGACTACTTAATAACCAATAGTTTCTTCCTCTAACAAATCGCCTGAGCGAAAACTACCGTTTTATTTTTTCCAGACGAACAGCCAGGGCGACAAAAAGCAATGACTGCTCCATTACGCTGCCCTTCCCAAATCATAAACAATTAATTTATATCGACCATTTGACCGCGACAGGAGTCTTAATGGCAAGCAAAACCTCTTGCTATTACGCATCCGTTAAATTATTTATCGTTTGATGTCAAAAATTTAATTGTATCTGAAGAAGCAAGATGTCACAAAATGGTTGCAAACTATTTGTTCGGTCGAATCTCAGAAAAAAAGCGTAAAGAAGGATTTCTTGTACTCGGTTTACACCCCAATTGCGGGACGTAATAAAACTATTCGGTTAGGGTACCGTAAAACAGTGTAATGAAGCTTTTCAGATTGGGTGTCACGTATGATCTACCGGCACCCATCTCCGTTTCCCCTTCGCCAAAGAACAGACGACACTGCTTTCTTATGGAACGCTACAACGGTGAGTCATCTGCAGCACCGCGTGTAAAATTTTCGTGAGAAAGAGGTCAGGAAGGTCACAGGTCGGATTTTCAAGTCTTACACATGACCCAACAAAGTGTGGATGTGCTGGCTGACAGTGTGAATCGCCCTGCATTGGACTTGGCTGTGGTGCCTCCACCACAGCGTAAGCTGCTTTGCTATTATCGTAACCAGTGGTATTATCGTACGATAATAACGAAGCAGCTTACACTGTGGTGGATGCACCACTGGGGTCAGTCTCGTTAACATCAGATCGTTGCCTTTTTCAACATCAGATTTTTGCATTACAGTTTAATAAGCTTAACGCTTCTACATCGCGCTTTGTCGGTAACAAAGCGCGACAACCCATGTTGAATCCAAACAGAGCGAACTATCGGCAGTACTCATGGCGAATTCGGTCATGCGTAACGTATACATTATTCCCAATCCCAACGCAGTGAAGACAGCTTCTTTTCAGTTTGAAATGATAACCAAGCAGACGTGAGGGTGAGAAATCGGTGAAATAAACTTAAAAATCGCGAATCTAACTTGTTTTCATTCTGAAGTGATAGGAAACATGGGAAACAAACACAAAAGCCTAGCTAGTCAACATCAGATTTGTCGCCAAACCATCAGACATCAGAAATTTCTCTGAAAAGACCAGATCTGATGTTAACTTCAGTAGTGGCAACACTGATCGTAACCGTACTTAAACCGACGTTATCCAACAATGCAATAAACACATTTTTTGCCTACGACATCTCGCCAAAACCAAACCTCTATTTCTTGGCGTGAACAATCAGATTATAAGTAAAACGCAATTCGAAACCGCACAAGTGTAAAACGCCGCTTTCAGCTTATTTTCGTAAACGATCAAGAAATCAGCGTAGTTAAAAATGGAAAAATCCAGTGAAATGCAAAATGTCTTTCAAAAACACGGACGTAGATGGTCTTCAGTTCAGCAATCATCAACCTGACCAACTGATGCTGGTATTTAGAAAAAGCAGCGGGATTGTAAGCTGTGTAAAAAAATATTTTTAGGAATAACAGCGGGATTGTAAGTTTTATCCAATCCCAGCAAGCACCACTGTGTCTCGTGGGCATAATTCAAAGGAAAAAGAGTACAAGTGAAGCAACACTGTTGAGCAAGTAATGAAAAAGCAAGCCTGGCATTATGGACGCTCTAAGCATGTGGCTTAGTCTTTTCCAGCTTAAGTTTCCAAAAGACTTTGGAACGTAGGGAATTAGAAGAAAAGAGCGCTACAGAAAGCAGTATTCCCGCTGGATGGTTGCAGTTTCATGAACACATAGCTCCTTAAAGATTTTGAAAAGATATTAGTGACGATGGAGTGTTACGCGGCAAATGTAAGTAAATAGGTGAAAAACAGGGTACTCCTTTATTCTAAAAGTTTGTAACTAGAAGGCTAGGAAAAACACAGACCCTTATTCCTATGTTCAATTTTATGGCACATGCGTGAGGCCATTAATGAACGTCAACTGAAGAAAAAAGACAGTTTCCGAAAATACTTCTGTGAAATCAGTGCCCACCAGCGCAGACAGAATGATGCTGAAGAGTTCATTCATTCATTGTGATCCCACCGGAAATAAAAATTTTACAATTCATGTTGATTCTTCATATATCTTCGAACACAAACCGAACGAACGGACTAAGTTAGCGAGCAGTATGCACGAAATCTGGCGTGTTCTCATTTAACCACGTTCAACGTGGCAAAATGCAATGGGCATGCAGCGTTACTTGCAAATTTACCGTGGTTTGTGGACAATACCGCCAGGAAAGCAGCTGGAATAGAGCCAACTCCTCGCCAGGCAGTTTAGACATGAAGGGCAACGCGCACTCAGCAGCACATCGCAATGTATGCAATAAACGCAGAAACGCAGTGTTTCCCACGGCACGGTTGGTATTGTAGGTAAAGCGATGCGAGATGGTGGTAGTACAGCTGTCGCAAATACGCAATGTACTGCAAGTCCTGAACAGCGCAACATACAAATTTTGTCAATGTCACGCTCGCAGTTTCAGAGCTTTATTTTAAAAAATAACCGCAGGCAAACGGCGTTAGACCCCAATCAACAGTGACGAAATCATGTGAAAGCCAGCGGGGTAACTAACGGGGGCAGGGGGCGATCCACCCACCCTGGCAAGCTAGATGTGAAAACTGGGCCGCCTTTAGCTGATACTCTGATGTTTATTTTTCTTATAGTTTTCAGTAGGTTACTGTTTTTTACGTTTTTCGGGGTGTTTTCGTTTTCTCACTTATTAACTTTACTTATTTACAAACAGCCAATGATGACAGGCCTAGGCCTGAAGAGGTCATTGGCAACGCAAAGGCTAACAAAAATAGGGACGTACATAGACACGCAAAATATTACAAACAGAAAACATGTTAGATGGTGAAGTAATATTAAAAGAGTGGGTGCTTTGACAAAAACAAATACACCTGCTTATACAGGCGTAAGGACGAATTTTTAGATAGTTTAGGACGTCTAAAGAGAACTATTTTGATGAGGTCAATGCGATTTAGTGTAGTAAATTCAGAGTGGGAAAATATATTTTCTTCATCAAGAATTTAGAAACATTTGTGATCAACATTTGGCACGATGTATAAGTGGAACGACATTCAAAAATATGTGAACTTCAGTTTTAATAGCACCACATTGGCAGATCTGATTGTAATGGCCAGGTATGTTTAATTTGTTATGCCCCAAACCAGTGGTTCTTAACCTTTTCACATATCTTACCCTTTTATCAAACAAGACTGCCAGATTTACCCCCAGTACACTCAATGGTGGTCATTTATTGAAAATACAAAATTAACAAACTGTTACACTTTAGAATGATTTATAAAAAATTACATTGGATGCAATTTATGGTTCAGTAAATTTACCCCCTTGGAAGATGAAATTTACCCCCAGGGGTAAATTTATCCCAGGTTAAGAACTACTGCCCTAAACGAAGCATACACAAGATGGCAGTTGTGTTTGTATTGCAACCGTATAAATGCCAAACATTAGTTTTTTTGGTAAGGAATAAATCTGATACTTTGGAGCAGAATTGGCGTGAACTTAAGTTATGAAGGGCAGTCGGTAGAGAGCTCCAGAGTTTTGAGCCTTTATAGAAAAAACAATTATGTAGGGAATGTGTTTTACAGGAGCGTAGATGAACATTTATATGGAAACGTGAAGAGTAGTCGGAAAGTTTTTAGAAAATTTGAGAGCAAGGGCGGATATGAAGGATGGGCATGGTCCAAAAAGGATGGTACGGAAGGTTCTAAGAATGTGAACCTGACGATGGACAAACAATAGCGTAAGACCTAATTCTTTTAGAATAATCTCATGGGATGTGGTTCTGCGACAACTGAGGATGAGTTTAGCTGCAGCAGTCTGAACGCTTTCGAGTAGAATGGAGTCAGTAGTCGTGCAGTTATCATAAATAATATCACTAGGTCAACCAATTTTTCGACCTAAAAACTTCAAATTTTGTCTTTATAATTCACAAATTTAGACTTAATTTTGACCTATACATCAATTTCCTTTATAATTGACAAATTTGACTTAGTTTCACCTATAAAGTCAATTTCCTGCATTTGCAATTGAAACGCGGAATACAGAGCATCAAAGCGATAGGTTAAATATCATTTTCGTGTTGAAATGAAGCAAATATCAAAAGTGTGAAAGACCCAACGAAACAAGAGGTAACAAACCGTAAACGAAAACCAATCCAAATGCACAAGAGAAATATCCTGTGTCGATAAATATCCTGAAGTCACTGAGAAAGTTTACATTGTTAAAACTTCAACATAAAGCACTGCCACACCCAACATACTTTAATTGGTCCAGTAGTGGATAAAGCAACATTATTGCGTCAGAAGTCGCAAAAAAATCCAGGACAAAATTTCAATAGGAGTTTGGGCACACAGACATCATGGACCACTAGAAATGGAGGAACGTCAGCGTTTCAACGGAAATATCTGACCTTTTTTGTATGTATTTGAGTGATGTTACACTTCAGCCCCATCTTGATACGGCAAATGCGAATGCAACCTATCTTGGTAAGGAAAGTCAACGAAATATCAATGCGCGCGCCATTGTCGATGTGCAAAAAATGGTCGAAAGAATTAGAGCAGCAAAATTCTTTAGTTTGTTTTTGGATGAAAAATCAGACGTACTTATAAGTGATCAGTGTTCTTGCATGAGTACGTCAATCTGAATCAGGCATGTGCGAATTATTTTTGGAATTTTGTGATGCTTTTATACCCATAACTACCCAAGTTATCACAACTAAGCAGTGAAAATGTTGAGAGAATTTGGTCTGGATATCGGTCAAATTCGTGGACAGCGGTATAAAGATGCATGTATATCTTGCGATCAGCCAATGGAAAGATGCTAAAGCGCAGGTTAAAAAATATAACTCTAGTTGCACTGTATGATCAATGTAGCAATCAACTGTTGAATCCTGCTCTGCAAGTAGCTTCTCACTGCGTTATTTCACAATTGTCGAGGTCAAGTGAAAAAAAGAGCAGTGTTCTTTTATATTTTATGCCAGCGAAACCAAAGCAGTGCTGCAAGCAGGCCTCCATACAGGCAAGACATTCAAAAATATTTGTCCAAGCCCTTGTGACGAAAGTCACGCATCTATTGCATGTTGTACAGAATTACTGGAACCTGTTGTTGCAGTTTGGGAGAATATTTATATACGAAGATATGATTCCTGAATAAGACCTACCTCAATGCTATGACAAGTTTGTGACGCTAAATTTATCATTGTTATCCAAAACATGAATGAAAAGATTGCCTTTTTTGTCATTATCTAAAGTTTTTCAAACCTCAGGCATTTTGGTGAAATGTTTGTCGATGGTAGAAAAGGTTTTGGATTATTTCAGAAACAAGAGAAAGAATGCAGAAGCCGAATTCCATTTTTACAGATCTTCGACAGCAGCTAATCAACCGGATGTCGATACCAAACTTCTTAGGCATACTGGATACCAAATACATTGATAAAATTAATTCTTTTGTCCTGTGGAATTCTACAAACGAACCGTTTACATCCACCGTAACCATTGTTAGAGCAATAGCATACTCGCCAAAACTTCTTGATGGCAGTTGTTCAAATTGCCTTGACTTTATATCCTGTCTCAATGAACTACAAACCAGGACGTAACATCTAGGTAACCTTTCTGTTTAATTCGTAAAACAATAGAGCTTCTCCGTTTACCTCAGTGATTGACACCTACCGAACAAAATTGTTAGCAGTGCCAGTATCACAATAAAATCATCAGCGAATGTAAAATATCGTCTGATATGAAAAAACAACAAGAATTCAAGGTCGCGAATAATTCTGAAATAAGCAGTTGGACTAAACTCAGCTCGTAATCATCTGTGGTTATGAAGAAAAGCTGGTGCTTTTTTAAATATGGAAAGTGTAAAATTAAACACTTCATGTTATTTGGTTCTTGCTAGTGGCCAAAAACGGCAGTACATTTTTCGTTCAACGTGTTTGGATTCGTTGGTGGAAAGCATTACGAAAAAGTTGACATTCAGGCGGAAATGCATGATTTAGGTTAGCCTGAGAAATTTGTGCTGCTTGGTTTGAGAAAGTGATTGACCTTTTCCAACAAAAACAAAAGGTCAAAGAATGCGGGTCGAGAATTTACGCATTGTCAAATGTGCCTGAAAGACATATGAAGAGTGAAGAAACTTTCCAAGTTAGGATTGAAGAAAATGTTGGAGAGGCGTGTTTCAAACACAATTGATATCGAGCTTTAAAACGTTTTTCACTTTTTACAAACGAAACATTGTTTACAGTCGTTTCTAATAGGTATCTAAGATTCAACCAAGCAAAGCTCATGAGACTAGCCCTGGCAGTCAACATGGATTTCAGCCGCGTTGGCGGAAATTGTTGACTGTCGCTAATAATTTCCGCTCAACAATTCAGAGAATGCGTGATTCAAGGATCTTTGGGTGTCTTGCTCGAAAATGTATTATTTAGGAAATTTTCTATCCAACTGAAAAGTTAATGACGCAAAGCCTAAACATAATCAAGGACGCAGTTGCAGGAAAATATAGGAACCCAGCATTGCACTCGTTTGCTAAGCATCTGTTAAGTATTTGTGAACCTATTTTATGCTCGAACCTTACCTCGTTATATAACTCAGCTCAATTTTAAGCAGTTCATACAAAATCACACTGGTCTTTCCTCTTTTTGACGGCTGTCCTAACCAATGCAACAAAGCGTATGTCAAACAAAACTAAAATAACTTTTTCTCATAGGAAACTACACTTGCAGTGACAAATATCCTGTCGAATATTTATCATTTCTGTTTTTGATTTTTTGTGTTTTCAGGCGAACGTGAAGAACAGACCAATTCTGATCTACAAGTCAAACCATTCACAAGCGCTCATAGATGAGATGACAAAAGTTAAATGGGTGCTATGACTTCTTCAGCTAAAATTCGATCCTGACTGCATATTCCCAATATCTTATTACATTTGTAAATCGAGACAAACATCACTTTGTTCGCGTTCACACGAGGTCCGGAAGACCACTGTGTTAAACTTCATTTTACTTGCACCTAGGCTACGTCAGCACCTCGCGCGCATGGTTGCCTGACCTTCGAACCCCGAGAAACCGACACGAACTCCAATCTCAGTCTTTCAAAGCATCGACAGATTTTTTATCCTTACCGACAGCCTGAAAGTTTTGAGCTACATTCCATGTGTTTACTACACTTCTAACACGATATACTTTCAAGCTACATAGATGAAAGACAGTGAATCCCAACATGCGAATAGTGCTGTCAGACCAGCACCGCCACGAAATTCGCAAAAATATACAGTACTTACATCATCTTGCTTAGTTTCAATATTTTTCTAACTTTCTGTAGTTTTTCACCTGGCTTAATACCTAAAAGAAATTGAGCTGTGCGATCCTGCTGTCGCAAGTCACTGTTGACAGATCGTTTTACGTGGTGCATACGGGTCCACAACCATGACGCTGTCATATTGCCTCCCCAGATAAACAAGCAATGAAGATAGCAACAGCGAAAGAGCGCAACTCAGCAGCTTTGCGCAATGAGTTCTCATGCACGCCAGCTTCGCCTAGCTCTAATTCACTTTGATGAAATAAACTCCCGTTCAGAGAGGAGTGGTTCCATGTTCCCTTTGTGTGGGCTATTCTTTGAGGGAGGTTTTGCCTTGTTTCGTTTGATTCGTTTTCGGCTTGCAATCTCCTAAGGTGCTCGCATTAAACTGCGTTAGCGTTGCTCTTGCGTGGACAAATCTGTCGTTTTTGTTTTTGTCACTGGCTTTTCTCAGAGGTTAGAGTGTTTCCAAAACACGATCAGAATTAAAAGAATATTCCTAGTTTTTTCTCTGTCGCATATCGTACCACTGTGTGTCACGTGGCCTTTGTCTTAAAGTTCAAGAAATTGGTGAGCTAGAAAAAAAGGATCACCTGTCCTATAGCATGTTGCACAAGCTCTTTTCAAGCCCAAACTGATGGTCACTTGCTGTCAATATCCCAGTTCGTAGTTTGAGCAAGCATTTCGGTGCACTCAGCTATCAGCTATACGTTACGTTCAGCATGCTAGCTTAGCGCTACAAGCAATCAAACGGAAGGACAGATGACATTTCCTCAACTGTCAGATGAGTTCTTAGTTTCAGAAGTGTAGCTAAAAATACATGAAATGGAAGGCAAAAGAAATGACCAGCCTAGTCTTATATTACCGATTTCGTTTACTCTGCCTCTCTTGTCTATTTTTCTGTGTTGTTTTTTGTCGCTTTCCTTGGTCGTAGGCATAAGTAGGCAGAAACCACCCGTGTCATCACTGGATTTTCAATTTGATTTGGTGATAAAGGTTATATGTCCAACTGTAACGAAAATCTTGTACCCCTACGTGGTCTCCAGAAAAAAAATTCTTGGACTACATGTAAGCGAGATTGTCCTGGTTTTGTTCAATGAGCAGAATCTCGCGTTTATAGAAATACGTATAAAATAAGTGGCAATGCCTTCACCACCTTTTTGTCATAAAGCAGCTTTGTTCAGGGCCTGATTGACCATTAGGCTTCTAAGGCTACAGATTTGCGCCACGGAAAAATTCGTCCCTCAATTTCTTTTTTATTTATTGTTTTCATTACAAGTAACTACCGAACTATCTTCTAAAATTTATCAAACTTGACAAAATATCTGATCACACTAACTAAAGCAATTCCATTCTTTTGTAAGACTTTCATTTAACATTACATTTAACAAAGCGAGACTGAGAATAATGTTGATATGTCCTATTTTCCAGTGTGCTATATACATTAGCGTTAGACCTACTCTTAATCCAGCCCTTGCTTTGTTGATGGAGCTTTTATCCCTGGCAAAACGTAACGGTTGCCTAATCCACTAATTCGAATAATGTGCACTTTATGTTGTTTTGTAAATATGCGTTACCAGTTAATGATGCTTCTATTTTTCCACTTTCCCATCTCGTCATTTAATCGCTTTCACCCTTGGTTGTCTTTTCACGCTTCCTTATTTCGTAGGTTTGACGTAGTTAAAGCAATTTTTCTATGTTTGCGATGAAGTTCAAACACACCATGTAGTCAGTGGTGTGTTTAAGGGGAGGCTAGCGAGGCCCTTCCTCGCCCCCTTTTATAGGGGCCGCCCGTTGAGGTGTTTCGCCCGTAAATTTTCCTCAGTCTTAGTGAAAAACGTATTAACCATTCATATAATAAGCTGATCATAAGTAAGTACTCTGCTTTCAAAGAGACCCCCAACAGCCTTTGTAATGTGTAGGTACGGTACTCTGCTTTCAAAAGGGCCGCCAACAGCAACTTCAGTGTGTAAGTTCTCTGCTTACAAAGGGACGGCCTCCAACAGCCACTGTGGTGCGTAAGTACTCTACTTTTGAAGGAGCTCCTAACAGCAGCTGCAATGTGTAAGTACTCTGCTTTCAAAGGGGCCCCACAGCAACTGCAAAGTGTAGGTACCCTACTTTCAAAGAGGCCCCCGAACTTCCACTATAATATGTAAGTACTCTGCTTTCAAACGCCCCCCACCAGCTTCTCTAATGTGTAATTAAGGAAACGTTTCAAACCAAATTCGATACCTTAAAGAAATTGTGGGTTCAAATTTGTTTCAAAAAGTTCTAAAAAGGCTCTATCAAGTTAGAGAAAAAATTTATACCAAATGATAATTTTTTTACTGTCAGAGAATGAAGTTTCTCTTAATACAGTGTAACAATGTTTGCAAAAAGGCATATGATGACTACTGTAGTTGCTATTTTTTCACATTTTTCAAACGACTAGTGTCAATGCAAGATGAGGGCTGCTTTGACTCATCGAACCTCAAAGTTTTTCAAAACAAGTCTCAGGTTGGATGCTTTGGTATATTTTCTTGAATATAGTTAAAATGATGAAATTTGAAACAAATTTAGTGTTTTGAATCTGCTTAGTTGCTGGCTGCGGTTTCATGGAGTCCAATTATTGTATTGTATTGAGTAACGTCGTC
>Ga0210059_1011787_pt1 | contig 13320 bp, 8 predicted proteins | sample Ectturendosymbi2_FD_188042 | JGI IMG/M metagenome (GOLD analysis project Ga0210059, IMG submission 188042) | Ecteinascidia turbinata endosymbiont from Florida, USA - Sample 2 (SPAdes) (version 2) | ecosystem: Host-associated > Tunicates > Ascidians > Unclassified | place: Key West, Florida...
CCTCGTTCAAAAGACTGCTCAAAACTCACTTTTTTAATTCTGCCTTTCCTCAAAATTGTCGTTCAGTATGTTCTTAGTGTATTTTAACGTATTTTTTAATTCGCTTTGCATGTCACTTCCGCAACGTCATTGTTCAGCGCCTTAGAGCGACATGTCGGATTTCGGCGCTTTATGAATGCATGAATTATTAAACTGATGTGAACATTTTCATGTTTAGAAATGAAACAACGTAGGAAAAATATTTGATTTTCTTTGACTCGAGCTTGCAAACTTGTGACTCGAAATGACTTTATAGTTCTTGTGACTCGACTGCACATAATTTTTGTTGACTTTGACTCGAAAGACTTGTGACTCTGACTCGACAAATATGACTCGGGCACACCACTGCTGTCATGGTAGTTAAGTAGACGTGTCTTTATGTGTGAATGGTTTTCACGATGACTCTTGTCATGATCGGACACATTTCGTTATGGCAGTAGTGGTTGCACTTTTCATGGAACCAGGTTTTATTTACTTTTTTCAAAAGTTTCCAATTTTTGTGGTCAGATTTGCCATTTAGGTTTAAGTGTTAGGTTTAGGGGTTAGGCTTGGTGCTGAGGTTCAGGGATTAAGTTAATGGGTTAGGTTTACTATGTTTCTACTAAACGTAGTGCCGTCTACTGCACACTTGTAATGGATTAGTGTCATGTTACAGGTAATAAGTTTTCAAAATGAATAAGTTTTCAAAAATGAAGATCCACTGGTGGACCTGTAACCACTCCCTGTTTGTTTAGTACTTAGCCAGTGTCGCATTCGGATATAGATGGATATCGGATACTAAATTTCTGAAATATTCGGACAAGGATTGGATATGGATATGCAAAAATTTTTCGAAGATGAATCAGGAGTTAAAAAATCAATAGCGACTTACCCCTGGTGTGCGGACTCTGATTTTTTTTGACTCTGCATCCGATCCTGTTTGGTAAGTTTTGAATCCGCATCCAGTCCGATTCTGCCACTAGTGCACCATGGTGCAAACAATCTGACTCCTGTTTGACTCCGCATCAATATGAGTCATGCATATTCCACACAATACCAACTAAGTGAGCACCATTTTATCTACTTCACTATAAAAACTGATCTGACAACTTGTTATGTGCTATTAAATTGATATCAAAACATATGAAGCACTAATATAGGCCAGGGGTCTCTTACCTATATGGCCAGCAGGCCAAATCCAACCCACAAAACCATTCCATTCGGCCTGGTAAGACATTTTTTCAATAATGAGATTATGATATATCAACAAAAAACTTGTTAATTTAGAATGTAACATTTCCCAAAACAATGACATATAATCGCTGTTGAATCAGTAAACAAAGTCTTGCCAAATGTTACTTTTTCCACCAGCACAAGGCTTTTCTGACAGCTTTCCACCCTTCAGCAGCTTAACCACAGAGTTGCGTTCTGCCATATAAATTACTTGAAACTACTAGTTAGGCTACTGTATAATGTAATATTGCGCTTTCACAATACACAGTTGCTTACAGTACCTGAACTTTTCAGCACTTCTTGGAAAAAGTAGCCTAAACATGTCTTAAAAAAGCAATTCCAATGAAACTAATGCAGGAATCTATTGTATATACGTAGGGCGTTTAAACTTTTATTGGAAAATCACAAATATAGCACAACAGCCAATCCAAAATGCATGGGATTGTTAAGAGTAGTTCGAAAACAGCATAGTTTAATCTGCCATTACACTACCATTATCACGCAGTCATGAAAATAACCTGTGCCTAAATCACTTATGCATTGCAACTGCGCAGTGTACTTTTCTGTTACTGTGTGGAATTCTCTGGAAGACTTGCAAAACTATAGTAACTATGACAGGTTATACGTAATTAGTAATTATAGGCACTGCTCAGTCTCACAAACCATTCTTCGTCTGCAAATTACAAAACACAAATCCAATCCGGGTTCGGTTCCTGTTAAGAACACCTGAATCCGGATCCTGCTGGACGCAGCCGGAGTCTGGGTCCAAAAAATCCAAAATCAGTCCATGCACACCTCTGGTGAGGGTGGTTCAAGATGTCATAAATGATGATTTGTTTACTATAGTTTTTATACACATTTTATACACATGCAAAAATCAATATGTTTTTGTCAGTAATATGTGCTGCACTCATCACAATAAATGATAGTTCGTGCTACTCTACCGAATATTTTCTTCCAGTAAACGTGTAGGCTATTTTTATGTTGGTGGTATTCTTTTTAGTGGCATGTGTTTGCAGCAGGATTGCGGAGTCGGAGGTAAAATATCCGACTCCAAGTTCGACTATTCCAAAATTTCCGACTCCCGACTCCTACCTTTCCAAACTTTCCGATTCCCGGCTCCTTAACATAAAAGGAATGAAATTTGACTGTTAAAACCAATGGAAATCGTGGTGCACAGCAAGAAATATCTATTTCAACGAAAGTTTCAAAGGAAATTGTACCATTTGAACAGGAATTCCCAATTTAAAAGTGTGGTGTAAAAAATGACCCACTTAGACATCCAGAGTTGGGGTCGGACAAAAAATCCAACTCCGACTCCTTACAACTCCGGCTCCGACTCCGCAACCTTGGTTTGCAGGCTAGCCTATGTCAGTGTTTGAAATAACTGCATTTTGGTTGGTTAGAATTTTGAATAAACGTTTTTCACCTAAACTTAGGAAAATTTACACGCGAAACACCTCGAGGGGTGCTCATAAAAAGGGGGATTCTGAGGCAAGTGCCTTACTTGCCTCCCCTTAGACACACAACTGCTCGAGACCCATTTTTGCGAGTCTCGGTCTCAAAAGGTTTCAGGTCGGTCTTGAAGGATACAGGTCTCGCCGGTCACAAGCCATCAGCCATGAGACTTTGAATACTGTGACGATACGGCAGTGGCATAGCGTGGGCGATTTGACTACGCAGGCAATTTTTGGTTTTCGTCTCGATGACGTCATCGTGCTCAACGGTGGCACGATCTGTTTGCAAAAGCTTCGAAATAATTGTGATTCAAACACGATGCTTTATCTCCCAGAATTTCAACTCTTGCGCACATGCCGCTCTGGCTTTCCGATCGCAACACATGCACCAGTTTTTTCACATGGCAATGCCATGAAGTTCACTTGGAATTAAAAGATCCTTATCACGTCGTTCACTATGACAATCACACATTCAATCAGAAGATTAGTAACCATATTTTTAAATCCAGTTCTGGAGGTTTGGTGAATCACTAACCTGGTCTTAAGTATATTGTGATTAAATATAGATGTACAATGGCACTGACACCACCATACTGAAATATCCAAAATCTAAGTAATCAAATTTCTAGAACAGAACGTTACCAAAAAGCAATAACCACAGCACTTGTCAAGCTAACTAAACGGAATAGATGGAAATGAATATTTTCTATATAAAAAGCCAAATAGTTCACACAGCAACATTCACCATGAGGAGATCAAACATGAGAAGTATACAAAACGCACAAACATCACAAGCAATTCAGATTTGTGTGCATATGACAGGCTAACAACACAAATAACAGTACTTATGAACTTACATTTGCACACCTTGAATGGTTGAAATCTCATAACACCAAACATGTTAGGTCAAAGGTGAAAAGACTTATTAACTGCTGCAATGCATGACACTTGTCTCAGCAATTAGGCTATTGGATTCACTGCAGCACTTATAGTATTTCAGGACTAAACTGAACAAAACGAAGGAAGCAGAAGATGAAAAAATGCATAATTTTTATACCTGTGGGCCTGCGGCACATACTTGTGATAATATCAACATTCAATTCTCAAAACTTGCACATAACAATAAAGACATACTTTAGCAAGCAAGTTTTTTAGACAAATGCCTAAAATGGGCACTTAGGACGTACAGTAGCCTGTGGTCAAAGTATTTTTTTAAAGTCTTATATCGTACTTTTTGGTTGTCCAGCAACATATTAATGCTGGTTTGACCAAATGTGTTGTGAGCTATAGAAGCTGTCATGTGTGAATCAGTCGTATCATGGCATGCTGGATGCCATCCCCAGACTGAACTATGCTAGAAAAAAGCAGACACGGCCAGCAATAAAACTAATATGTTGAACTGCTTCCACATAATCAGTTGAAATTGACATACAGGTTTGGGTTGAATTTCCTTAGAAAATCATTGTTTGGCTTACGCCTACCAGCTTCAAGTCTGGTGTTGGCCTAGTTTAAGTATCTGTACCTAGTAGATTATCTCTTCCTTTTATAAGCACTTTTATAAGATATAAGTGATGGTGGGAACTATAGACCTGTTTCTCTTGCAACCATCATCTCGAAGTTGTGTGAACATTACATTTTGTTCTGCATCTCACCATTTTGGCCACGACAGACAACCAGATTGGCTTCAAGCCAAAACATGGCATTAACATGTGTATTTTTTTACTAAAACAGACTGTGTCGTATCATATAAGCAAGGATACCCCAGTGTTTTCAGCTTTCTTAGATGCATCTAAAGCAGCTATGTCCAACCCAAATGGCTTACTGAGCAAAAACGTATGTCATTATCTTGACCAGGGCCGCACACTGAATGACATATTATTGAGGGCCGCATATTGAATGGCTTACTTTGATCTTCGCAAACTAAATTTAGTTTAAACTAATATACTGAAAGTGTTCGAATCCTAACTGCAGTGGCACCAGACATGCTAAAGAGGACCACCTGCATCAAAAATGTCAAATTCAAGATTATCAAAACAAGGACAGGTTGACAGTATGTAGGCTACAAACTACAGTGAAAACCTAACTGGGCGGCACAAAACCCTAGACTTGGCCGTGGGTTGGACATAGCTGATCTACAGCATTTGGTAGAACTAACCACAACTTGCTGTTTGCTAAACTAATGAAGCGCAATGTACCTATGTGCATAGTAAGACTCTTGTTGATTTGGTACAGGCAACATTAGATGGGTAACCAACTTTTCATCCCCCTTTACTCTAGCCAACGGGGTAAGACAAGGGAGATTTCTGAGCCCGTACTTATTTGCTGTTTACCTGGATGAACTCTCAGACCAGCTGGCTTCAACCAGGGTAGAATGCACTTTGGGAAATATGGTTTTGAACCATCTAATGTTTGCTGATGAGTGATGACATATGTGTGTTCAGCCCCAGCATTAGTGGAGTGCGTCTTCTGGATATTTGTGGTGACTATGCTGCTAAACACGAAACCCCGTTAATTGCCACAAAACAAATAGTGTTCTTTTTCCCCCAAAAAGTATATAAAAACAACCTGCTCCATCAAATGTTTTTCTGAACGGTGTACGTGTATAATTTTTTGACCAAGTGAAATACCTTGGTGTGTGGATAAATGCATCACTGAAGGATGATGATGATATTCAGAGACACTTGAAATCACTATACTGTGCAGCAAACAAACTCAGAGGTGCTTTCGATCAGTACGCTCCTGAAGTAAAAACACTATTTCGTGCCTATTGCATGCCAATGTATTTTTGCCAATTGTGGAGAGAATGCACACAGACGAGTATGAAGTGCTTACGTTCTGCGTAGCCTATAATAATGCCTACCGAATCATGCATTATTACATACCCAGAAATATAAGTGTTCGCCCTCACCAGGTTGGCCATTGTGTCAGGATCTTTGATGCGTTGCTGAGAAACAATTTGTAGCGATTTTGTATACGTTGCCCATCTCCCCCAACTTTTCATCAGATCGCTTCAAATGTCTGATGCTTTCTACAAATCTTCATTTTTCGTCAATTATTCAAAAGCTCCTGCGACCAACTGCAATAGTTATTGGTGCATTATTTGCGTGTTCGTGTCTCATCAGTGGGCCTATTACTTTTGTGTAGTAGGCTACCAAAACCTTGTGTGCAACGTGTAGGCCTACATCCCAAGCATACAAAAAGTAAGAAGTTTAACTGGTAAAACGCAAACCCTGCTTTGAAATTCAGGAAAATTATTTGGGTGTCGATCTCATGATAGATGCGTTGCAAAGCATTTGAAACCTTGATCGGAACAGTTTTCCTGACTCTGTGCGCCAATGTGCACCCTCGTTTGACTTATCTTTCACTTTTTACCATTTTTTTACTGACCATTTTTTGTGCTCTTGTGTTGTATTATTGCGTCTGTTATATGGACCACGTGTCTGCAATTAATGAATTATTATTATACAGCGGAAAATGCAAAGTTTAATACATGAATATTGCTCTGGACTGTAGCACCAACAGATTTTCGTTTTAAAACTCAGGCTTTAATTTACTATAACTTAAAGCAAGCTTATTGACGCAGCATGCTGAAAGAAAAGAAAACAACGATTTACACTACCCACTCGACCGTACTGTAGATTGAACTAACAGCGCACACCAGACTGACAAACACGTTCTGCGGTGAACACGCGGAGAAAACGTACGGTTGCACTCAGCTGTATTCCAGCAAGCCACGCAAAAATGCTACGACCAATAATTACCCGTCACCGCGATCATTACACGGCAAATACACCACAAATATCAAGATAAACATTGACTGGGATTGGAGAACATTTAACATTTTTTCCGGTCTATGTTGAAACTGTTTCATTCAAATCAGACGTGTTCACGGAGCCGTTGTCAAGCGAAATTTCTGACTTCATGTCATGTGCGCATGCACAGTGTAATATTCTGCATATCAAATGATGAGTTAGAGAGAAAACTTATGATTAGGGCTTAGGTTTGGTGTTTAGGTAAGTGTGTCCGGTTAGGGTTATAAATAAAATTGAGGTCTACGACTAAGTCCAATATTTTTCAATGGTTGTAGTTATTCCCGTACTGTAGCTTGTTGTGGATACATGATATCTAACCAAAAAGTTTTAATTTGCACAACGCACATCAAAAAAGTAATCGCCAAACTTTATTCCTTTACTCTGAGAAGCTAAATAACTGACAAACAATAATAGGTCAGAAATTTTGCAGAGGTCAGAAATTACGCTTGACACAGGAGTGCCGGAGTCCACAATTTTTGTCGGAGCAGGAGTAAATTTTCACTTTGTACAGGAGCCGGATATTAAGTTTTATTGATTATAAATTTTCTCTGATAGGATAATTTTCAGACTAACATGCTGACTCTATTGTCCTGCTTAAATTGGGACAGTGAAAATTCAGTGCAGGCTCGTCATGATGAAGGAGGGTGGCAGATTGGTGGGCTCTGTTGGCACATAACCAACGTTCAACTGCTGTATCACAGGAATAGTTTTTTATTTTTATTTTGTGGATACGTCAGTGATAAGACGTTTTAAATCTGCGTTGTATCTTGTTTTATACGGTATTCACAGTTTCTTATTTTTAGTGAAATGTACAAGATAACAAACAGTATACTAGGCCTATTCGTGTCTTTCAAATGCAACAACAGTAGTGCAGTTTCAGCCAAGCCAGTAGAGATGCAGTTTACTTCAGCTTATTCGTAAGCATGTCAGTATTATCTTGCGAGTTCACAATATAATAAGGAAAATAATTTAACAGGTAATAAGTGAAAAGATAACAATAGTTGTTTCACCGTGCTTGTGCCGAAAGCACAAAGAATTAAATGAAAAATTTAGATAAAAATTGGTTCAGGTGAGAGCTGAAAAACGTAATAATTTGCCCGCAGCGAAACCATGACAACACTCGTCCATCGGACAGCTCCTACAGACGTCACGGTCAACTAAGCAGGTCATGCTTAGCGAACTTCTCATGTGACCACTTCCACCAATCATGTATGACTAAAGGCAAAATAGCTGCAGCAATGCTTTTTCCTTATTAGGCAAAATAGACACCACCTTAAAGTTTTCGGAGTGTAAACACTAAACAGTAGTCAGAGTGTAAATTTTCAATGAGGCCTGGAACAGGAGCTGGAGCCACTTTTTTGAAACAGGAGCAGGAGTAAAAAAATGACTCCGATCACCTCTGATTCAAATCAGGCAGCCCAATTGGCAGTGGTAGCGTGACTCGAATCATTGACTCGATTCGAGTCACGATTTTTGGCGACTCGAGTTACGTTTTTGCAGAATGACTCGAGACGCGAGTCAGGGTCACTTTTACAAAATCTTCACACATCTGCCTGATAAACCCAGTTAGTTTGCACAAAAAAAGTAAGATTTTTGCTTCATTGACACATGATTAACATTGGTGCAAATTTTCTGTTTTGACAATGTCTCCTAGTGGGCTGGTGCTATGCTAAATTTTCAGGATCAGATGTTCCACCTAACATTGAGTTTGACCTGAGTCTTAGCTTTTCACTGAGCGGACAGCAGTGCACCATACATCTGAGACATTGTCGTGGTATTATTTACATCGTGATCATGACCAGGGATTGCAGAACCGGAGTCGGAGGTTTTTGGGTGGAATCGGAGTCGAATTCCTAACAACACTGGCAGTAAGAATCGGATTTTTTGTCCGACTCCGGAAATCCAATTGAATCATTTTTTTCATCACACTTTTAAATTGGGAATTCCTGTTGAATTGGTACAATTTCTTTTGAAACTTTTGTTGAAACATATTTCTTGCTGTGCACCACGATTTCTTTTAACAGCCAAATTTCATTCCCTTTATGTTAAGGAGTCGGAAATTTGGGAGAAGTCGGATATTTTGCCTCCGACTCCGCAACCACTTACTTTGGGTCTTTTGTTTGTGCATATGAATTGTGAAGCACAAGGAGGTATATTTGTTACAACAGGACAGGACTAGGCTTAGACTTGTGGAATTGACTGAGAATGAAGGAGAGAAGTAAAATTAAAACTAAGAGACTGCTTTCACCAAGTACTTAGATCTAAGTAACGTGGTAACAAAAGTGCTGAAACCACATTAGGCACTACTTTTTAGCTGGTTGTGCGCCATTTTGTAGCTCGTGGGGAAAACTTTTTACCTCGTTGGGCGCTATTTTGTATTTCGTTGGACACCACTTTCAGAGATGGGTATCAGTGATGAGCATTGGACGGGACTTGGATTGGACCTATAGCAAATTTTGTTGAATTTGGATCGGATCCGGGCTGTAAATCACTTCAAAATGTAGGATCTGGACTGGATTTGGACTGAGTTAATGGAAAAGAAATGCAGCATTTTTGTTGTGAAAAGGCTACATTTTTCAAATATTTTGTCTTGGACTTCACATCAAAAAATTGTTTGGACTGTGGTTGGATTGGACTGAGTTTTAAAAATTCAGGCTGTATCTGGATCGCAAAATACGACAGTCCGCTCATATCTGGGGAACATGGACAGAATCAGCATTGGATGACCTGCAGGATATTTGCGAGTTTGTTTGAAACAGGATTGGATTTGGGTAATTATTTTTAAAGAAAAATTTGATCAGGATCAGGATATTTGCTTGATTTCTATAACGAAATTCCTGAGAGTGATTCAAGACGTCACAAATATGTTTTCTTTGTTCTCTTTGCTACAGTTTTTATACTCATGCAAAAATCAAATGCTTTTGTCAGTAGTGATGCACTCATCATAATTTTAATTTGCCACTCTATCGTATAGTTTTTCCGGTGAAGTAGTAGCAGAACCAGTGGTGGTCTTAGCATTTTGGGGGCCCCTGTGCAAATAATTTTGGGGGCCCTGTCACGGGAGTTCGCTAGAATTGTTAGCTTTGGGTTTCGATGACGTCAACATGTTCACTCAACGGTGGTACAATCTTTTTGCAAAAATAAAGAATTTTACATATTCTGGAGGCCGTGGCCCAAATGCGCCCATGGTGTAGTACTCCCAGTTCACTTTCCATCATACCATCTCATTCACTGATGAGCCTTGCAATGATCTTTTTAAAACGATTGTAAGCTCAAGGGTAGGTGAAGCAATAGCAATATATAGGCCCAGGAAACATTTACTACCTGCAAGACAAGCATAAATCTAACAGCTGTATTTGTTCCAAATCATTGCAGAGAGTCTTGTCAACAATCTAGTGGGGCAAATTGTTTCCGAAGAGTCAGGTTGGATGGCTTCTTCACCATAATGTCTACGATGTTGCGATGTGTAAATTTTTATACTTGTCATAATATGCGTAGTCTATGAAGCTTATGTGGCTTTTACTTCCATAAATAACACAATGATATAACACCCCACTGCTCCTTAACTTAAATGGGCAGAAAATACTTCAGCACAGGGAAGCTTGGCGTTTTTATTGTGAAAGTTTGCTGGGTTAGTTTGGTTGCAACTATTTTGTTTGACCTTTTGTGAGAACTTTTGGAAATTTGGCATAATTTACATTTGCCCCACATTCCGGAATTTAAATAATCTAAATGTTTCCATGTGCACTCTCGCAAAAACGCTTGCCTTCTAGACAGTTGAAAAATATTCAGTGTAAAATTCCAAACCTAGAGAATGGGGGAATGCGGATAGTCAATGATGCATAATGATCATTGTTATGTCACCAATCGATCGAACTGGTAATTTGCAGTTCATTTCCTGAACGCGCTAACTGAAGCTCACGCTGATTCCGTTGAACAGTATGGTAAATTGATGGAGGTTTGATGGGCACGGTGAGATCATTCGAATGGTTAGTCTTCACTCTCCAGTATACTTAAGTTAACAGATATTGACGATGGCGTTTGGGAATCGTTCAGGAAAAATATTCGTTTATAAAAACAAATGAACACAACGTTGAGCTTTAAGCACAACGCTTTGGACGTTTATGAGAGTGTGCTTGCCCATTGCATTGATTAAGTATCTACCAAGCTGTAGTGATATGTTGACTTGCTTCGCTCGTAAATTGCGATTGGACCCTTGAGCAATCTCGCCTGCTTGCTCGCTATCGCAACTGTGGTCTGGTTCTTCTGTCGCCGACAGATGCGCACCTTTTCTTGATCGCGCCGTTGTGTTCATGCTGCCTGCTTTTTATGTTCGCATCTGATTTGAGTGTAATAAAGCCTACATCTAGGCGCGACGGCGAGTTACGCGTCACTACACAAGCCTGCTTCAGCATATCTACGTTCATTCGTTCGTCTTGCACAAAAAGCAGCGAACCAACTACAAATTACTGCAATCTACAAATTACTGCAGTCTCATAAATCACAAAACACTTTGATGTACTACTACACCAATACAGTGGAGTGGTAACTTTTACCTTGCGCAAAAACTTAACACATCCATCCTGCTATAAGTATAATTGAATAACGCACGAAGAAAATGTACTAATACTACCAACATTTATTTTCTAAATCTCTGCATGTGTAGGGCAAAGGAAAACATTAATGGCTCAAGAAAGTAAGGAAAGCTTCCCCAAAATTATTTAAACATTTAGTTCTGACTCAAAACGAAACTGAAAGCAATTGAGGTAACATTGCATTAGCAGCTATTGAAGCATACAGCAGACCATGCAGTACGCACATACACATTGGTGTTTACAATACAATTCTCTCAAACAAAACCGGTTTCTCACATAGCCTAACTGTTTGAACAATGGAGTTACCCAAGGGCCAAGTTGAGCTTTAAGAACTTATTGCTTTTAGATTTCCATTGTCCAAAACTAGGCCACAGGTAAACCAGGGCTGTGGAGTCGGAGTCGAGGAGTCGGAAGGATTTTGAACCTGAGGAGTCGGAATCGGAGTCGCAGAAAATTTTAACGACTCCGACTCCAGGCTGACCTTTTGCTCGCCGATTGTGACTGTTTGTGCCACAAATGTTCGCAAGCGTCACGCTTGGCAATTTAAGCAGCTTAACCTTTCAACAAAAGATGATCATGGCTATTCAGAAAGGCTGCAGCACACTAACTTGCATGCCTACACTCAGGGGCCATTCCAGATCAGCAGCGTCCCTTGGGCTCATCACGCAACTTATGCTGAGTGAGTGCAACCTTTCGAGGTTTGCGTCACTGAAATTTCCATTTGCTTTCATTCTGGTTGGCACTATCGTTGCTCTGTGACGTTAGTTACGCAACAATGAACAAGCAAGAAGTTCTCATGAGAACTCCATTGTTACGTATCGCACGTCACAGAGCAATGATAACGCCAGTTAGTCCTGTGCGTACTAGGCTAATTCATATTAGCCCGAATTCCCGGACTATTTATCGTTCGTTTGAAATTATTCTCGAATGGGGACCGTCCATTAGATTGGAATTCAAATGTTGTATGCAAATCCATTGCTTCAAAAAACATTCAATCTGATATGAATTAACTTTAAAAAAATACTTAATCGCAGAGGGCAGCTCAGGTTCTAACGGATTAGTCCGAGTAAAGCGCGAGCGAACGTATTCGTGAGAACCGTTGCTTTGCTACGAAAAATATTTTTTGATTTACGTCACCTGCAAAGTGAACACGGAGGTTCAACATGAAACGAAAATATATGAACACTGACAAGACCCAATGGAAAGAGCCCGAGTTAACAACTTTAATCAGTGAAGTGGGTGGTGTCACAAATATGCAAAGCAAGCCAGCTCGCGTTCTACATTATAAAGCGTAGTCGAAGAATCGGGCTGATCCCGAGTGCCGAGTCGCCACTGCCTACATTTGATTTAAACGTTTTTGCACAAGGACTTTGCGCCGCAAATACGTGCTGGTGTTGATTGACTTGTCCACACTCGGCACTCCACAGTCCGATTCGATCAGCAAGTAAGCGGCAACTCAAATAAAAACGCGCTATGACCCCAATCCCCAATAGAATAGACACTCGGATTTCGCTACGTTGCCAGGTTGTCATGCTCTTTTGTCGCGCAGCGTGGGCGAAGCGCGGTAACTGTCTGACTGCGAACGATAATCTCGACATCTGGTTTCTGGTCATACTTCTCCAACTGCTTTGCAATGCTTTGATCCAATTAATTGAAATAACACAGTTGCTTCGCTTGGTCTTCTACGTAAAGTAGCGAACTTCGTTAAAACGTTAAACGTACAAATAATATTCTTAGAAGGAACAAATATTCCTTAAAACATACAAATAAGTTTTGGTTATTTTATCATACAATTCCAATCGCAGTCGCTTTGAAGTTAAACTGCAATGATTTTTGTAACAGTAATTCATGTTGAGTTCTGCCGTTATATCGCAACATTTGTATTAAAAAATCCATGTCGACTAATTCTTACACCTTGCAAGGTTGTTGTACCTAACTGAAGGCAGGGTGGTATGAACTGTTTAGATAATGAAGAGAAAAGTGAATGCTACGAATTGGTTAAGCTAAAAATTCAACTAATTTGTTTTACTTTCTTTCTTGGTTGGTAGTTCGTGGATTTTCACCTGTAGCCTATAAGAGCTTACTTGTAACATGTTCATTCGGCCATCTAAGGAAAAAGATAACAACACATGTGCGTTCAGCAGAGCTGAAGCTTGGCAGCGTTCGACCGCAAAAATGTTGTGTCAATGAAATCATTTGAGATAG